>Ga0187771_10001016_pt1 | contig 18339 bp, 21 predicted proteins | sample 0116_SJ02_MP15_1_FD_133139 | JGI IMG/M metagenome (GOLD analysis project Ga0187771, IMG submission 133139) | Tropical peat soil microbial communities from peatlands in Department of Meta, Colombia - 0116_SJ02_MP15_10_MG | ecosystem: Environmental > Terrestrial > Soil > Wetlands > Peat | place...
ATGTAGGCCAGTCTCAGACCTTCACTGAAAACACTAGCGGCGGCACTGCTGGTGCCTATTTCATTTGGTGGCTAAAACAAAATAACACCACTCAGTGGAACTCTGTTTACATTCAGCCGTCGTCGGTTAACGGGAACGGAACCCTGATCGAAATGTACCCAGGTGTTAACAGTTCATCATGGACCTTTGCTCCCACTAGTCCAGGCACATATGAGATCGCATGCACGGTCATCGACCGCGCTGACTCCGACTTTGCATACAACGCGTCACAAATCTTCCACAACAGCATCACGTTTGTCACGGTTAACCCTGCACCCGCCCTTGATCCACCACCGCGTGTTTGGCTCCTTCGTTACCTAGAAATGGAAGTCTCTAACCCAGTATGTTTCCGCTTCTGGGGCTGTCGACCAGCAATACCCGTCTAAAGCACGCGGATGCTGATTGGAGAAATAAGACTTTTGAAACAATTTTCTATGTCGGATTCTTGATGCATGACAGCCACAAGATCCTCTGAATCAAGCCGAAGCATTTCGTGATGAAGTCGCTAGGAGCATAGTTTCACGCGCCTTCAGTCGAGGTACTCAATCAAACCATTGGGCTGAGCCTTGAAAATTCTTAAAGATTTCGACCCTAAACAGGCTGGCAGTCCTTCTCTCTACCATCAATAACATACTCTTCAAACGAAAGAAGGGTTCTCTTGTTAAGAAAGAAAGGGGAGTGCGGGAGAACACGGAAACTGAGTTTCCGAAATCTCGACTTCGAATATGGATTCTGGGTTCCGAAATGCCTTATCCAGAAGGTGAAAACGTATGGATATGGCAAAAGTCGAAGATTGGCTTTCCGCAATTCCTAGCAAATTCACGAGAAAAACCTACAAATCTGGACTGAGGAAATTCGAACAATTCTACCAAAAACCAATTGAGAACTTGCTGAGTCTTAGCGACGAAGAGACTGGACACATCATAGAGAAGTTCTACGCGTGGCTCAAAGAAAAAGGACATGGCCAGAACACGTGTAGGAACCTAATCAATTCTCCGCTCCAATACTTGAAATATTTCGGCAAGAATCCAAAATACCGTAAGGCTCTCGGAATGTATAGGACGGTTCTAACGACAAGAGACCACTTGACAACGATTTCAGAAGTTCAAGAGATGGCGAAATGCGCAGACCTTAGAGGTCAAGTCCTGCTAGAAGTCTTCCTGTTTGGTCTAAGAGTTCGTGACGTTTCAGAACTGGAATGGCAAACCTTTGCTGTCAACGAAGAAACCCCGATTCCGATTCGGTTATACACAAAGAAAGAAGATGTAATAGCTCGGACATTTATAACCCAAGAGTTCAAAGGCTTGCTGGATAAGTATCTTCCGACGCTTGACAAGTCGAACCCTTACCTATTTCAATCAAAAAAATGGACTAGAAACGCAAAGGCATTCAAAATTTGGGAACAAAACAAATCGAAAACATATTCAAAGGTCTAGTTAACAAAGCTGGAATTAACACACACGGAATAATGGCTTGGCACTCTGGAAGAAAACTATTTTTGAGGACAGCAACTGAACTAGGGATTAGCCCTTGGTCTGCTAAGCTGATGTGTGGTAAAAGCGTTCCAGCCTCAGATGATGCATACATACACAACGTGGAACTGAAACCCGATTTTGTGAAAGTCTCAGAAGTTCTAAGACTCTTTCCCAAAAGCGTGCCACACGCCTCAGACCGAATAAGACAATTTGAAGACGCGATGACTGCACTGGAAAAGGAAAACATCACGCTAAAGACAAGAATTGAAGTGATGCAAAAACAGTCAGGGCTGACAGAAAAAGCTCTTGCCGATTTGGTCAAACCTCTCTTAGTGCAGTTGCTGACAGAGAGAAGCGAAAAGAAAGGCATCCCATCTACGAGAACTGTGGATCGCTCGCTCGGTGTTGCTGTAGGGACTGGATTGACATCAAGAGAGATAATACGAGAATACGTTAAGGTGAAAGAGGAAATGGATCGCTTCTACGCCAAGGAAGGGAAACAAACGGGAAAAGGACGGGAAATAAACGGGAAACTTTTGCAAACAATGTTGAAAAGTCCATAGTCACAAAAGTCACAAGGAGCTTGAGGACTCTGCACTCTAAGAACTGTCTTCAAAACATTTCCCTTTTTCCCGTGACTCTCTCTTTTTCGCTCTCTAGCTCACCATTCTAGCGTGTGCTACCGAAGTTCTGTTTTAGTCTCTCAAAAGTCTGGCTGCTCCTGCTGACACGTATCTTACCCAGATTCTTCTTCCCTGCTGTCTCTCCACTTGAAAGTCATAAACGTGTTGATACTTTCGGGGTTTCACTTCGTCCTTGGTCGAGTATGCCGTAGTGTTCCCTTTCGTTAAGCCATATGCTACCGCAGTCAGTTTAAGTCGAAGGAAGCTTCCTTTCTTAATACGTCTCGAATCAGGAGATGGTTGACCGTCGGGTTTAGTAACATCCTGTTTACCCATTAGCGCAATTCCACAATTTTTCGGAATTTTTGCACGAGAATAGAGATAACTTCTGAGTTCAGAATAAGCCGAATTCCACACGTCTTCGACTTCTATCAGTTCTTGTTTTCTTGTTTCAACCAACTCACGCATTCTCTCACTAGCGTGAATAAAACCCCTACGCAAAAGCTCACGTCTCTTCTTTTCCGTAAGACTATTCCAGTTCAGAATGGAACGTTTCACAGGATTCCTTCTTGAAGTTCTGGGCATATCCTGCTCTATTTGAAGCGTCAGTCGTTCTAAAGACTTCCTTATTACAAGTTCAGGTTCTGGATTCAGGCAAGTCTGATCAAAACACCCGATCGAGTCTTTCGTCTTGTCTTTTTAAACTCAGGGCTACTTATCTTTATATGGGAAGCAAAGCGTACGGGAGAATGAAGAGGCGAGAAAAAGAAACTGCCTTACTGCCTCATCACTTTTGGCACTGCTGTTCCGAGTGCGCGTGGTTTAGTAAGGAATGGCCTTGGGACAACCGTGGCCTCAAGAAATACTGTGGGAAGTGGGATAGAAAAGTCCGCCCTGAAAGAAGAGCTTGGTCCTGTTTTATAACTCGGCGCAAACCAGCAAAAGACGAGATGCCTTTGTGGTACTGGCTGGAGCTTCAGAACGGAACAACCGATGTGATACGGCCCGTTTGGAAAAAGGGACGATGTCATTGGTGCGCCAGAGAATTTTGGTATAAAACGTGGGATCCGAAAATTGAGAAACGGTTTCACAGCAAGTGGTGCAGACGCAAGTACAACCGCTTTTGGAGAAAACAAAGCTCGCCGCTTGACGTCTACTCGTTCGTGATTTCTTGGGGGCCGCAACCCGCAAAGGGTCCTATTTTGACTATGAAAATAATAGCCCCGACACGGATTGCTTATTTCAATCAGCCTAAATTTTTGACAGGATATTATTGGCTATTTGTCGTTGATAAATTCGGTAGGTGTGTGCCGTCTGCCTTCATCGCTTTAGACAGCTAAACCATCTTTGTTCTGTTAGACTATTTTCCAATGACGCGCCCGTGCAAATAAGATTCTTTTCTCACAATCAGCTTTCAGCTTGGCTAGAGCCTTTGCACGGCATAGCTTAGGCTTGTAGTGGTGGCGGTGGTAGATTTGTTCCTGTCGTGTTTCTTCTACGTCTCAATACAACCGCTAAAATCACAAGTACGAATAGAGTTATGATAACTGTTGCGACTACAACGGCGAGGATTGTCAAGAGAAAGCCTAAATCAATGCCAAATATGGCTAATCCTATTGTGTACGTCAAGTTCACAGTTTCAGCGCGCGCGCTAGCTTATGGATGTTGCAGTACAACAGGAACTCAACGAAATCATTTAGCTTGTGGAAAAAGCAACAGTGACAGCACCATTAAAGTTGGAATTTGGAGCCTGAAAAGTTATCGTGATTCTTATAGAGGATGCTGGAGAAAATGTGATGGGAAGTGCAGGGTCAACAGAGATAAGAGTGAATCCCTGAGTTACCACAGTAATCTCGTTTATCGAATGAGTACCAGTAGCAAGGGCAGATTCAGTAAACGAGAATGAAAGAAAAAATTGCTGTCCCGCTTTGACTTGTAACATTTGACTGGGTTGATTGGTGATTGGAACTGATTGTGAAGTAGGTCCGAAATAGCCACTGTCAGAACCATTATACTGAACTTGAATATTCAATCCAGTGATGGTTACTGTTTCAGTTGTTAGGATTGGTATGGCATAAATTATCAGACCCACTATTACTATTGCAATCAGGATTGCAATGATGTTCCTTGAGCGATGAGATTTCGGAATTGATGGTTGAGTTTGTTGTTGAGTCATATGACCAAAACGATGTTAGGCATGAACGGACTTAAAAGATTTGTTAACCTCTGTTCAGATTAAAGATTTCCGTGAAACTGTTTCCCTTTACGGTAGAACAGAAGGCTCAAATACATAGACCATCAGTGCGTCGATGAGGCTCGTAAGATGTCAGAAGTTGTATCTTATTCGCTTAGTATCGTGGCTTTTGTCGTATCGATTGTAGCTTTGCTTCTCTATGTCCGTGACAAACTGAAAGTGAAACCTGTTATTCAGCAAGTTTTCGTAAGAAGGTCGGATGACACTCCACCTAGACACAGGATTGATGCGTCTATTGTGAATATAGGGGAAAATGAGGCGAAAGACTGCAACGTTGAACTTCTCGTTAATGGGAATAAAGTGGGTTCTCTCGTTTTTCCTTCGGTAGATAGTCCTATCGGTAGAGTGGGAAGAGATTGGGCAATTCAAGACCGCATTACTCTGTATCCGAAAACTCCTATTTGGGTAAGAAGCTACACGAATGCTAGTCTCGATGATGAAATTGAAGTAGTTCTGAAGCAAGGTAACAAAGTGTGGGACAGAAGGAGATTCAAACTTAAATTCACTACAGATAATAGTTAGCACGGAACTTCAAAATACCGTGTAGCTACCTAGAACGCTTTCTACATAATGTATAAGCGAGTTTGTTCTTGATGTTCTTTTGGCGATATGATATGTCAATTCGAAATCCTACCAAAAGTAGGGTCTTCGGGAGATACCTCTCGGAGCGTTTTTAAACTTGTTTGACTATTTGATTATTGGATAAGGCAAAAAGGACATCGGTAATCCAATTTCGTTGTTCGGGAGATTTCGCCACTGCTTATTGCTTAAAAACCTTCTCTATTGCGTTAATCTCCTTCGAAGTCGGCATCTGAGGAAAATTAAATGGTGAACCGCCTGGTTTTTCGTTATAGTATGGACGGTTGCAATTTGGACAGCCGGAAGTGAGGAAAGGTATGCCGCTCTCAACTATCTCGTAGAGCGTCTTTTTCGGAACTCCAAAATCAACGATCTGGTCGTCATCGTCAAAGCGCACATTCTCGTACCGTGCTTTCCCGAGAGTAATGAGATAACGTGCTAATTGAACTCTTCTATACATGTTGAGAGGCGGAGGCAAAGTATGCTCCAGAGCAGTTCCGGAGACAGGTGTGAATGCAAACAAGGCAGGATAGACTCCCATGTCCACACACAGCTGGATTATTTTCACTAGATCTTGTTCGGTTTCTCCGAGCCCCACGATAAGATGAGTGCTAACCATGTTCTTACCAAAAACTTTCACCGCGTCTTTAAGAGCCCTCAGCTGCCTTTGCCAAACGTAAGGGCCTCCAGCGCGTTTGCCCTTAATCTTGTCAAATATCTCTTCCGTAGCTGCATCTAACGGAATGCCGACTCTTTCGACGCCGGCTTGGGCTAGTTTTTTTAGTGTTTCAATGCTTATCGGTTGGCAAGAGATAGAAATTGGTGCAACACATCTTGAGCGAATATTTGATACCACGCCTAATACGTCATCAAATACTGTTGGATAATTTAACGCCTGAATGCACACCCGCTTAGCCTTGTTCTGCTTGACTGCTCTCTCTATTCTGTCAACAACTCGCATTGTCGTAAAAGGAGGCCAGATAACTCTTGAAAGCATGTCCGCACGACTCTTGCTTTTTTTCGCTTGTGGGCAGAACCCGCAATTTGCGGTGCATTTTCCATTTTGGTAGGTTAACAAATAAACCGTAGTTGGTAATGCGTCGAGTTTTCCTTCAGCAAGTCCTAAGACGATAGCAGATCCAATCGACACCCGAATCATCTGTGGATGATAGGCGCTGTCAGCCATTGTGCAGAACCCTTCTCGCTTGGACACTCGAATTTAAGAAAACATAACAATATGGTTTGATATATACACTTGCGCTCTGCATATCCAGGGAATAATGAGATGGGATTTAATATTCAGTATGAAAATCTATTGAATGTCGACGAAAAAAGCTTTAATCAAGCCCTATACGCGGCACAGAAGATTAGTGCAGAGAATTTTGGCAGAAAAATTCGGTTTTATGCACCTAGTTTTATTTATTATAAGACTGATCATTATTGTTCGTCAGCGTTTTCTTTTCCTTCTATCTCCGTAACGGGCTCTTCTTGCGCCTTAAGATGCAAACACTGTAACGGCACAGTGCTGAATACTATGTATCCTGCGACCACTCCAAAACGCTTGATTGCATTGTGTAAGAAGCTGAAAGAAAACGGTGCGGTTGGATGTCTTATTAGCGGTGGTTGCCTGGCAGACGGTTCTGTTCCGCTTGGTAAATTCGCTGATGCCGTTGCACAGATAAAAAAGAACTTGGACTTGATTACGGTGGTACATACTGGATTAGTAGACAGAGAAACAGCTGAAAAGCTCAAAAGAGCCGGAGTGGACGCTGCTTTAATTGATGTGATTGGCGATGACGACACCATAAGCGAAATCTATCGACTCGGGGCTAAAGTTGATGATTATGAGCAATCGTTGGCAAACCTTCGCGATACGGGCATGCCCATTGTCCCACATGTTCTCGTAGGATTGTATCACGGTAAGCTGAAGGGAGAGTTACGTGCGTTAGAAATGATTCGAAAATACGACCCATCTGCGGTTATCATAATTTCTTTTATGCCGATCCGTGGCACAGCGATGGAAGAAATCTCTCCTCCAAGACCTATAGATGTGGGAAAAATAATCTTGATTGCAAGGTTTATGATGCCAAAGATCCCACTAGTTCTAGGTTGCATGGGGGCAAAAGATAGGCATAAGATTGATACTGAAAAGCTTGCTCTAAAAGCAGGTGTAAATGCTATGGCATTTCCTCTAGGGGCGACAATAAAGCTGGCAGAGCAGATGGGATACCAAGTCAGTTTCTCTTCGACTTGCTGCTCTCAAATTTATACTGATATTTCTAAGGGTTTCTAAACTCTGATTTCTTGATTCGTATTCTTTGTTCATAAATGAATTATAACGTGTAAGCCATACGGGCACGTGTACGCTAGCTAGAGGTTTGTCAATATCCTAAGAGAGACTGTTCCAGAATGCAAAATAACCAGTGATAATCGACAGAAATTCGCTGTCAAACGATTCTCAACAGGCGTCGAACGAATTGATGGCCCAGCCTAGGGAAGAAATCAAATGAGAAAAGAAAATGGATTCGACAGGTTGCTACTCGAGACTATAGACAATTCGCTCAAAGAGGTTCTCACAAAGGATGCAGCCTTGACTGTCTATGCATACTTGAAGAGTAACTACGCACTTGATCAAAAGGAAATCCCAGAAAAACTGGAAATTTTCAATGAAGGGCTTCACGATTTTCTTAGCAGTGGAGCCTATGCCGCTGAGCACGTGATTCTTGAAAATCTATGTTCAAATCTCCAGCTAGATTGCCGACTCGGTCAGGAGCACGATTTTAAGAATTCGATCATCCAGTTAAGAAGCTGCTTAAAATTGAGATAAGTCAGAGGAAAGAGCTATTCGCCCAATTCTTCAAGATATCCTCACAACGTTTCCTTATGCTTTCTTGTTTGCTTCTGATTGCCAGAGCTTTAAGAAATTCCAATCGCTTGTTTACGGCACTTATTTCTCCCTGTCCACCGTAGTACGGTTTATTTTCGAGGAAATCCTTCATCTGTTGTGCTTTTTGGATGAAGAAACTTGCGGCATCAATTGGATCTGAGAGGATCTCTCCGTTTGCCCAGATGGTCACTTCTGCTTCTCTAAGTTGACTGAAACCTTCGATTTCTGCAATCTCGCGAATGTACGTGTGAAGAAAATCGTAATACCCTGCTGTGTCGACAAGGCTTATGGCTTCTTTCACTTTCTGTCTGAATTCTTCGCTTCCTTTCACTCTTAAACGGTGTTTCCAGCCTCGCTCGGTCAGCTCTCGTGCCTTTCGCACTTCGTCTTCAGTAAAAACTCTCTTCGGATAATGCATCTGCACACTCTGCGTGCCGAGTCTAGTTGAATGAAAGATCAGCCTGAGGTCTTGTAAATGCGGACATTCCTGCCTCTTGAAACTAACCTTATGGCGCCTCTCTTCTCTAATTCGTCCAAAAAGTCCTTTGCTACGCTAATGCGCACATTGAAGCGGGAAGCCACCGCGTAGGGGGTCAGCACCTTTAGTTTTTTAACTTCATCGACAACTTTTCCACTTGTTGCATCTGGCATGGAAATGTCTGGGGTCTTCTTTTCACTAGCGCTTCCTGAAGATTTGGTTTCTTTCTTTTTTTCAGGTTTCTTTTCTTGCGCCTTTTCCATTTGTGCAAAGCTGAGTTTCTTTTTTCCGCCACCCAAGTTGGTTCCTCTCAAGTTTAAAGAAAAAAGTGTTGTTTAAAGGTTTTCCTCTCATGCAGCTACCGTTGCCACCTGGACTTTGCGTCTCTTCTGCCATTCTTTGAGTGGGACTCCGAGTTTCCTTTCGATTGCTTCTCTGTGCATGGAATTCATGGTGCAAAAAGGTATTATTCGCCCATCGGGTACTGCGTAGTGAATGCAGCATCTTTGGACTCGTTCCAAGTCGAAGTTGTACGGATCCATAAAGTGCATTGAAGAGAGTAAGATCGATTTTTTTTGCAATTCGCCGAGGGCTTCATACGTCCCTTTTGTTAGAACGGGCCAAATATAGTTCACCATGAGGCTGAACTTTACATGGCGCATTGCACCGAATAATCGGAGTTTGGCTCTTGTCCCGTGACCCTTTGCTGCTTCTTCGTAGACTTTTTCCATGGTCTCTCTAAACTTGTCCACGTTGCCATAACGGGTTATCGGTATTATTTCTCCGTCTTTAACAAAGAGGTATGTAGCCATGCCGCAGTGAGGATGTGTGGTAAACTCCACATATCGCTTGTTTTTCAGCGCTCCTACAGCTTGGGAAACTGGAACGACTGTGGGCACAGGGTAGAAGTCTGAAACCCTCACCTTTCCTTCGGTTTGTTCTTCGCAAAGTCTCATGAAGTCAGGAATTGTTATGCGCATTTTCTCTCTCTCTTGTTCTGGGATGCGTCCACAGATAGAAACAGGCTGAACATTCACGCACCGTACTACGTCAAAGTTCTTAACTGCAAAGCGGATGATGTCGCCGATCTGATGGTCGTTCACACCTTTAATGAGCGTTACCACCAAGACTAGGCTGTCTATACCTGCTTGCCTGCAATTTTCAACGGCCTTCATTTTCACGTTGAGCAGGTCTATCCCACGGGTAAACTTGTAAACGTCTGAGGTTAGGCCGTCAAACTGCAGGTAAATCGTGCTCACGCCTGCATCGAGAAGGCTCTTGCAATAGTCCACGCTTTGTGAGAGCATAATTCCGTTCGTGTTGACTTCCACGTGACGAAAGCCCAAGTCCTTTGCCATGCGTATGAGTTCGGGCAAGTCTTTTCTAATCGTCGGTTCTCCGCCACTGAATTGCAGCGCCGTCGCTGGAACCGGATCGTTCTGCCTCAAGTTTTCCATCATTTTTCTTATTTGTTCTTTTGAAGGCTCATAGACGATGCCGCTTGCAGCTGCGTTAGCAAAGCACACTGGGCAGCGGAGATTGCAGAGGTTTGTCACATCTATTATCGCGAGTGCTGTGTGACTTTTGTGAGTCGGGCAAATGCCACAGTCGTTGGGGCAACCTTTTTCTGTCTTGGTGCGTGGGTTATTCAGGCCGGTGCCATCTTTTCTGTATTTCTCTGCTCTCTGAAACTGTTCGTAATCGCTCCAGTACAGCTCAGTGTACTCGCCATGCTCTTGGCAGGTTTTACTTATGTACACCTTGCCGTCTTTTTCGAATATCGTCGCATCCAAGACTTGGTAGCATTCTGGGCAGATTGACTTTGTTTGCTTTATTTTCTGCGTTTTTTCACCACTGTTAGTTGTAAGTTTATATTCTATACTGCCCACTTTTTCGGTATAATAAGGTTTCCAAACTTTCCAGAAGGTGAGTCGTGTGGTTGCCAGTGACACTGTCCGAAGGGTGCTACGGGAATTGGGGTTGACAGAATACGAGACCGAAACTTACATCGCTCTTCTGAGAAGCGGCGTTTTGACAGCGAGCGAGGTGAGTGACCAATCGAACGTGCCTTATTCCAAAATCTACGAAACGTTAAACGCCCTTGAGCGGAAGGGCTGGATAGAAGCCGAACGTGGTCGTCCAAGTAAGTATTTCCCAAAGTCCCCCGAAGAAGCGCTTTCAATGACGAAGTTGCAGTTTGAAGAGAAGCTTCGTGGATGGGAAAAAACCATCAATGCAGAATTGCAGCCGATATTCGAACAGCGCGAGATTCGTGAAAAGCCGGACATTTGGATTCTTCGTGGAGAGCTAAGTGTTCTGGCGAAATTGCAAGAAATGGTGGACAATGCAAGAAGTGAAGTGATGATTGCTGCACCGCTCTTTGTGAAGCCTTTTGCAGGTTTTTTTGCAAATTTTCTGAAAGGTCTACGCGAAAGTAGTGTTCGGGTTTCGTTTATGGTTGCCGATAATGTGGAGAGTTGGAATATCGAGGACTTGACCTTAATTGCGCAGGTGAGGACTAGGGATAGCATGTTCGGTGGCGGAGTGATTTGCGACGGTAAGGAAGCTCTGCTTATGCTTGGAGAAGATAAGCCGACTCTAGTAATTTGGAGCAATCACGTCGGCTTGGTCAAATTTGCCCGAGACTATTTTCAGTACTTGTGGGATTCGTCAGAAATCTGTTAAGGTCGTGCTAGTGTTGGTGCAATTCAAAATTCTCAATCTTCCGAATAGTGCTGGAATCTCTAGCACGCGCTATTATCTCGGCAAGATATTAATCGTTGCAGGACAAAGGCATATTCATAAGAGTTTGGTTGGCAAAAGAATTGCGCGTTGCGTCTTTAGTAAGTGGCGGCAAGGATTCTGCACTAGCACTTTACCGAGGGCTGAGGCAGGGTCATGAAATAGAGTGTTTGGTCACGATGGTTCCCGAAAGGGAAGATAGCTGGATGTTTCATTACCCAAACATTCATTTGGTCGATTTATTCGCCGAAGCCGCGCATATTCCGCTGTTCAAAGGCAAGACTAGGGGAATTAAAGAGGTCGAGCTGGAAGACCTCAAGTGTCTTCTAGGAAGACTCGACGTGCAAGGCGTAGTCTCTGGCGCAGTTTCCTCTGAATATCAGAAAACGCGGATAGAGAGAATTTGCAAGGAGTTGGCCTTGACCTCTATTACTCCGCTTTGGCACGAAGACCCGCTAAAGCTGCTACAGGAACTCGTCGATCTGAACTTCGAAGTAATCATCGTAGGCGTCTATGCCTATGGCTTCAATCGTGAATGGCTGGAGAGAACCATTGACCGAAAAGCGATTGATGAGCTTATTCAGCTGAATCGTGAATATCAAATCTCCATAGTTGGAGAAGGCGGAGAATATGAAACTCTTGTTCTCGATGCGCCCTTTTTTAAGAAGAAGATCAAGTTGTTGAAAGTGGAAAAGACATGGGAAGGGCAAAGTGGTTATCTATCCGTGAAAGACGCTACAGTCGTGGATAAAGCATTGCCGAGATAACCCTAGAATGAAAAAGATTTATTAACCGTTGGGCCGTTCCTACTGCCGTTTGCGGGCGGATATCGATAGTCCGCAGGAATGTGACCAGAAACTGGTTGAACCGCAACCGAGGAAGGAACAGCGATTTGAACATGTACAAGCACATTGCTGAGGCTTGGAAAAAACCTGAGGCATCGTTCGTAAAAGAGCTAATGCGGCAAAGAGCAATCAATTGGCGCCGAGACTCAACAATAGTTAGAGTTGAAAAGCCCACACGTCTAGACCGAGCAAGAAAACTTGGATACAAGGCGAAACAAGGCTTCGTCGTAGTTAGAGCACGCGTTCGTCGAGGCGGCCTGAGAAAGCTTAGGCCTAGGGCTGGAAGACGCCCAAAACGAATGGGTGTGAAGAAGTTCAAGCCTGCCAAAAGCTTGCAGCTAATTGCGGAAGAAAGAGCAGCTCGAAAGTTTCCAAATCTAGAAGTGCTAAACTCCTACTGGGTCTGGCAAGATGGTAAACACAAGTGGTATGAGGTAATCATGGTTGACCCTGCACATCCCGTGATCAAGGCGGACAAGGACGTTAACTGGATGGGTGAGAAATCAAACACACGTAGAGTCTTCAGAGGTTTAACCAGCGCTGGCAAGAAAATGCGGGGACTCCGCCACAAGGGGCGAGGGGCTGAGAAAGTGCGACCGAGTCGTAAAGCGGTGTGGCGGAAGAAGGAACGCAAGAAGCAATGATTGCGACGCAATAGAGCGTTCTTGGAAAGGTGTAGCCAAAGTTTCCAATGAAATCCTTAAAGGTTCTCATCGCAATTAACTCTAAGAAGGCGCGGTGAAATATCCATGAAAATCACAGCAGTAGTGTTTAAGAAGGATGGAAAGCCGAAAGATGGAAGAGGCTTTAGCAAGGACGAACTGCGTGAAGCGGCGTTTGGTTTCAAAAGAGCGTTAAGGCTCGGTATCCCCGTTGACTCGAAAAGAAGGACCATGCACGAGGAGAATGTTAAAGCCCTAAAAGAGTACATGGGAAGCCTGAAGAAAGCCAAAACGCGTAAGAAACACGAAGCCTAGCTCTCGTAACATTGGCTGGGAGAGCTTTGTCGCCAAGCACAGTTGCTTACATCGATATTCGCGTCTTTAGTCATGCAACCGAAAACGAGACAAAAGTAATGGAAGCAGTCAGAAAAATCCTTCCAGCGAGCCAGTCGGAAGAGATACCTTTTGAGAAGCACGCTCTGCATGGGCACCATGGAAATCCTATTACTTTTTTTCAAACAAGAATAAGAGACAAAGAAGTTCTCAGGGCGATCATGGAAAACTTCTCTTCTCATCTTAGTGCTTTAGACAAAGAGGAGTTGCGTTCACGAATTGTCGAGTTTACTGAGAAAGGTAGTCTCTACTTACGCTTGAACAAACAAATGGCTCTCCAGGGCGAGTTTAAACTAGAACAAGTTGACCCGATACGGATACATGTGCGCTTCAGAAAAGGAGACCTAGCAAGCGTCTGCAAAGAACTCGGGATAATGACATGAAAAAGTTTTATGACTTTCATCTTTCAGTGCCGCTAGACAATTTTGAGATAACTGAAAGAATGGTCAAGAGAGCAAAAGCACTTGGGTATGCCGGTGTGGGGATCTCGTTTTCACCTTCTGTTCTTAGCGAAACCATCTCTAGCATTAGACAGCTCTGCAAAGGCATTGGCGTTGACCTGGTGACTAGAGTTGATCTTGAGCCCAAGACGCCGAAGGAACTGCTCTTAGGGCTACGTCGGCATCGACGAAAGTTTGAAATAATCTCGGTGGCTTGTTGGCAAAAACCTGTTGCAAGACAGGCGGCCAAGGACAGACGCGTGGACCTAATCTCTTTTGCCTCCTTGGATTTTAGAAGGCGTTTTTTCGATTCTGCCGAAGCAAAACTGTCAGCGAATGCCCTAGCTGCGCTTGAAATTGATATGTCCCAGTTGCTTTTAAGCACGAGTTATAAGAGGATTCGTTTGTTATCGTACCTTCGCCAAGAATTAGCGCTCGCCAGGAAGTTTTCGGTGCCCGTGGTCCTTTCCAGTGGTGCAGCAGGAGAGTTCTTCATGCGTGGACCTCGAGACCTCGCCGCCTTGGCCCATCTTTTTGATGTTCCGTCAGACATCGCTTTGAAGTATCTTTCAGAGAACCCCTTTACCATAGTCACCCGGAACAGAATTAAGCTGTGTTCCAGTTACGTTGCGCCAGGTTTGCGCGTTATGCGGAGGAGCAGAGATTGCGCGGAATGACGAGAAGACGTTATTTGGCGTTAAAGATTGAGCACGTTCAAGAGATTAATGAGAGTGACCTCGAGAATGCGTTCTTGAGCGCGGTTTCTGGGCTTTTCGGGGAGTATGGGGTCAGCAAAGCGGGTCTTGTTTTGCTAAGTCATGACGCAGTCAAAAACTGTGCTGTATTAAGGTGTACAAACACTGCGCTTGACATGGTTAAGGCTTCTTTGGCATCGATTACAAAGATAGGCCTGGAGCCAGTTGCAGTTCGTGTCTTAGGAGTTTCTGGAACGTTAAGGTCGTTGCGAAGAAAATTTCTCAATTGTTGAATCTCCTCAAGGACAAGTAGCTTGGCTCTTGATCACGTATTCATAATTCTTAATTTACTTTAATAGAATACAAATCCAAGGAGGCGTGAACGGAACATGGTCGATACGCGAGTTGCTCAAAATATTACGAAGGATTTTGTCAGAAAGAGAAGAAACGTGGAGAAAATAGACATTATCTCTGCTGAACAGAAAGAGGAAGTCTGGGTAGTTAAAGGGACGTGCCCAATAGACGTGTGTGGTCACCCGTGGATGGAAAAATTCGAGATTGTGATCGATGCGAAGGGAAAAATTAGGGATTCGGACTTCAGATTGATGTAGCTGGGCAGTCAGCATAATCGAGAGACCTCGTACGGGCTTTTTGTTTAGCCTGGCTCGCGCGTACGAATGGTCTTATCGAAGATTTTTTGGCTCTCTCGCAGGGGAATTATCGGCTTCACTGGTTACGACGCCTATGACTTTCGCTGGCGCTTCTCTGTCAACTGCTGAAGCAAGGTCTATCTTTTCCCTAGTCATGATCTTGTACGCCTCAGCGCGTCCGAAGCTCAATAGGAATTCCCCACACTGAGCCGATGTTGAATGAATATTTCATAAGGGCTAGTTAAAACATGCACTTCTTAGAGCTTTCTCAGTCGTCGTTAGGCTGATTTTTGAGGAAATTGCATTGAGGAACGCCGTTACTTTATTACGAGAACTGAACGATCCGAGTATTGGATGACATGATCGCTGACGCTGCCGAGCATGAGCATTTCCGTTGTGCTATGACCTCTCGCTCCTATGACTATGAGATCGTAGCCGCCTTTGTTCGCTGTGTTGAGGATTGTCTTGGCAGGATCGCCTGATTCCATCTTCTGGTCTACTTCGACTCCTTCAATTTCGGCTGCCGAACCTGAGAGAACGCGTTTTCCTATTTCCTTGCTCACTTCAGGTCTTAATCTGAAGATACTGGTCTCCTGCACGTGAAGTAGAGTCATCGGGACTTTCATTTTGCTGGCCAGCAGAGTGGCGTATCCGACAGCTCGTCGCGAATGCTCAGAACCGTTCACTGCCACTAGTATCTTTGATATTTTTGGTTCTCCTCTACTGATTAAAACAGGAATCTCGGCCCGATGTGCGACTTTTTTCGCTACGCTTCCTAAGTGCGGTTTCTTTTCCTTTTCTCCACTTGCACCCATAATTATCGAGTCGTAGCTCCCCGCTTTTGCCACTTTTAATATCGAGTTGGCAGGGTCAGCTTCCACAACCAGTTTTTTATCTGCAATGATGCCTTCTTCATTAAGGGCACGAAGGGCGTCGTCCAGAACGTCCTCTCCTTCTTCACGGTATAAGTCTGTGATCTCGGTGGCGGCTTTCTCTAGGTAAGACGTATCAGGGGCTTCAGCGGCATGCGGACGTGGTGGCATCATGGCTCCTCCAACAAGTCCCACAGGAGGGTGTTGATGTCTATCTTCTGGGCTAGCGAATTTGCGCGCTCCAGGTTCCATGAGTTCATGAGAAACGACGTAAGTGGCAGTCACGTACGAGTTGAATCTCCTAGCCACAAGCATCGTGAGATCTCTAGCGGCAATCGATGGAGCAGATCCGTCCATGGGAACTAAGATTCTCTTGAAAACCTTGTCGCTCTCCAAGTAGTTTCCACCCGGGTCACGTATTGATGTAGTTAGGTTTTATTTAATCTTTTCAGAAAACCAGGCGTGCGCTTCCCAAGTGAATGAGAACGCGTCACAGTGCATATGAAAGTGCTCGATAAGAAAGAACTACATGTAGATGCAGTTTGTCGGTGCAGCGTCCGCTGCGTGCCTCAGAAGGGGGAAAATTTAAAATACGGCATCGTTGAACACTGTCTAAACCGAACTTGTAGAAGGATTTTGGTTTGAGAATCGGTTTTTTTGTTTGGGAATACCCGCCGAGGCTTGTGGGCGGCCTGGGAACTTACGCTGAGTACATAACCCAGGAATTCGTGAAATTAGGTCACAAAGTCACCGTCTTTACTCTCAATGATGGAGGCCTTGCAACTAGAGAGATTTTCAACGGAGTCGAGGTTCAGCGTCCTATAGTCGCTGATGCAAGCAATGTTTTTCCGGTGTTCGTCACTGAAGATCTTCAGAAATGGGGTACAAACATCCGTTTCTTCAACGACATTTTTATGTATAATGTCCTCAGTGCAACCAAGTTCATAAACCAGTTGGTCAAGAAAGATCACGAAAGTTTCGATGTCGTGTGCGTGCACGACTGGCTAAGCAGTATTGCTGGAATAATGGTCAAGAACGACATAAAGACTCCTTTGGTTTTCCATGTCCACAGTACAGAGTGGGGCAGAAGCGCAGGCAGTGGCTCTGAGGTGGTTTCGCACTTTGAATCAATGACTGCACAACTTGCAGACCGTGTAATCACTGTGAGCTATGCGATGCGAGACGATCTCGTTCAACATGGTTGGCCCGAATCGAAAGTAAGCGTCGTCTGGAACGGCGTTGATGCGGATCGTTACGACCCCGACAAGCGCAACTCGCAGGAGGTTCAAGAAATTAGAGACAAGTATGGCATCAAGAAAGATGAGAAAATGGTACTGTTTCTGGGGCGACTCACGTGGGTTAAGGCCGTCCGAAACCTAATTCAAGCTATGCCCTTAATTTTGCAAGAAAATCCGAAAACAAAGCTCGTAATATTGGGCAAAGGAGAGGAACAGAAAGACATCGTTGGAGCAGCCAACAGGTTTGGAATAGGGGACAAAGTAATCTACCGCTTCGAGTTTGTGCCAGAAGAAGAGAGAATTCTTCATTATGCGGCCTCAGACGTTTGCGTGTTTCCATCTATATATGAACCGTTCGGCATCGTCAGCCTAGAGGCAATGTCCATGGGGAAGCCAATCGTTGTGGGCGCACGCGGGGTCGTGGGCTTTCGTGAGCAAGTGATTCCATCGGGTCCCGATCAAAACGGAGTACACGTCAACGGAAATGATCCATCAGACATTGCATGGGGAGTCGAGCAGGTGCTCAAAGATCCTGATCAGGCCCGGATATGGGGAGAAAACGGGCGCAAAAGAGTCTTGCAATACTTTACGTGGGAGAAAGTGGCGGAGCACACGCTGCAGATATATGAAGCAATTCAAAATAAATAGATTGGGAGCGCAAGTCAACGCGTTTTTCATGATTGAGGTCCAAGTGGGCACCAAGCTTCTATCAACGAAATGCTGCGGAGACTCTCAACAAAGCGCATTGCTTGTGCAGAAAATGATTTGGAATGGTTGCCTCCTCGAGGGTTTGCGACAGAACACTCTTGAACGGTCTTGGTTGAATACTTATTCTATGGTGGTTTCTAGTGGTGTTGTGGGTGGTTTTTGTCTCCGAACAGAGCCCGCAGCAAGTTTGCTTCACAAAACGGAGTCTCCTTCTAGTCCGGTTTGGGGAAAAAATTTAAGGCCAAAACTGATGTCTATTGGAATCAATTATGATGTTGTCCCGTGGTTTTTTCCATTCTGGATCGCGTACTGACTCGTTTGGGCATTACTCGTTGAACGTTTGTCCCGTTTTTTTCTCTTGTTTTCGTTTGCTCATTGCGGGCGGCCGTGAAATCTGCATCAGCCTAAGCCTTAATGAAGCTTATGAGTTTGGGCATGAGTTCAGTGCCGTGTGCCACTAGGCCTAGGCTTCCTTTCTTGCATTCTTTCTCCGAGAATTTCCCGTTGCTATCGCCTTGAATTGTCCCGCCTGAGATAAGCAATGGAACAGGATCGTCGCTGTGAGCTTTGAGAAGGCAGGGCGTAGAATGATCGGCGGTGACACAAATCACATGGTTTGAAAAGTCGATTTTTTGCAGGAGTTTTCCAAAGAAGTATTGGTCTATAATAGATATGAGCTGTCGTTTCAGTTCAAAATCTCCGTCATGTCCGGGTTCATCCGTACCCTTTATGTGCACATAGAAGCAGTCGAACTTGGGC
>Ga0187771_10001017_pt1 | contig 18330 bp, 19 predicted proteins | sample 0116_SJ02_MP15_1_FD_133139 | JGI IMG/M metagenome (GOLD analysis project Ga0187771, IMG submission 133139) | Tropical peat soil microbial communities from peatlands in Department of Meta, Colombia - 0116_SJ02_MP15_10_MG | ecosystem: Environmental > Terrestrial > Soil > Wetlands > Peat | place...
ACGGACTTTGATGCTTTCACGTTCAGACTGGGAGACTTTAGCCATGTTGGACCTTTCCCAGCCAAGAACGACGGCGGATGGATTTACACTATTTTCCTGACCAAACAAGATACTGAGGACATTTACACGATAAGTCATGAAATCGTAGAGTGCACTCTTGGAAGGTTGATTGAAAGACTGCTTTTGCTAAAAAGTCCTCTGTATCTGGTCAGAAAGCAGGACGACAAGTTCTGGCTCAGTGGGAAACATCAGAAATACATTCTAGAGCATATAGTCGCTACTCTCAGCGAACTCGATACCACGACTCGAAAGGTACTCGAGGAACGTGTTGCGAAGGAAGACATCCAAGCTTGGCAATTAAAAAGCGCAGGTTAAGAATCTTGTCTGCTCGTGCGCGGATGTACAAACTCGGTTTTGCATGAAAAAGGCAAGTATTTATTTCGCCAACCGAATTATGCAGACGTGAACAGAAATGAGCAACGCGTTAACGGAAAAGGTTCAGAAAGCTATAGCTGAAATTAGGCCAAACCTTCAAGCCGACGGTGGCGACATCGAACTCGTGGGCGTTGAGGACGGAACTGTAAAGGTGAAGCTGAAGGGAGCTTGTGCAGGTTGTCCGATGTCCACGATGACCGTGAAGTGGGGCGTCGAAAACTACCTGCGGAAGAAGATTCCTGAAGTCTCTAAGGTTGAGACGGTATAAGCGAGCGAACGCTTAATTTGTGTTAAACCCTAGCTTTTTTAGGCCTTTGAGAATCTCGGTTACGGCTTTTTCCGGCGGCATGTCGAGTTCTTCGCAGGCGAAGTTTACGAAGGGCACCTTTTCTTTGTAGTAGTCGAGTAGAGGCTGTGTTTGTTTCTCGTAGACTTTTATTCTGTCCTTTATTACGACCTCGGTGTCATCCTCGCGTTGGTAGAGTGGGCCGCCGCATTTGTCGCAGATTCCTTCTCCTTTGGGTTTCAAGTAGAGAATGTTGTACACGGCGCCGCAGTTTCTGCATATTCTCCTGCTTGAAAGTCGCGCGACGATTATCCTTTCAGGCACTTGCAGGTTTATTATGGCGTCGATCTTTGCGATTTTCTCCAACGCCTTGGCTTGCGGGATTGTTCTTGGAAAACCGTCGAGGATGAAGCCTTTTCCGCTTTTTTTCTCGTTTATTCTTGCCTGTAAGACCTCTATGACTACTTCGTCGGGTACGAGTTGGCCGCTTTTCAAGTAGGACTCGACTTTCTTGCCCAGCGGTGTGCCTTGTTTTATGGCGTCTCTGAATATGTCGCCCATGGCGATGGCTGTCGTGCCCAGTTTTGTTTCCAGCCTTGATGCGTAAGTTCCTTTTCCAGAGCCCGGCGGACCGAAGATTATAAGGTTCATCGCTTGCACTCTCTTGGCTTTCTGATTTTGCATTAGATTTAACGGTCTTCCCTTTAAACTATTTGTGCTCAACGGCGTGCTACATTTGGTTGGATTCCGAGAAAAAGATTCCAGTTGTAGACCACGAGGGCAGACGGAGGCCTGTATTTGCGAATATTATGAGTGAAAACACCGTCTAAATACAAGGTTTCAACATGTATTTTGAGACTAAAACGATTCATAATACAGACGCGCGACACCTAGGCCGCCGCTCTTGATGGACGAAGTATTTAGCTGGTTTAGACACTCGACGAAAACGCAGTGATTTGGTTGGGTGGATGGGCGATTTTTTATGCTGAGAGCTCGTTGATCTTTCGCACTACGTCTATTCCTGAGATGACGCCGATGAGGGTCTCGTCTTCAGCTACTACGAAGACGTGGTCTTCTCCTTTTTCCATCATCAGTTGTGCGATTTCTTCCAAGGTGGCGTCCTTTCCAACCGTGAGGGGACGGTGCATCAGCATGTCGGAGAGTTCTTCGTTCATGTGCTTCGCATCAACGTTGCCGAGGTCTTCCACGGTCACTGCGCCGACGACGCGCATGTCTCCGTCGACTATGGGTAGGACTCTTAGTCTAGTTTTTTCAAAGTCTTGCAGTGCGCCGATGATGGTTGTTCCGACAGGTATGTAAAGCGGTTTGGCGGTCATGAAATCTGCCGCGACTGTTTGTTTGAGCTTTTCGGGAATGGCTTTCTGGGCTTTGTAGAAGAACCTCTCTACGGCTAGTTCTTCGGTCTTCAACCTCGTTCTCGGTTGCACCGTATAGAATGTGGATCCGCGTGAAACAAGATAGCTCATGCCGCTCGCAACGAGGGCTGGTACCGCGTAGACGCCGCCGAGCGTCTCCACGACGAACGCGGTCGGTGTGAGCAGAATCTTATGCGTCCCGGAGAGAAGGGCGGCCATTCCGACCGCCATGAAGAAGATGCTGTTGGAGGCGTTGCCTGACGCTATGGAGAACGCGTAACCTATGCCTCCGCCGATCACTATGGTCGGGAAGAAGAGACCGCCACTTCCCCCGAAATTGAGAGTTACAGTCGTGGCGATTGTTTTCAGCAAGACTATGGCTAGCACAAAAGCAACCGTGAAGCTGGTGCCTTCGACGATTTCGTTGATAAAATTCAAGCCGACCCCGACAGCGAAAAGTGAATAGTAGCCGATGACGCCCAGAATGACCGCGCCCATGATGATTAGGCCGAGGTTTCCGATTTTCGTTCTTAGACTTATCCTGGCATTTCCGACGAGTGAAAAGAGCTTCGTGAAGAAGATGGCGTACAGGCCGCAAATAATTCCCAAGATTAGTGAGAGACCGATATCGCTTAGGGTGATTTCACCTCCGCTAACAGAGCCGAAGAACCGTTCACTTCCCAAGATTAGGACCGAAATCAAGTAGGCCGGTATCGTGGCGATTACGGCTTCCATGAAGGTTTCCATGTCTAAATCGCTCTTGTACGGAATTTCAAGGGCAAAAAGAATGCCTGTTAAAGGAGTCCTGAAAACGGCTGTCAAGCCGGCGGCAGCTCCAGCGATGAATATTCGTCGAAGATAATGGATCCGAACCTTGAGCCGTTTGGCAATGTTTGAAGCTAGTCCGCCTCCTACCAGAAGACTCGGCCCTTCCGGACCGGCGCTGCCTCCGAAACCCATCGTGAAGACCGACGCTAATGGTTTAACTATGGTGTCGCGCAGGCTCGTTTCACCGTTCTTCAGATGGTATGTTTCCAGAACAACGTGTGTTCCGCTTCCTGTGAATTTTGATTCAGCAAAAAATTTTACCAGGACAAAAGACACGGCGAGAGCTAGAAAGGCAAACAAGAAAATGAACAGGTCAGAATGGCTCAACACAAGCTGCGTTCCACTCCAGATATTCAAGTAGAGCGTGTAGAGCGCAACTGTTGCGATGGCTCCTACGATGCCGACAGCGGCGACGAGGAAGTAGTATCCTGGTTTATCAGCCAGCTTACTCATCCACTCGACCACGACTAGGCCTCGCTCAAACGCATATGTGAAATCTCACAGAATAGGATTTTGGGGACAAGCATGTTTTTCGTCCCAACAAGTGGGAAAAATTTATAAGAAACTCGTGAATAGGGAGTGAGGGTTATACCCTGACAGACAAACTTCCGGAAAACTTGAAACAGACGCAAGACAGGCATTGCTTGTTCGGGTCTCCCGCTTTTAGAGCCATGGTGTACGTCGAAGGGCTATTGCTACAGGGCGCTCGAAAATACTTTGATGACATGGAATTCAACGAAATCGTAGTGCCACACATAACCAGGGCTACCGGCGCGTGCGAGAACATCGACACACTCTTTGCAGTTGATTACTTTGGCGAAAAAGGTTACTTGTCGCAGACGGCGCAGTTGTACCTGGAGTCACTCATTCCCTGGCTGAACAAAGTCTGGTGCATCAGCCCCAGCTTCAGAGCTGAACCACGCGTGGACGGCAGACATCTGACAGAGTTCACGTTGGTCGAGTTGGAATTCGCAGGCACTTTTGAAGAACTCTTGGAACACGTAGAAGGCGTCATACTCTCGATGATAAACTCGGTGCTGAAAAAGATGACGAGCCGATGGCTGGACAGAAACAGACTGAGACAAGTCGTCGCACCTTTCCCCAGAATCTCCTATGCCGAAGCGATAAAAGAACTCAACCAAGAATTTGGTCACGACATCAGCAGAGACGAGGAACAATTGCTAGTGCAAAAAAATGGAGGCATGCCGCTATTCATCACACACTTTCCGAGGGCGATGAAGTTCTTCAACATGATAGTAAACGAAGAAAACCCGCAACTAGTGAACAGCGCGGACTTAATCTTACCCTTCGGCGGCGAGGCCGTAGGGGCAGCGTCCAGAGAATACAAGCCTGAGCAACTGCTCAAAAGGCTGGAAGAATCTCAGATGCTTCGACAACTGCTGGCCAGAGGAGGTTCAATAAAAGACTTCGACTGGTACATCGACGTGTACAAAAAATACCCAGGCGCACCTCACGCCGGCTGCGGAATCGGCTTAAACAGAGTTACACAGTTCGTCCTCGGCGTTGAAGACATCCGCATGTGCACGGCGTACCCGCTAAACCGAGAAACCCTAATGTAAAAGCAGCCTTTCACTGATCAAGCCATACTGGCGATTCGCGATTGATATCTGTCGCGCTCGACGAGGCTGATCATCACAAAATCACCATAATCAGCCCAGAAAACTGATAAGCCACCTAGAGGGCAAGCAACTATTGTATCTTTCAATCGCTAGCGGTGAAAATCATTACTTTAAACAGTTTCACTCCTTTCTTCGTTGCTAATTCATCTCGCAGTTCTCCAATTTTGGCAGCATTGCCCTTAACAGCTATTGCCTCCATACAGTCTGTTGCACTTAGGTGAACATGCATCGATGCGCAGATAATGCTGGCAAAACGATGCTGTATGCGAGTCAGTGCGCCTTCGAGTCCTCTAGCTTCGTGATCGTACAGCATCATCAAGAGCCCGGCTTCACTCTTGGTGTCTTTCTGAAGCAGCTTCCTTTCGGCCACAAACATTCTGACTGCGTCTTGAATAGCCTTAGATCGACTGCTGTACCCCATCGTCTCTATGATTTCGTCAAATTCCTTAAGCAAGTCTGACTGGAACGTAACGCCTGCACGCATAACTTTGGGCATTCTCTCACGGTTCAACTCTTAGGAAATGCTAGGCATAAAGTTTTTATGCAGTAAGGTGTCACTGATGCACAAAAAGGTGTTACTAAACGAGCAGAGTAAGAACGGCGCACTATTTCACAAGCATCGATGTCGCGCTGACGAGCATCTTCTGCGCACTTTGGATAGTTATGAATTTGACTCTGGGACCGCTCAGCTTTGCCCTTTTCAGGCTTCCAGTACTGCACTCCTTTGGAATTTTTTTCACTCTGATCCTTGTAGCATGGGTGACCGGACGGTTTGGCACAAGCACGATGGCAGGCATAATAGGGTCGATACTTGCCATACTATTGGGCGCTCCTCCGTTGATAGTCTGTTTTTCCGCTTCAGCGTTCGTATTCGATGTGCTCCTGTTCGCAAACCATCACAAAATTCGGATCAATCGGGACAGTTTGGCAGTAACCACAATCGTAACGATGCTGTCTGCATACCTTGCGGGCATATTGATAATAATATTCTTCCAGGGCGGAGGACTGCTATATGCGCTCACCTTCTGGGGAATATGGACATTAGCCGGTGGACTCCTAGCGCTCGCAATAACCTTACCCATAATAGTTGCCCTGGAAAAGGCTAATGTTAGGAAGATTAAGGGGGACACTGATTAAGGAAATCCCAGGTGCCAATCGAAAGAGCCCCCAAGCTCGATGACTGCTTAGGACCTAACGCGTGTAGCCTCCGTCGCAACTCGCACGTCAGGCATGCAACGAAGGAAGACAGGAAATAGGACCCGAGCTGCACTTTAGCATGCGTCAATACTGCCTAACCTTTATGTTAGAGGTTGACGCCTGCTTCTGACTGGAACACGCACATGTCCACTGTCATTCAGCTGATATACTCTTTTGTGATTGGTATTATCCAGGGCGTTTCTTATTGGCTGCCTATAAGCAGCAAAACGCAAATCATCGTTTCTTCGTCCTACCTTCTCAAGCTCACATTCCAGCAGGCGTACACTTTTGGCTTGTTCATGGAGGTAGGCACCATAATCGCTGCAGTTACATACTTCAGAAAAGACCTAATCGAAATGGTGCAAGTGCTGCTAGGTTCGAAGAATGAAGCGTACAGAAAACTCCTCATCTACGTTGTAGTCGTCACGATAATAACTGGCATCATAGGCGCTCCACTCTACCTCGTCGCAGACTCCCTAAACGGAGTCGCATTAGGCATACCCATGCTGATAATAGGACTTGTCCTGATAGCAGACGCTGTGGTCATAAGGTACTCTAGGAGCCGACGGGAAAAAGGAACTAATCTAAGAAAACTGGAAGACCTCACAGGCAGGGATTACTTGCTGATAGGAATCGCGCAGGGAATAGCAGCCTTGCCCGGCGTTAGCAGATCAGGGATGACGACGAGCGCCATGCTCCTGACAAACGTGGAACCAGACGAGGCTTTCAGATTATCGTTTCTTGCAGGAATCTTCGCCTCAATCGGGGCCTTTGGGTTAACCCTCGTCAGCAAGCACTCGCGCTCGAATGTTGCCGCTGCAATCGCAGCAATTGGGTTGCCAGGCGTCGCCGTGGCAATTGTTGCTTCAACAATTGTAAGTTTGTTCCTGATCGACTTTCTTGTCAAAGTCGCTGGAAAATCGAAAATAGTCTACCTGACAAGCGCGCTTGGAATAATAGCCATCGCCAGCGGCCTGCTATATTTAGCTGCTGGACTGTGATGTAGATATTAGAGTGGCTCAGAGCGTGCGAAGCGTGTAGCGCTCATCCGTCCATCTCTATGTCCAAAGCGATTTCGACTTACAAGTCCGATCGACTCTTGGCGTCCTACGGAAAGCTTAAAGTTTTTGAGTTAGGGCTTGTTTAGCGTGACCCTTGTGCTTGAAGTTCTGAGTTTTGCCTTGCTTGCCGTCACGTCTGTGATCGCCGTCGTTGAACCCGGAAGCAACATAGCGATCTATCTTAGTTTGACCGAGGGCATAAGCAAAGAGGAGAAACGACGGATAATAGACAAGGCTATGAGGATTTCTTTCATCGTGTTAGTCTTTTTCGCCGTGGCCGGGCAGCTTGTGTTTTCGTTTTTCAACGTCACGATCTTTGCTTTCGAGATTGCAGGGGGCATACTGCTGGTTGATGTGGCTTTGAGGATGCTGCATCCGCGTAAAGATGAATACTCGGCTGAGGAGCTGGAGGATATTGCCGTCGTGCCGTTGGCGTTTCCGTTAACCGCAGGACCGGGTTCGATAACGACCGTGATGCTACTCATGTCGCAGGCCAGCGGGCCGATTGAGTGGCCCTTCGTTTTCATAGCGATATTTGTGAGCATATTGCTCTCATACGTCGGAATGGTCTACGCAGACAGGCTGGTCGGCAGGTTGGGTAAAGAAGGCTTGCGCGTAGTCACACGGATCATGGCCATAGTCGTCTTGGCTATTGCCGTGCAGTTCATAATAAACGGCGTCACGGGCGTCACCACACGTTTCATTCACTAATAACTTCTAAGCATGCACCTGTGAAATCACTTAACGGTGAAGTTGACAGCGACGCTGTTTCCTGAAGTCGTGCACGACCGATCTTTCTAGAGAAGCAAGCCTATCGTAAAGCTGAGTATGGGTGCAATTATCCAGCCTAGGACTATGGTTAGAAAGGGCTTCAGAGACATTAATTTGGTTTTGTAAGAGAGTCCGGTGCCGAAAACCGATGCTGAAGTCGTTTGCGTGGCGGACAGAGGAAGATGCAGGATAGCTGCGATCTCAACTAGTACGGTCGAAACTGCAAGTGTATTTACCGCGTTTGAGTAACGCATCATGTAGGATTCTTGGGAGATTCTGCGAATGACACCCTCACCTAGAAAAAGTGATCCAACGATTATTCCTATTATGCCTGCAATTAAAGTCGCTGCTTGGAAGCCTCCGGTTGCCACGATCAAACTTAGCGTGTTGGCGCCAGAAACGTAGGCGGTTGTGAAAGAGAGCACGATTAACAGACCCTTGTAGAAGCGAATTCTCTTCCAGATATCTTTCGTTTTTCGTCTGTAAATGACGGGGGTAAGGTAAAATGCGAGAAGAGCAGCAATTGCTGGAGCGACAACCCACATTACAACTACTTCAGCCATGAAAGCCAAGTCAGTGGTTATACCTCGGGTCACTGACAAGCCAGCGAGAAATCCGACGATCGACATACTGAAGGACACAGGCACTCTCACCATGTACGCAATTATGAAAATTGCTATTGCAACAAGCAAAGCTTCGGTTTCTAACTGTGCAGTTGCGTCGGGCAAAAGAAGCGCTACAGTGTGGGTCATTCCTGAACCTTGCAAGAGCAGACCAGTCGTGAAGCCCACCATGGCTAGCAGTCCAGCTGTTTGCCTTGTGAGTATTCTTGCACCAACGATGGGACCCACGCAAGCGGAGAGATTGTTTCCGGCGACAAGAGTTACGGCTAGAAAAACCACCGGCACTATAACAGTGTCTAGATTCACTTTGACCGTCACTTGAGAAGCGAAGTTATTATTGACATGAGTAGGTCTGAGAGGTCTTCGCAGTTATCGAGTATGTCGTCGAACTTGTGTAACAACTCGTTGTAATGGTAGAATTGGAGATAGTGCATGTAAGGAGCCTGTTGGTATAGCCAGTCTAGGCCTTGATCTTTTATGTCGTCGCCTTGTTCTTCGAGCGTTTCAATATCCTTATGAAGCCCTAAAATCTGTGTTAAATCCGAAGTTGATAGAATTTGCTTCACTTTAGAAAGCGCTTTGTCAGCCAAGTCTAGCATGTCCTTGAATAGTGAAAACCACTCTTTTTCTTCGAGGGCTTCGAAGTACGGAAACTTGGACTTGTACATTCGGTAGAGTTCACGGCTCTGGTAATGGTAGATATCGACTATGTCGTCTGCAATGTGGGCGGATTCTAGAAGGTTGTCGAGCGTGTTAGGGCTGATGGCGCCTGTTGTTATGTCTTCGCTTACTTTAAGAGCGATGCTATCGGATTTTTTTTCCAAATATCGTATGGTCTGCATGCCCTTGTCAAGCGTTGATTCGTTTTGGTCTTCTGTGAGAATTTTTAGCAATGCCGCGTTGGCTTCTATTGCAATCGCAATGATTTGGGCAAGCTCGCCGAACATGTTTTTCTCGCCCACAACGAAGATACTCCGAAAGCTTTTCATAACCAAAATCTCTGCGCTACGCACTCCTTTTCTGACGCATATAAGACTTTATGCTTGGAAGCCGGGGAAGGGAGTTGAACCCTCATAGAGCAGCTCTGCAGGCTGCCGCCTGAACCGTTCGGCCACCCCGGCACGCCCAGGTAGGTGTTCTTTCATTCATTTAGAAGCTAAATAAAGTTACTGCCAAACAGGGAAAGAATGGAAACCCTATTTTCGAAGTCATTATTGCAACCGGGATGCTCGCTGCACATAAACCAACCTCCTCGATCATACTTTCCGAGCAGTAAAACCAAACCCGAACCACCCGACCCAATTCACCATAAAAATCCTTATTACACAGACGTTTTAACTGTTGAAACACACCTGCACTTGAAAACTTAGGAAAAGAGGATGGCATCATGCCGACTCGGCAACCTATCGTTTGCGTTCTCGGACACGTCGACACGGGCAAAACATCGCTGCTGGACAAGATAAGGAAGAGCAGCGTGCAAGCCCGCGAAGCCGGAGGCATGACCCAACACATCGGAGCCAGCTTCTTCCCCATAGAGACGCTCACGAACATCTGCGGCCCACTCCTAGGCAAGTCCAAGGACAAAATAAAGATCCCAGGTTTACTCGTAATCGACACACCCGGACACGAGGCGTTCGCCAACCTTCGCAAACGCGGCGGAGGAGCAGCCGACATCGCCATACTCGTCATCGATGTCCTGAAGAGGTTCGAGCAACAGACCTACGAGTGCGTCGATATCCTCAAGTCGCGAAAGACGCCGTTCTTGGTAGCAGCAAACAAAATCGACCGAGTTCCTGGATGGGTCTCTAAACCAGAGGTGTCCTTTTCGACTTCGTATGAGAGCCAAGATAACTACGTCAGGGAGGACCTGGACAACAGGCTCTACGAGATAATGGGCGAATTCTCACGCTTGGGCTTTCGCACCGACCGTTACAACAAGATCATGGACTTTACACGCACCATCGCCATCGTCCCCGTGAGCGCCAAAACAGGCGAGGGCATACCCGAACTCTTAGCCGTGCTAGTGGGCTTAGCTCAGCAGTACCTGACTGAGCGCTTACAAGTGACCGAAGGACCGGCCAAAGGCACCGTGCTCGAGGTCAAAGAAGAACCAGGCTTGGGAATAACCATAAACGCCGTAATCTACGACGGCGTTCTTCAGAAAGGCGACACGATAGCGCTCGGAGGAAAAGAAAAACCCATCATAACCAGGATACGCGCTCTGCTGTTGCCCAAACCCCTGGACGAAATCCGGGACCCACGGGACAAGTTCTCCTCAGTCGATGCTGTTCCAGCAGCCGCCGGCGTGAAAATCGCCGCGCCAGAACTTGAAAACGCCCTCGCGGGTGCGCCGTTGTTCACCGTTCCATCCGCCGCAGAAACCGACGACTATGTAAGAATGGTTTCAGAGGAAGTGGAAAGGGCTAAAATCGCCACGGACGTTGAGGGAGTAGTGCTCAAGACAGACGCTCTGGGGTCGTTGGAAGCGGTTGCCGAGAGCTTGAGGCGCGAAAACGTTCCGATAAGACTCGCCGACGTCGGAGACATCTCCAAACGCGACGTGACCGAAGCCGCAGTTGTTAAAGAACACGAGCCGCTATACGGCGTCATACTCGCCTTCAACGTAAAGGTACTCCCAGACGCGGAAACAGAAGCGGCTGATCGCAAGATTCCGATATTCAACCGCAACATAATCTACCATACGATCGAAGACTACACTAAATGGATGCACGGCGAACAAGAATCGAGCCTACAGAGAGAATACGATCAGCTCATCAAACCAGGCAAAGTACGCGTCCTGCAAGGCTTCGTCTTCCGGAGAGCCAAACCGGCCATAGTGGGCGTGGAAGTTCTATCGGGAATGATAAGGGCAAAATACCCGCTAATAAAAGCGGACGGAGCAGACCTGGGTGAAGTCTCGCAGATTCAGGATGAGGGAGAAAACATCCAGGAAGCAAAGAGCGGCATGCAGGTTGCGATCTCTCTCGAAAAACCCATTGTGGGACGACACTTTGACGAGAAGGACGTGCTATACGTGAAAGTCCCCGAACCGCATGTCAAGCTATTGAACACAAAATTCTCGGAAAGACTATCAGTTGACGAGCAAGAGGCGTTGACCGACTACATCAAGATAATGCGCAAGAAGATGCCCTTCTGGGGTGCTTAGTCCGCCGCAGCTTCTGCGTGTATTTTCCATACATAGGCTTTATTAAGTCTGCATATACACTATGGTTTTTGATGACCCTAGGCTAGCCTCATTCAAAAAAGGTCACCTTTAGCCGTGACTGTGAAGAACGGGTGAAACGAAGTGCACAAACTCGATCAAGAAATACAGCCGAAACCAAAGCCCTCAGTCTTCCGAGAGGCATACCCAATAGAAGAGCCCTTCGTTTTCGCAGCCATCATCCGTGACCCTGACACGCAGAAAATTCGTTACGAAGTAATCGAACCCACGCTGCTACCGGAAGAAGAAAAACAACTACGCGAACTAAAGTCACTACTCAGAGAAGAAATCGACGTGACACCCAGCGATCTAGAAACCGCAGAAAAAGCCCGAGAGTTTCTCAAGTCCAAGGTCAAGGAGACCATAAAGAACTATCACATTAAAATCGCCGAAGAAGCCGTGGGCAAGCTTCTCTACTTCATCGTTCGCGATTTCCTGGGCTTTGGCAAAATCGACGCGCTAATGAAAGACCACCTAATCGAAGATATTTCAGCCGACGGCGCAAACGTTCCGCTGTATGTTTGGCACCGTTTGTATGAATCGTTGCCCACCAACCTAATCTTCAAGGATGAGAACGAACTCAACTCGTTTGTCATTCGCTTGGCCTATCTTGCAAAGAAGAACATCTCAATCGCTTCACCCATGCTTGATGCTTCTCTGTCCGACGGAAGCCGTGTTCAGCTTACGTATGGCAAAGAAATCACTAGGAGAGGCTCCACTTTTACGATAAGGCGTTTTCGAGTGGACCCTCTCACGATTTCTGACCTGATTACATTCAACACGCTCTCGTCCGAAATTGCCGCCTATTTCTGGTACATTATCGAGAATCGGGCTTCGGTATTAGTTGCAGGCGGCGTGGCCGTGGGGAAGACCAGTACGCTGAACTGTCTTTCCATGTTCATCAAGCCTGAACTGAAAGTGGTAAGCGTTGAAGACACCGCTGAGCTCAACCTCCCGCATGAAAACTGGATTCCATCCGTCGTGCGAACCGGTTATGGTTTTGAGAACAAAGGTTTGGGAGCCATTTCCCTTTTCGATCTGCTGAAAGCCGCGGTGCGCCAGAGACCTGACTACATCATCTTAGGCGAAGTCCGCGGCGAAGAAGCTTACACACTCTTCCAAGCTATGGCGACGGGACATCTGGGAATGTGTACCATTCACGCCGAGTCCGTTGATGCCGTCATTCAAAGGCTCGAATCTGAGCCCATGAATATTCCGCGTTCCTTGTTGACCATGATAGATGTGATAATGGTTCAAACAAGAACTGAAATCGATGGCAAGCCAGCGAGAAGAGCCTTCTCCATTTCTGAGGTAGCCGGTTTGGACAATAAGACGAAAGAACTTAATATACATGAAGTTTTCAAATGGAACGCAAAAGAGGACTCTTTCGCTTACGCCGATCACAGTTCAATTCTTGAAAAGAACTGGAAGAAACAGGGATTGGAGGAAGACGATGTTCGTAGGGAGATCCTGCGAAGAAAAGCCGTGCTGGAATGGATGGCTAAAAGCGGCATCAGGCGCTATACTGATGTTGCCAACATCATCCGCGTATACTATGCTGACCCTGAACGAATCTATCGTAAAGCGAGGGTTGGGAAGGCATGAACGGAAGAATCGTTCGATTGCTTTCGCGCGTCAGACGTGCCTTGAAGCCCCCGTTTTTACCGATTACTAGTCGAATTCATATATGGGTAGAAGGCAGCCTAGGTGCAATTGGATCTAAACCTCAAGTCTTGGCGTACCAACTCATAGGGGAGAAAACTGATCGCGTACTGCCTTTGTTCAGAGGTGTTGACTCGAACTTAGAAAAGTCGGAATCAAGGGTTAGTTTTAGGGCTTACGTCAGTTGGACCATCCTCGCCTGCCTGTTGGCTTCTTCTGCAACCGTGGTGCTGGTTCCAGTGACTCTGATTCTCATTGGTCATCTTTCGCCGATGATTTCTCTTCTCTTTGGGGTCGGTGGCGCCATGTTTGCCGGTGTGTTCACCGTTATCGCTTTTTATTCCTATCCGATTCTCAAAGCGGACAGCATTAGGAAAAACATCGAGAACGAACTGCCCTTCACAACGAGTTACATGGCGATTTTGGCCAGCGCTGGTGTTTCCCCTGAGCGCATATTTCAATCCTTGGCTAGCGCGCGTGTTTCTCAAGCTGTCTCGGTGGAGGCTAGAACCGTTGTTCGTGACGTGGAGCTTCTTGGTTCTGACGTCGTCTCTGCGTTTGAAAGCTCCTCTAGGCGGGCGTCCTCACAGAAATTTAAGGAGTTTATGGAAGGCTTCATCGGCACGATTCACTCTGGAGGCGACCTCGCTGCGTATTTGACCGACCGTTCAAGTCAGTACATGGAGGAAAGACGGCTTGCATCGCGAAAGTTTGCAGATACGCTGTCTGTGATGGCTGAATTCTACGTAACGATGCTGGTGGCTGGTCCGCTCATTTTCGTGGTCATGTTGGCTGTGATGGGCATGCTCGGCGGCGGCTCCGGCTTATTCAACCCAGTGATGCTGTTGACGTTGCTCACGTATGTCGGAGTGCCATTGGGCTCTTTGGCGTTTCTGGTGTTGGTGGACATGATTTCGCCGGAGGGTTAACCCTGCCTAAAATAGAGAATTGGCAAAAGAAAATCGCGTGGGTTGCTTCAGGTATCTTAGGCATGGCCCTGCTTCTGGTGGCATGTCTCTTTTTCTGGGGCTCTCCTACCTTTGACGAGTATGTGATTTTCGCTATCCTTGCAGTCATTTCAGCTCCCACCGTGCTCAACTTGATCGACAACAGATGGAAGAAATCAATCGACGAGCGTTTACCCGACTTGTTCCGAGCCATCGTTCAGGCTCAACAGACAGGCATGACCCTGCCTCAAGCTATCGAAGAGGCATCAAAACGCGATTACGGTCGCTTAACTAAGGAGTTGAAGAAACTCGTCTCTCAGATGTCTTGGGGATGCTCCTTTGAAGAAGCTTTAGAATTGTTCGCAGACCGGGTTGACACCAAACTGGTGAGGCGAATCGTGCCTCTGATTCTAGAAGCCAGTCGTTCAGGCAGTCGCGTTGAAAATGTCCTCGACCCCATGGGCACGTTCATCCGGACGACTCTAACGCTGGAAAAAGAGAGAGAAGCCCAAACTCGTCCTTACGCAGCTGTCATTTATGTGGCATTCTTCGTTTTTCTTTTCACCATAGTCTTGCTGTTCAAATCGTTCTTTGCGCCCTCCGCACAGAACGCTCCAATTCTCGGAAGCGAACTGATGACCCCAGATGCAGCTAGAAGGCTATTCTTCGACATGATGACTTTTCAAGCGTTCTTCGGCGGTCTCGCCGCAGGCAAAATGGGCGAAGGAAACATCAACAGCGGCTTGAAACACAGTATTGTCCTTTTGATCTGTGGCTACTTGGTTTTCAAAATCGTACTGTAGGAGACTCGTCGGATGACAAAACTTTTCAGGAATAAACGCGCCATCACCCCGGTTTTGAGCAGTCTCTTGCTTACTATTATAACCGTTGCTGCGATGTCTCTCGCGGCCACGGCTGCTTTTGTCATTTCAGATAATCTTCATCAGATAATGGGCGAACGCTTTATCGTGGAGGATGTCTGGTTCAGAAATGGAAGTATCGATATCTACCTGCGTAACGTGGGCGAAGTGGACCTTACGATATCTCATGTTTACGTGAACTTTACGCTTCAGCAAACTTTGCCGTTCGGTTTAGGGATAGGTCAGCACGGGTGGCTTGACGTTACTTACAATTGGACAACCGGTCACGCGTACAATATCAACATTGTCACCACGAGGGGCACCAAGGTTGTGGACTATTATGTCGCTCCATAGGCTTCAAAAAAACAAACGTGGTTTTAGCACTGTGATAGCCGTGGTGCTGAGTCTTGTTATACTCGTCACAATAGTCTCCAACGTTGTTCTGTGGAATTACACACTGAGCCAAGCTGACTGGCAGAGAAGCCAAGAGGACATTAAAATCTTGAGTGCGACAAGTGTGAACAACGGAACGGAGTTCGTGTTTCAAAATCAAGGCTCGGTGACTTCTCAGCTGGTTTCTCTGTGGATAGATAATTCTACCCAGCACAGTCAATTCGACTTGAACCTGTTCATCGACACAGGGGAAAGGTTATCAGTAGATCTTAACGGTGTGAACCTGTCTAACGGGTCTCTGGTGAAAGTGGTTACGGCTAGAGGAAACGTCGCTGTTTATTCCACAACGCCTGCTACTGCTTGAAATCGCTGCCGCAGGCAGTTCTTAGTCCTTTTATGGCTTCGGCTTGGTCCTTGGCCTCTATGAGGTTGATGTTGTAAAGTTTCGCCATTTTTTTGCCATTTTCGTTGATCTGCGGAATGGCGATGAAATAAGCCTTGGCAGGGTTAACATCATAAATCTTGGCGAAAAGTGCTATAACCGGCTGCTCTGTCACCTCATCTTCCGTAGAAGTGGCGATGTCTATTACGATCGTTTCTTTTTCGCCTTCTCGTCTGGACGCAGTGACGTTAAACACATGGCTTGCCCCCGACTTTCCTTCCAAGAAGCCGGGAGTCTCGACTCTGTATCCATCGTCTTCCAGAAATTGTCGTATAGGGTCCGCCATTATCCAGCCGAGTGAAGCTTCCTTTCGCGCTTCGGCGGTCAGGGTGTAGGCATAAAAATCCCAGAAACCGGCGTCTTCGTAACTGAAGGCTGAGTGGCAGTCGCGGCGAAAATGCGACGCGACGGGTATGTCAAAATTCTTTCCGCAGTTGTGGCAAATGCACCAGACGCCTGCTTTCCGGTAATCCAAGTCCGGCTTTGTCAGTTCTTTGGTGCATCTTGGGCAAACGAGTTTTTCTTTGGTGTGGAATTTTTCTTCAGTGTCGATGTAGCCGCATGACATATGCTCTACGAGTGCGCTTTTTTCAACGTTGAAGGATTTGCAGTATGGGCAGTCATAATGTATTGAGATTCTAACGGATCCGCACTTGGGGCAGTAGACAGTCCTGTCATAAAGTTCTCTCTTCAAAATGTTCGCGTTGGTCAGTTGCTTCAAGAAATCGTCCACAAGCTCCGAGGCGCCAACGATCTTTTCCACGACTGGATATCGATAGATGCAGTTTGCATCGTTGACGGGCTCCAGTTTGATGATTTCTCCACTCAGAAACTTGCTCAGCAGAACCTGAGCTAGGTGATCTTTATAGATTTCCGCTCTCTGGAGCTTCTCGCGCTGAGTCAATGCATACCATCCGTCGTCACGTTTGAGTTTAAGGGTAAATAGTTCATGATTCTTGCTAGTCCAAAGACCAGAGTGTAGTTGGTCTGGTCATTAAAGAGCTTTAATAATTAGACATTCGTAGTCCAAATTCGGATTGACGATACTTTTCGATTGGTCTTGAAGCCACGAACATGCCGTTTGTATCAATCTCTGACCAAACCTAGGCTTCGATGGAAGTTACCGTTAATCTAACCTCACTGGATAACCACAATACTCGCACACGATCATCTTGCCCTTCCACTTTTGCGGCAGGGGTGCGCCACATTCGGGACAAAGCGTAGGAGGCTCTTTAGCCGCACCGTCACTCTTAGGCATTTTCGACAAAAGCATGTTCGCAACGAAACCTATTTCGCGCGCCAAAGGATCATTTACACTCAGGGGACCGATCGCTTTTACGATGGAGGCGACTTTATCGGCCTTGTTTTCCATCAACCCGTCAACAATGTTAACTGTTGCTTCAGTTAGCGGCGAACGCTTAACTCCAGAAGCTTCTTTGGCAAACGCTCTAGCTTTGATGAAATCTTTCTTCTCGATGAGCCCTAATGAGCACTTGAGCAGCAGCTTAACTGTCTCTTCTTCTTTGTGTTCTGTTTCCGTTAGAGCTGTTGACAGAGTCTTTGGATCCCCAGACTTCACGGCCGATCCTAATGCTCGTTCAACGTCGCCTGATTCTAGGAAGCATTTTGCAGACTGCGAAAAGTCGCCTGCAGCTTCGTAATAACGACCGGCAAAATTCAAGAAACGTCTCCGTTTGTGGGGGTCGTTTTCCTGTGAAGCCTTTTCACAATATGCCTCTGCAGCCTCTCGAACATGCCCTTCTTTGGCCATTTTCTCTGGACTCGGCAAGCGCATCTATCCTGGTCTCGGCAACCCGCAACGACCGCATCGAGCGGCGTCGGTTGCGTTCATGGTTGCGCAAGTGGGGCAGACCCAGCCTGTATTCTGTTGGAATGGAGTGTCAGGCAAGCTTTTCCGCAATGCCAAGAGTCTGTTTTTCCATGAATGCGGGTCGCGAACGCTGAACTCCAGTCTTCCTGTGGAATCCTTGCCAAAAGAACCGGGTTTGGTGATAATAATGAGTTTTTTGCGAACGCCCTCGATCATGATGTCCGATATGCCTTCGAGCATCATGTTAACCGATGTGTGAGGGCTCGTTTCGATTCCTCCCGATTTGTGCTCGAAGATCAAGCGCTTACTGGTCAGGGTGAGGTAACCGCGGGTGCCGTAGAATTTCGTGTTTTCGCCCCCCAACACTTCCTCGCCTGGCTCTAGAAACGGCATTTTCTTCACTTCCTGCACTCGATACCGCAATCGGGGCATGCGGGCTTCTTGAACACGACGCCGACTTTTGGACAACACGCTTGACAATACACTTTTTGGCAACGCGGGCACTGCCAAGCCGTGGGTTTAAGAAAACTTCCCACTTCGCGTCCGCACTTGGCGCAGAAGCCTCTCACCATCAGCCTTCACTAACCATAAACTCACGTTTGAAAGATATGAAACTTACTCACGCGAGGGCTTTAATACCGCGTCAAGAATAGCACAAGGCATGCGCAAGCAAGAAAAATACATCGTATGGCCTGCTTATTTCGATCAGAGCAAGACGCGAAGCGAAGGAAGAAGAGTCTCAAAGGGTCAAGCTC
>Ga0187771_10001018_pt1 | contig 18328 bp, 17 predicted proteins | sample 0116_SJ02_MP15_1_FD_133139 | JGI IMG/M metagenome (GOLD analysis project Ga0187771, IMG submission 133139) | Tropical peat soil microbial communities from peatlands in Department of Meta, Colombia - 0116_SJ02_MP15_10_MG | ecosystem: Environmental > Terrestrial > Soil > Wetlands > Peat | place...
AGGCGCAGCATTTTTGACGCATGGGTGCGGGAAATGGGAAGAGGACCTGAATCCGCGACGCCTCCATGCCTCCGTTGGTCCGAAAGGCCTCTGCCTTTGCCTTTGAGAAGATGCGCACCAGGCCGACGGAGGACCGGCGAAGTAAGTGGTTTGGTGCTGCCGGGCGGCGGGCATGCCCCGGCTCTTCTGGACACTGCGGGATTCCGGAGTCACGGATTCAGGAAGGAACAAAAAAAACCGCTTTTCAGCGGTTTTTTTTGTTGTAGCACCGAGTATAAATGGTTAGGCTTTGGCCTTTGGAGCTCTCGCCTTGACCGTTTTCACGACCTTGGCAGCTTTAGCCGGCTTGGCGGCCTTGGCCTTCTGCGGTTTTGCGGAATCCTTTTTGGCGGCCCGTACGGCGCGCGCCTTTTCCAGATTAGCGGCCAGATTGTTTTCGTTGGCAGCCTTGCGCCGTGCTTCGGAATAGTTCTTGGCGGTCAGCGACTGGGTGGCGGGGATGTTGAACTGTTTGCGGTACTGGCCCGGTTTCATCTCATGGGCCTGTTTAAGGTGGCGAGTCAGGGTCTTGAAGCCGGTTTTGCCGCAGATCAAGCAGCAGACCTGATCGTTCTGAAAGGCCTTTTTGATCGACATGGCAGGCGCGCCCGGTGCTGCAACGCCTTCCGCAACAGCTCCCCCTTCGGTTTCCAGCTTTTTCAGAGTCGTGAAGACCCGGCTGATTTCCTGGATAAGATCGTCACTGCTCATCTCTGTGCCGGCCGCGTGGGCAGAAACGATACCCGCAGTCAGTTCTACAAGAGTAGCTGTCATACATCCTCCTTTACAAAGTTTAGATAATTACCGATTAACACGAAATATCAAAATAAATCAAGAAAATAAATTAGGAAAAAATGTTTAACTACAGATAGTATGAATACAAAAACTAGTTGCTAAGTACAAGATGGATGTGGCATGAAGGATATCATAGTTTCAATTAAGCGTGAATCGGAACAATCAACATGACATCACCATTGTTTTATCTGCTCCTGATAGTGCCGCTGGCATCGTTGATATTGTTGGCCCTGGTATTGGTGCGGCTCTCACGCGTTGCATCGGGGAGCGCATCGCTCGATGTGCGCTTTGATGCCCTGGAACGCCAGTTGGAGCGTCTGGAGCGTATGCTGCGCGACGAGTTGTCCCGGAACCGGGAGGAGGGGCAGGCGTCGGCCCGGCAGGCGCGGGAGGAGGGTGCATTGCTAGTGGGCTCCCTGGGGGATTCGCTCTTGAAACGGATGAGTGAGATCGCCGTCCTGCAGAAGAATCAGTTGGACATCTTTGCCGGCCAGTTGAAGACCATGACTGAAAGCAACGAAGGCCGGCTGGACAAGCTGCGTGAGACGGTGGAGGGCCGTTTGAGGCTGATCCAGGAGGACAACGGGCGGAAGCTTGAGCAGATGCGCGCGACTGTTGACGAAAAACTGCACGACACCCTGGAAAAGCGCCTGGGAGAATCCTTTAAACTGGTCAGTGAACGGCTGGAACTTGTTCAACGCGGCCTGGGGGAAATGCAGTCCCTGGCCAGCGGCGTCGGAGACCTGAAAAAGGTGCTGTCGAACGTCAAGGTCCGCGGCGCCTTCGGCGAGGTGCAACTGGCCAGCCTGCTGGAGCAGATACTTGCGCCGGGTCAGTACGAAACCAATGTGGAATCGAAAAAAGGGAGCGGCCAGCGGGTCGAGTTTGCCCTGCGCCTGCCCGGCCGGGACGGCACGGCCGAGGGTGTTGTCTGGTTGCCGCTGGACGCCAAGTTTCCCCAAGAGGACTACCTGCGGCTGGTGGAAGCCCAGGAAAACGCCGATGCCGCTGCAGCCGAAGAAGCTGCCCGTCAGTTGGAGCGGGCGGTAAAGGAGATGGCCAAGGCCATTCGCGATAAGTATCTGGACCCGCCGCACACCACCGATTTCGGCATCATGTTCCTGCCGACCGAAGGGCTGTACGCCGAGGTGTTGCGGCGTCCCGGCCTGGCCGAGACGCTGCAGCGGGACTGCAAGGTGCTGGCGGCAGGCCCCACCACCCTGGCGGCGCTTTTAAACAGCCTGCAAATGGGGTTCCGCACCCTGGCCATCGAGAAACGTTCGGCAGAGGTCTGGACGTTGCTCGGTGCGGTGAGGACCGAATTCTCCAAGTTTGGGGGGGTGCTGGAAAAAACGAGCAAGAAGTTGCAGGAGGCGGGCAATCATATCGATCAGGCCGCTGTTCGCACCCGGGCCATTGAACGAAGGCTGCGCGACGTACAGGAACTGCCTCGGAAGGATGCCGAGGCGCTTCTCGACCTGCCTGAGACAACTGAAGGGGATGAAGAGTAGCCTATGTCGGAAAAACGTAATATAGCACGGGCAGCCGGCATCCTCGGTTCGGCAACCATGTTGTCGCGGGTCATGGGTATGGTGCGTGACATGGTCGTATCCCGCCTGTTCGGCGCCGGATTTGCGACCGACGCCTTTTTTGCCGCTTTCCAGATCCCCAACATGCTGCGGCGTTTTTTTGCCGAAGGCGCTTTGACTTCCGCCTTTGTGCCCATATTTTCCGAGACCCTCAACAAACGGGGCGAAGATGAAGCGCGGGAACTTGCCAATATCTGTTTCAGTCTGCTGACCATTGTCATGGCCGGTGTGGCCTTGGCAGGCATCCTGTTTTCTCCCGCCATAGTAGGGCTTATGTTTCCCGGATTCCACTCGGTGCCGGGCAAATTCGAGCTGACCGTGCTGCTGAACCGCGTGATGTTTCCCTACATCTTTTTCATCAGCCTGGTTGCGCTCTGCATGGGTATCCTCAACACGATCCGCCATTTTTTTACCCCGGCCATCTCCACGGTATTTCTCAATATCTCCATGATCGCGGCAGCCCTCTTCCTGCGGAGGTTTTTCGCTGTGCCCATAACGGCCTTGGCAGCCGGGGTGCTGATCGGCGGCGTGGTGCAACTGCTCATGCAGCTTCCGGTTTTGTGGAGCAAGGGGTTTGCAATCCGCCCCCGTTTCGGTTTCCACCATCCCCAGGTGCGCCGCATCTCACTCCTGATGTTGCCGTCGATCTTCGGGGTGGGGGTCTATTACCTCAACATCTCCGTCAGCGCCATCCTTGCTTCGCTGCTGCCCCAGGGCAGCGTGTCCTTTCTCTATTACGCCCAGCGGCTGTTCGAGTTTCCCCAGGGCATTTTTACAGTTTCCATGGCCCAGGCCGTGCTTCCCTCCATGAGCAGGCAAGCGGCGGAAGGCGACATGCACGGCATGAAGGAATCCCTGGCCTTTGGCCTGCGCCTGACCCTCTTCGTCACTATCCCGGCCATGGCCGGCCTGATGGTCTGCTCAACCCCCATATTCAGCCTGATCTTCATGGGGGGGGCGTTCGACTACGCCAAGGCGGTCAACTCGGCCCAAGCGCTCTTCTACTACTCCCTCGGTCTTTCCTCCGTGGCATTGACGCGCGTCCTGGCCCCTGCCTTCTATGCCCTCAAGGATACCAGAACGCCTGTCTGGGCGGCGTTTTGCGCATTTCTGGTCAACCTCGGTTTCAGCCTGATCCTGATGGGCCCCCTGAAGCATGGCGGACTGGCACTGGCGACAACTCTCTCATCCGTGGGCAACATGCTGATGCTTCTCTGGTTCCTGCGTCGCAAGATCGGTCCGTTCGGCGGGCGGGGGATTGTGGTCTGCGGACTGAAATCGCTGGCTGCCGTGGTGCCCATGGGCGTCATGGTCCGTTATGTGTGTGGTTGGGCCGACTGGTCGCTCGTGGGCCACAAAATGGTCAAGGCCGCGGTGCTCGGGGGCGCCATAGGGGCAGGCATGGTGGTCTATGGGCTTTGCGTCCGGCTGCTGCGCTCGGATGAGGCGTTGGAGTTATCAGTGCTTCTCAGGAAAAAGTTCGGTCGGAAAAGGAGCATGCCATGAATCGGGTGTCTTTTTTTGAAACCTGCCTGGGGGTAGGCGTTGTCCAGGCCGGCGATGGGGGAATCTGCCGGGTTCTTCTCCCCACCGGGGATGACACGTACCGGGAAGAGTTCAGGTATGTGTCCTCTTCGGCGCTGACGCAACAGGCGGCTGAAATGTTAATGTGCTACTTTAAGGGTGAGCGACAACTATTTGATGACATTCGTGTTGATTTGTCTGCTGTCACCCCTTTCCGAAGGCGCATGCTGGAGTTCATCCGTTCCATTCCCTTCGGCGAGGTGCGGACGTACGGACAGGTCGCCGCATCGACCGGAGCGCCCGGGGCGGCACGCGCCGTCGGCGGAGCCATGGCCGGCAACCCTGTCCCGGTCATCATCCCCTGTCATCGCGTCGTGGCCGGCGACGGGAGGCTGACCGGCTTCAGCGCTCCCGGCGGCCTGGCCTGTAAAGAGTATCTTCTGCGCTTGGAAAAGGTTGAATTTAAAGGGCAACGAATTTTTTTCTGAAATGATAGTTATAAACAGGTGAACTTGGCATGAAAATTATTTTAGATAATAAATCTGCCGATGATGGCCTAACCCCCCAAAATTCAAAGAAACAGATATAACTTGCTGAAATTACGTCAAAAAACTATTGTGTAAAAAAAAGGCAAAGAGTAAAAATCACTTGAAAAAATATGACTTTTGTATTTCGTCAACATTGTTATCAACAAGTTATCCACAATTTGTGTGGATAAAATGCAACGTGTCGGTAAAAGCTGACACATTTCTGTGACTTACCTCTCATTCCCGTTTTTTGGCCTCTTCCCATAAGCGATCCAGGTCGGCAAGCGGGGTCTCATCCATCTTTTTCCCTTCCCCCCTGAGGGTCCCCTCCACGTACTGGAAGCGCCGCTGAAAACGATCGATCGTTTTGCGCAGAGCTTCCTCGGGATTGAGCGACAGGAAGCGTCCCAGGTTGACGATAGCAAACAGCAGGTCGCCCAACTCGTCCTCCATGCGGCTCGCGTCGCCCCCGTCCCAGGCCTCCTCGAACTCATGCAGCTCTTCAATGACCTTGGCGAAGACCTGGTCGGCATGTTCCCAGTCAAAGCCGACCCGTGATGCCTTTTCCGTGATCTTCTGGGCTTTGAGGAGCGCCGGCAGGTGAGGAGGCACGCCGGACAGGGCCGAAGGCCGCTCGTCGCCTTTTTCGGCCTTTTTGATGCGCTCCCAGTTTTCAACCTGTGCCTCGCTGTCGTTGATCTGCAGGTCGCCAAAGACGTGGGGATGGCGTCTGACAAGTTTGGCGCAGAGCGTCCCGATGATGTCGGCCATGTTAAAGTCGCCTGCCTCTTCGGCAATCGCGGCATGGAAAACCGGCTGCAGAAGCAGGTCGCCCAGTTCTTCCTTCAGATGTTCCGGGGATTTTGCGTCAATCGCTTCGATGACCTCATAGGTCTCTTCCAGCAGGTAGCGAGTCAGGCTCTCGTGGGTTTGTTCCGCATCCCAGGGGCAACCGCCTGGGCCGCGCAGGCGGCGCATGATGTTCAGCAGGTCGTCGAATGTGCTCCGGTCGGGGTGGGGGATTTTCTCAGTACTCATTTTGCGGCCGCCAGTTCTGCTGAAAGTTCATCGAAGAGCGCCAGGGATTTTATGCTTGCAGCTTCTTTTTTCGTAATCTCGTTGAAGGACAGCAGGTTGCCGTTAAAACGGTCGGCCTGGGTCTTCAGGTTGCCGGCGCTTTCGGACAGAAAACTTTTCTCCTTGGGGTCGATGTCCTTGTTCACCAGAGACTTGACCTTGTTCCAGTATTCGTCCGTTCCGCTGGCATAATGGTTCACGCTCTCCAGGAAGGAGAGGGTGCCGGACGAGAGTTCGGCGACCATGGTCAGTTTTGTCTGGACATCGTTCATATCTTTGAGCAATTTCTGATCGGCATAGCGGGATGCCTCGGTTACGGCCTTGTCATCCGGCGTGCCGGCCGGATCAAGAGCATCCATCAGGGCAATGAAGCGCTGCGACGAGTTCAGGTAATTGGTGACGGAAACAGAGGCGCTGTTGAGCGCAACCGTGAACTGGGAGATGAACTTGGTAAAGATCGAGGCTTGGCCGGCGTAGGGGATCGGCAGCATCCTGGCTATGGCCGCAGCGTAGGAACCCGCCTTGAAGTAGCGGTTATAGCCGGCCAGGTTGGCGCTCATCCATTTGACGAACCCTTCGAAATCGCTGGTGGTCTTGCGCTGGGTTTTGACATCGGCGGCGATTTCCCTGAGACGCTGAACCTTTTTCTGGCGCAGGCGTTCAGGGGATATGGCCTTGACGGATTCAAGCTGTTTGACCTTGAGCCTGAGGTTTTCGTTTTCAAGCTGGAGGCTGAACATCTGCTCTCCGTTCAGCGCGGCCGGGCCGCAGACATTTTCTTCGGCTCTCGCGCAGGGAGCGGAGAGCAGGGCCAGGACAACCGGAACAACTGTTGCCATGACGGATGAACGCCGTTGTACTGACATGAATTGATGTATCCCTTTTCTGTTGATGTCCAGACGTGAATGCGGCCGGTTTTTTATAGCTCCGCAGCGGTTGCAATGCAATGACTTTCGCCGTGCCGGCCAGAGGGGAAATGCAGTCACGCGGGGCGCTTTTTACCTGTATTCCCCAGGTATTCAGCCAAAAACGCGCCCTTGTATTCCATGAACCGGTTGTTGGCGATCGCTTCCCTGATTTCGGCCATCATGGTCAGGTAGAAGTGGATATTGTGCAGGGCGGACAGTACGGCCGACAACACCTCGTTGGCCACGAACAGGTGGTGGAGATAGGCGCGGGTAAAATGACGGCAGGTGTAGCAATCGCAGCTGGGATCGACGGGGAAAAAATCCCGCTTGTAGTTCTTGTTGGTCAGGCGAATCTTGCCCCGGCGGGTGAAGAGCGTGGCACTGCGGGCGTAGCGGGTGGGAATTACGCAGTCGAACATGTCGATGCCGCGTTCGACGCTTTCCAGGATATCTTCGGGCAGACCGACTCCCATCAGATACCGGGGTTTGTTGTCCGGAAGATGGGGCGCCGTCCAGCCTACCACCTTCTTGAGCAGTTCCAGCCCTTCGCCGACGCTGACCCCGCCGATGGCATAGCCGGGCAAATCCAGCTTGCGCATCTCCCGGGCGCACATGATGCGCAGTTCCTCGTAAACGCTTCCCTGCACGATGCCGAACAGGGCCTGGCCGTTGTCGGTCATGGCGTTCTGGCACTGCTTGAGCCAGCGGATGGTCTTGTGGGTGGACTGTTCGGCGTATGCCTTGTCGCAGGGGTAGGGAATGCACTCGTCGAAGGCCATGATGATGTCGGCCCCCAGGTCCTGCTGGATACGGGTGGCTCCGGCCGGATCGAGGTATATCTCTTCGCCGGTTACCTCGTGTTTGAAGAACACGCCGTCCGCGGTTATCCGTTTGTTGGGGAGTGAAAAAACCTGGAACCCGCCCGAATCGGTCAGGATCGGTTTGTCCCAGGCCATGAATTTGTGCAGGCCGCCGGCCTTTTTCACCAGCCCCTCGCCCGGTTGCAGATGGAGGTGATAGGTGTTGCTCAGTATGATCCGGGCGCCGGTTTCCTCGATCTGCGCCGGGGTAAGCGGCTTCATGGCGCCGTGAGTGGCCACCGGCATGAAAATCGGCGTTGGTATTTCGCCGCGGGAAGTGGTGACGACACCCAGACGGGCTGCGCACTGTTTGTCTTTTTTGATCAATTTGAATAACATATTCTCCCTCGTTTGTGGAACCTCCGGAAGATGTCCGCTTCTTTGCCGCGGCTTTTTTCCGCAGAACCGGTTGCCGGTGTAAATCATATGCAAGCTTACTATCAGAATGTCGACCCGAATGCAATCCCGCTTCCAGCTCGAATATCGAAGCGTTTCAACGGTATTCTGTATACACAAAACCCTTGCAATTTTTTATAACGGTGTTTAGTATGCACTGTCTATATTCGCAGAGGAACCGACTTTGCGTCCAATTGCGTGACTGCCGCATTAAATACCACACGAAGGAGGATAGTATGCAGGTCGTCTCAAGGTTATGCTGGCGTGGTCCCCCGCGATGTTCCCCTGGTGCGCACCGTTCGATTTCATTCAATATAAGCTGATGTCCAAGCAGTATCACCATTTTGAAAAGGAAGGAACTTTTATGCAACTGTCATCCTCGTCTATCGGCAGAAAGATCCTGATGGCGATCACAGGTCAGTTAATGATCCTGTTTCTCCTGGTCCATCTGATCGGCAACACGACCATCTTCGGATGGCTTCATGGCGGCATTAACGCCTACGCCGAGCATCTTCACGCCCTGCCGCCGCTGGTGTGGGCATTCAGGCTCTTCATGCTGGCTGCCGTTTCCATCCACATCTGGTTCGGCATCCAGTTGACCCTCGAAAACAGGGGCGGCCGACCGAAACAGTATGCCGTCAAGTCAACCCAGAAAGCCACCTTCGCCAGTGAGAACATGATCTGGAGCGGTCTCTTCATTCTTGCTTTCATCGTGTACCACCTGCTGCATTTCACCATGAAGCTGATTCCCGGCATGGCGCTGGTAACCGATGCCGAGGGTAAAGTCAACGTGTTTACCATGGTTGTTTCCAGTTTCCAGAGTGTCTGCGTGAGCGGTATCTATGCCGGTGCCATGGTGGCCCTGTTCCTCCATCTCACCCATGGCATCCAGAGCTCCTCGCAAACCATTGGCTGCAGCAATGACCGCACCCTGCCTGTTATCGTCAAGGCGGGCACGCTGGTGGCTCTGGCCTTCCTGGTGGGGTACATCGCCATCCCGTTGTCAATTCTTGCTGGATTTCTGAAAGGTTAAGGGGGTTACCGTGATACTTGATGGAAAATGTCCAACCGGACCAATTGAGCAAACCTGGGACAAGCATCGCTTCGACCTTAAGCTGGTGAATCCCGCCAATAAGCGTAAATACAACGTCATCGTAGTCGGCACCGGTCTTGCCGGCGGCGCGGCAGCAGCCTCCCTCGGCGAGTTGGGCTACAACGTGCAGGCTTTCTGTTACCAGGATAGCCCGCGCCGCGCCCATTCCATCGCCGCCCAGGGCGGCATCAATGCCGCCAAGAACTATCCCAACGACGGCGACTCGATCTATCGTCTCTTTTACGACACCATCAAAGGGGGCGACTTCCGCGCCCGTGAAGCCGACGTGTGGCGTCTGGCCCAGGTGTCCAACAACATCATCGACCAGTGCGTGGCCCAGGGTGTCCCCTTTGCCCGCGATTATGCCGGCTACCTGGATAACCGTTCTTTCGGCGGCGCCCAGGTTTCCCGTACCTTCTACGCCCGCGGCCAGACGGGCCAGCAGCTCCTTTTGGGCGCCTACTCGGCCCTGTCCCGCCAGATCAAGGCCGGCACGGTCAAGATGTACAACCGCCGCGAGATGCTCGACCTGGTCGTAGTGGACGGCGTGGCCCGCGGCATCACCGTGCGCAACCTGGTGACCGGCGAACTGGAGAGCTACGCAGCCGACGCGGTCTGCCTCTGCACCGGCGGCTACGTCAACGTGTTCTACCTTTCCACCAACGCCATGGGTTGCTCGGTTACGGCAAACTGGAAGGCGCACAAGAAGGGCGCCCTGTTTGCCAACCCCTGCTATACCCAGATCCACCCGACCTGCATTCCCCAGGCCGGCGACTATCAGTCCAAGCTGACTCTCATGTCCGAGTCCCTGCGCAACGACGGTCGCTGCTGGGCACCCAAGAAACAGGGCGACAACCGTCCGCCCAACCAGATCCCCGAGGAAGAGCGCGATTATTACCTGGAACGCAAGTATCCGAGCTTCGGCAACCTGGCTCCGCGCGACATCGCGTCCCGCGCCGCCAAGGAGCAGTGTGACGACGGCCGCGGCGTCGGCCCGGGCGGGCGCGGCGTGTATCTGGACTTTGCCGCTTCCATCAAGCGCCTGAGTGAAGACACCATTCGCGAACGTTACGGCAACCTGTTCGAGATGTACGAGAAGATCACCGACGAGAACGCCTACAAGGTGCCGATGCGCATCTATCCGGCGCCCCATTACTCCATGGGAGGCTTGTGGGTCGACTACAACCTGATGAGCAACGTCCCCGGCCTGTTCGTGCTGGGCGAAGCCAACTTCTCGGTCCACGGCGCCAACCGTCTCGGCGCATCGGCCCTGATGCAGGGTCTGGCCGACGGCTACTTCGTCATTCCCTACACCATCGGCGGCTACCTGGCGACGATCAAGCCGGGCCAGATCAAGGAAGATCATGCCGAGTTCAAGAAATCTGCCGACGATGTCAAGAAGGATAACGAGAAACTCCTGTCCATCAACGGCAAACGCACCGTTTCCGATTTCATGCGCGAACTGGGCGGCCTGATGTGGGAAAACTGCGGCATGGCCCGCACCAAGGAATCCTTGGAGACGAATATCAAGAAGATTCCGGCCCTGCGCGAGGAATTCTGGAAGAACGTCAAGGTTACGGGCAGCGGCGCCGAATTCAACCAGCAACTGGAAAATGCCGGCCGCACTGCCGATTTCCTGGAGTTCGGGGAACTCTTGTGCCGCGATGCGCTGCACCGCAACGAGTCCTGCGGCGGCCACTTCCGGGTGGAATACCAGTATGACGACGGCGAGGCCAAGCGTGACGACGTTAATTACTGCTATGTGGGCGCCTGGGAGTTCAAGGGCGTGGGCGTAGAACCGGAACTGCACAAGGAGCCGTTGAAATTCGATAACGTACATCTCGCCGTAAGGAGCTACAAATAATGAGCGATCACAAGACCATGACACTGACACTGATCGTGTGGCGCCAGAAAAATGCCAGCGATCCCGGCAAATTCGAAACCTATACCGCCAAGAACATCACCGATCATCATTCCTTTCTGGAGATGCTCGACTGCGTCAACGAGGACCTGATCCTCGCGGGCAAGGAGCCGATCTCGTTCGACCACGACTGCCGCGAGGGTATCTGCGGCATGTGCTCCCAGGTTATCAACGGCGCGCCCCACGGCGGCCAGGAACGTACCACCGTCTGCCAGCTCCACATGCGCAAGTTCAAGGACGGCGACACCATCTACATCGAGCCCTGGAGGGCGCGCGCCTTCCCGATCGTCAGGGACCTGGTCGTTGACCGCGCGGCCCTTGACAAGATCATCCAGGCCGGCGGCTATACCTCCTGCCACACCGGCGGCATTGCCGACGGCAATGCGATCCTGATTCCCAAGCCGGTGGCCGACGAGGCCATGGATGCCGCCGAATGCGTTGGTTGCGGGGCTTGCGTGGCCGGTTGCCCCAACGGCGCCGCCATGCTGTTTACCGGCGCCAAGGTCTCCCAGCTGGCGCTTCTGCCCCAGGGCAAGGCCGAGGCTGCCGCCCGCGTCACGGCAATGACCGAAACCATGAAAGAGTGCGGTTTCGGTAACTGCACCAATCATTACGAGTGTCAGGCTGCCTGTCCGAAGGGGATCAACGTCAAGTTCATCGCCCGCATGAACCGGGAGTTCCTCAAGGCGCAGTTCTGTTAATTCTTACCTGTTTCAAGCTGTTATGTGTTACAATCGGGGCACTCGAAAGGGTGCCCCGATTTTTTTACCGAACATGAGGCCAGTCATTGGATTTCAGTTTCGTTTACCTGCGTTTCACCATCCATACCCGTGATATCCCTGCACTGGTATCGTATCTGTACCGGAGCGGCCAGGATTTTTCCGAAGCCTTCAGAGGCCTGGTCTGCCGCAGCTCGGCCCCTGGATGCTCCTCGTGCCTTTGCTGTGCGGACTGTCCCTACCGCGTGTTGTTCAGCCAGCAACTCTGCGCCGATCCGTCCGCGGTGAGATGCCACCAAAAACCGCCCTTGCCCTTTATCTTCTCATTTCCCGCCTTCGGCGACGTTTCACAACAGACGAACGCTTTCACCTGCACCCTTGTCCTGGTGGGAAAAGCGTTCAACCATTCCGCGGAATTCATCGGTGCATTTCGCCTGTTGCTGGCACAGGGACACAAGGCCGGGTATTTTGCCGAAGCAGCGCTCTTCCTGGTGGAGTCACTGGATTTTCATGGAAATCCGGCCGTCATTTGCCCGGGGGACGCTGTCCCTGACACGGGCAGCCTGATCACGCTTGATGCCCGGGGTATCGTGGATATTCGCCGCAGGCCGGCCGATGCCGTGGGGGTCACGTTCATAACCCCGCTGAAGCTGGCAAAAAACGGCAGGATCATGTGCTCGTTCGATGCCGGGCAATTCGTCCGTTCGTTGATGCGCAGGGTATCCGCCTTGACCTACTATTATTGCGGCTACGAGATGCGGGACAACTTCCGGGAGTATGCCCACGCCGCCAATTGTTTGGAATTGCTGGAAAACAATTACCATTATACCGATACCGGCCGCCGTTTTCCGGCTTTGTCCGGCGTCATGGGGGATGGGGTGCTGAGCGGCGATTTCAACGACCTCATGCCGTTTCTGGCGCTGGGGGAGTATCTCCACCTGGGCAAGGGCGCCTCCTACGGAATGGGGCGGTACCAGTTGTCGTGGTAAACGTTTCCTTTTCGCTACCACCTACGGTTACATTTAATATGAGTCAAGTCGTCTTCGTTCAGTATAATTGACGAAAAAAAATAATTACGGTATTCTCAAAAACTTGGGGAAACATGGCAAGAAACGCTGTACATACCGTATCGATTGACCTTGAAGACTGGTATCACGTCTGCGGTCTCAAGGTTCAACCGCAGGTCCCGCCGGATGCATGGCGTATCCGGCAGGCTACGGAAGTATTGCTTGACCTGTTCGATGGATTCAAGGTAAAAACTACCTTTTTTGTCCTTGGTAGTATGGCCGAGGCTGACCCGGAATTGGTGCACGCCATTCACCAGCGGGGACATGAGGTCGCTTCCCACGGTTATTCCCATCGCCTGGTTCACGAACTCAGTGCGGAGCAGTTCAACGAAGAGTTGCACAGGACCGAGGGCGCCATCATGGCCATCACCGGCAGCCGTCCGGTCGGATTCCGTGCTCCCCAGTGGTCGGTAACGGCCCATACCCCCTGGTTCGACGATATACTGGCGCAGCGCGGCTATGTGTACGATTCCAGCCGCAATCCGCTCCCCTTTGTGGGAGACCGGAACAATCCGCGCCACCCTTATCGGATACAGACGGCGAACGGGGTGTTGTGGGAGATTCCACCCATGGTGTCGCCGTCGTTGGCGGGGAACCTGCCCACGGGCGGGGGTTGGGGGTTTCGCCTGTTTCCGTTTGCCCTGATCGTTTCGACGATCGATTCGTACGAACGTGACGACCGGTCGGCAGTGCTGTACCTGCACCCCCGCGATGTGGATCCCGCGGGGCCGCGGCTCAAGCTTCCGCTCCTAAAGCGTTTCGCATCCTACGGGACGCGGCAGGACGCGCTGCCGCGGCTGCGAAGACTGTTTGGGCGCTATGCGTTTACCACCCTGCGGGAACAGGTTGCTTCATGGCAGTCTGTATACTGATCCCGGCTTTCAATGCGGAGAAGACCCTGGACGCGGTCCTGCGGGACTGTTCCGGGCTGGGGTATCCGGTGGTGGTGGTGGACGACGGGTCGCAGGATGCCACGGCACAGATCGCTGCCGGCCATGGAGCGACCCTGCTGCGGCATGAATGCAACCTCGGCAAAGGGAGGGCGCTGAGGTCCGGTTTTGCCTGGGCCCTTGACCATGGTTTCGACAGGGTCGTAACCCTTGATGCCGACGGCCAGCATGATGTATCCTCGGTTCCCCGGCTGGTGGCCGCCGCCGGGGAGGGCGGTTTCGATATCATGATCGCCTCCCGCTACCGCCAGTTTCAGGAGATGGCCGGGTTGCGCAAGGTCTGGAACCGTTTCGGCGTCTGGTGCATCCGGCAGCGGACCGGTTTCGAGATCAGCGACAGCCAGTCCGGGTTTCGCTGCTATTCCGGTCGCCTGCTCCGGTCGGTCAGGCTCCTAGCCGAGGGCTATGATCTGGAAATGGAAATCCTGCTGAAGGCCTGGCGCAAAGGATTCACCATCGGTTCGCTGCCGGTGCCGGCGCGGGTGGCCGATGGCCGGGCCACGAGCCATTTTCGGCCGGTGCGGGACACCTGGAACATCTGTATGACGTTTCTGCGCTACATGCGGTGAAGAAAAGACGCGCCGGTTCAGCATCATGGAGTAAAACGCATGATTCAGACGTTGAAAAATTACACCAGGGAAAAAGTACTCTCCTATCTCCTGGCATTGGCGACGAATTCATCTGATGAGACACTGATCAAGATGACTCATTTGATGGAGCTGATCCCCAAAAAGGTTTACTACAAGGACCGTATCCGCTGGATTCGCGGCCTGATCCGCGACAAGCATCCCAGCATCGAGTTCCCTCGGCGCATCTTGCGCGACCTCCACCCCAACCAGCGGGACAAGTGGATCAGCAACCTGGCCATAAACCATCTGCTGAACGGCACCAACGTGCGCAAGGAATGGGCTGACAGAAACGGCTTCTATCCCCCTTCCACCGCAGTGATCAGCCCGACCATGCGGTGCAATCTTACCTGTTACGGCTGTTATGCCGGCGATTACGAGAAATCTTTGGAGCTGTCCCTGGATGAGCTTGACTCGGTGCTGAACCAGCTCAAGGAGATGGGCATCTATTTCGCCGTCATATCCGGTGGCGAACCGTTCTACATGAAGGGCATCTTCGATATCTTCCGGAAACACGGCGACATGGCCTTTCTGGTCTTTACCCACGGCGGCCTGATCGACGAGCAGATGGTGGAACAGTTGACCGAAGTGGGCAACGTCATGCCTGCCTTTTCCCTGGAAGGGTACGAAAAGGATACCGACGAACGGCGCGGAGCCGGCCATTTCAAAAAGGTCATGCGGGCCATGGACCTGCTGCGCGAAGGAGGGCTCTCCTTCTGCGGTTCATTCACCCATTCCCGCAAGAACACGGATATCATCGTCGATCCCGGCTACATCGACATGCTCCTGGCCAAGGGGGTTTTCGCCATGTGGCTGTTCTCCTATGTGCCGGTAGGACGCAGACCCGATCCCGCGCTGATGCCGACCCCGGAACAGCGCAACCTGTTGCGCCGCACGGTAATCGACTACCGGGCCTCCAAACCGATGTTGTTCATCGATTTCTGGAATGACGGGCCCATGATCTCCGGTTGCCTGGCCGGAGGGAGAAAATATTTCCACATCAACGCCAACGGCGATATCGAACCGTGCGTTTTCTGCCACTTTGCCGTGGATAACATCCGCCGCGCCTCGTTGCGCGACGCGCTGGCGTCGCCTCTGTTCCGGAAAATCCGCCAGGTACAGGGGGAGCACGATAACCTCTTGCGCCCCTGCATGCTGATCGATCATCCCGACGCGGGCCGGGAACTGTTCGCCTCTGCGGGAGCCTATGCCACCCACGAGGGGGCCGACGAGATATTTACCGGCCTGGCGGACTGTATGGACGACTATGCCCGCCGCTATGGCGAAATCGCCGACGAAGCCTGGGACGCTGAGTTCAAGGACCATCCGGTCAACAGGGGAAGGGCGTCGCGGACATAGTATCCGTTGCACCGGCGGTCAAAGGTATAACCGGCAGGTGCGGCGTCTGCTCCGCCCAATGAAGTCGAGGCAGGCAACGCCCCTGCATCGGGGTTGTCACCGGCGCAACAACAGCGCCGGGCATTATGTTTCCAGGACACCAGATGTCTCTCTACAGCGGGTTCAACCTGTTCCTCATCGACCTGTTCACCATACTGGTGCCTCGCCGGCTGTTTCCTCCTGCCGCCTTTGTCTGGGGGGTGCTTTTCTACCTCCTGCTGGGGAAGAAACGCCGGGGTTTCCGGGCAAATCTGCGCATTGTCACCGGCCGCGCCAATGTGGAGCGACTGGTTGTTTCGGGATTCTACAAGTATGCCCGCAACTGGTGCGACGTGATGCTGATGATGCGGCTGAAGGGCCGCAGGCTGCACACCCTCGTCGGCCGGAGGAGCACCCAGAAACCGCTGGATGACGCGCTGGCCGCAGGGACCGGCGCGATCCTCGTTTCGCCCCATTTGGGCAATTGGGAACTGGGTGGACTCGGGCTGGCCGATTTCGGGTTCAAGATCAATGTGCTCACATTCCGGGAACCGGACGAAAAGGTCAACGAACTGCGGGAGAAGGTTCGGGGCGAGCGCGGCATCGGCTTCATCTATGTGGATCGGGACGATACGTCGCCGCTGGCGATCATCGAGGCGGTCAACGCCCTGCGGCGCAACGAGATACTCTGCCTGCTCGGCGAGCGCGACGGCTCCTCCCATTCCATCACCATCGATTTTTTCGGCAAGCCGACCTCTTTTCCGGTCGGCGCCGCCTATCTTTCCCTGGCCAGCGGGGCGCCGGTCATCCCGGTTTTCGTGCCGCTGGAAGGGGGCGTCTATGCCACGTTGATGGAAGAGCCGATCTATTTCACGGGCGGCCACGGGGAGCACGGCCAGGCGATCCGCACCGGCATGGAGCGGTTGGCGGCGGTCTTCGAGCGCCATATCGGAATGTATCCGGACCAGTGGTACAATTTCTTCGAGTTCTGGGGGAAGGAGCAATCCGTCCCGGAAGCACGAAGAAGCGGCGGGAAATAATCCCGGAAAAAGGAATAACTGCCGTCATTCGGTTAATTTACAGGTGAGAGGAATTGTGAATGAGTGAAGAGTTGATACCGAAGGTGAAACAGATGATTATCGACAGCCTGCGCATTGAAGGGATGTCCCCCGACGAGATCGAAAACGACGCGCCCCTGTTCGGCGAAGGACTCGGGCTTGATTCCATAGATGCCCTCCAACTGGTCGTGGCGATGGAAAAGGATTTCGGCGTGGTTGTGCCCGATGCAGCCACCGGCACGAAAGTCTTTGCCTCGGTGCGCAGTATGGCGGATTATATTGCGGAACATGGAAAATGAAAGTGCTTTTCGTCTCGCCCGGTTGGGAGAAGGGACGTCTGTGGGGAGAGCTGGCCTTCAAGTTTCCCACCTTGTCCCTGGCGTCGATTGCCGCCGTTACCCCTCCGGAATGGGACGTTGATCTTGTTGATGACAATTTTGAAATCATTGATTATTCCTGCCATGCCGATCTTGTCGCCCTGACCGCCATGACCCCCCAGGCGCCCCGCGCCTACGAAATAGCCGACGAATTCCGCCGCCGGGGGAAAACGGTGGTCATCGGCGGTTTCCATGCCAGCAACCTGCCGGATGAAGCGCTCTGCCACGCGGATGCCGTCGTGGTCGGGGAGGGGGAGTTGGTCTGGCCGCAGCTTTTGTCCGACCATCGCCGGGCGGGTCTCAAGCGCCTCTATCAGGCCGGCCCACCAGTGGAGATGGCGGCTATCCTTCCTGCCCGCCGCGAGATATTTACGGGCAAGCGTTATCTGCTCACCAATACCATCCAGACTACCCGCGGCTGTCCCTTTGACTGCGAATTCTGCTCTGTATCCGCCTTCTACGGCCGCAAATACAGGAAACGTCCGGTGGACAACATCCTGCGGGAGCTTGAGCAGCTTCGCACGGCCAACTCATTCCTCTTTTTTGTGGACGACAACATCGTTGCCGACAGGAAGTATGCCCTGGAACTGTTTGCCGGCATGAAGGGGATGGATTTCAAGTGGCTCTCCCACTCGCCCATCGATTTCGCTGTTGACCGGGAATTGATGAAAGCAGCGGGGGAATCGGGCTGTGTGGGCATGTTCGTGGGATTCGAATCCCTGAACCAGGACTCCCTGTCGGCCATGGGCAAGGTCACCAACCGGGCCCGCTCCTACCTGGAAGACGCCCGGGCGTTCCGCGACAATGGCATCGGCATTCTGGGGTCGTTCGTCATGGGGTACGACGGCGATACCCCGGATATCTTTGAACAGACGCTGCGTTTCTGTGAGGAAGCCCGCCTGGAAGCGGCCATCTTCCCCATCCTGACACCCTATCCCGGCACCAGTGTCCGCCGCCGTCTTGAGGCCGAAGGTCGCATCGTCTCCAACGATTGGCGCGATTACGACATGGAACATGTCACCTTCCGGCCGCTCGGCATGAGCGCCGAGCAGCTCCAACAGGGGTATGAGCAACTCTGCCGCTCGTTCTACTCCTTCCGTTCCATGTTTCGCCGCATCTTCAAGCTGCATCGCTCGGTGCAGGTCTTCGGACCGATGAATGCCGGTTTCCGCGCAGCCATGGGCCGCAGGAAGGTGTCCCCATGACTCTGCCGGCGTTTGGTCCTTCGGCAAGCCTGTCCGGCAGCCCGTGGCCACATCGTCCGGGAGTGGCGCCACTGTGACGGCCAGGGCTCCGAGGCTGCTTTTGGTCTATCCCGCCACCCACAAGTTGGGGTGGGTGCGCCGTTTTCAGCTCCCTTCCCTCTCCCTGAAACAGGTGGCTGCGGCGACACCGCCTGAATGGGAGGTGCTGCTGGCCGATGAG
>Ga0187771_10001019_pt1 | contig 18314 bp, 17 predicted proteins | sample 0116_SJ02_MP15_1_FD_133139 | JGI IMG/M metagenome (GOLD analysis project Ga0187771, IMG submission 133139) | Tropical peat soil microbial communities from peatlands in Department of Meta, Colombia - 0116_SJ02_MP15_10_MG | ecosystem: Environmental > Terrestrial > Soil > Wetlands > Peat | place...
AAGCCCACACCTCGCTCGCGACCTACAAGCTCTTCTGTGAATATGATTGGGAAGGCTCGGAGCGGGAATACCGGCGCGCCTTCGCGCTCAATCCCAATTACGCGTTCGCCCACGATCAGTTCGGCGTGGGGTTGGCTTTCCAGGGGCGTTTCGAGGAATCGATCGCCGAGATTAAGCGCGCCGCGATTCTCGACCCGTTGTCGCCGCAGATCCCGCTTGACAGTTTCTTTCCCTATGTCTGGCAAGGAGACTCACGGGCGGCAATGGAGCAGGTAAAGCGGGCGGCAGAGCTTGAGTCCTCATATTACTTGGTTTCATTTGCATCCGGGTGGATCGACCTGGAATCTGGGAAGGTCGCTGCCGCCATCCCTGAGTTTCAGAAGTCCGACGGCCTGGGGGCGCCTCCGTTCGCTGCGGCATGGCTCGGTTACGCTTATGGGGCTTCAGGCGATCGAGCCCACGCCATGGCCCAGATTGAGGTCTTGAAGAAAAGGTCGGTGCACGGCTATGTTCCGCCGTTTAACCTCGCGATGGTGTACCTCGGATTGGGCGACCGCGTGCGCGCCCTGGATTACTTGGAAAAAGCGTATGCCGCCGATTCGCAATGGCTGTGCTGGCTCAAGGAAGACAAAGTCTTCGACCCCCTCCGCTCGGAGCCGCGCTTCATTGCCCTGATGAAGAAGTTGGGGTTCGAGAAGTAAATCCGGCTTTCGAGAGGGAACCGTGAATCCGTGTCCCAGGGTTGATCCACGGGGCGTCAAGGAGTTCAGTGGAAAACTGGGTCGACGGCGGTACTTGCGAGATTGGCCTAGGTCAGGCTGATGCCGTCGCCAGGCTCTGATGGTGTGACGGCTGGAATTGTTTCGTCAAATCCGGCGACCGCCACAGGCTTGAGCAGACTCACCGCTGCCGTCACCGCAAAATTGAGACACAGCGCGATAAACCCGGCATTCAGACCGTGGTAAGGATCGCGCCCGGTAAGCATCAGGGCCACGGTGATAGAGATACCCGTGAACATTCCCGCGACAACTCCGGCGGTGGTTACGCGCTTTGAGAAGAGGCCAAGCACCACTCCCGGGAAAAGCTGTGCCACCCCGGCCACCCCTAGCAACCAAAGGGATACCAGACTCAATGAGGTATAGATAGCAAGAAACACGGCACCCAAGGTGAGCACCAGGACCATGACCTTGGCCAGCTTCGCGACCTGCCCGTCCGTCATGCCAGGCGCAATGATCGGCCGAAACAGGTTCTTGGCGTACAACGTCGCCCCGGCGAGGAGCTGGACTCCCGCCGCAACCATCGCCGTGAGCGCGCCTGCGCCGCCGATGGCGCCCAAAAACCACGCTGGGAAAGTCTTTCGCACAATTGTTAATAAGGAGAGGTCGCCGTTGTTCAGGCCCGGCAATATCAGAAGCGCGCTCAGGCCCACGAAAAACATCAGCGGCATGGTAATCGTGTAAAGCGGCATAATGACCGCGTTACGCCGCAAGACCTTGCCGCTTCGCGCGGTAAATGTCGCAGCAAAGAATTGCGGCCACATGTAGAAGCTAAACGAAATCATCAGAACGGTTGACACATACCACGTGTGCCCAAGGTTCGTGGTGCTTCCCGGCATAACCAAGTGACCGGGTTTCGTTTGCAGCAAGGCTCGGAACATCCCGCCAATGCCCCCGAAATAAATATGCGGCACCGCGATGCCCACGAAAACGGCGGCACCCAACAGCAGGAGGTCCTTCAATACACTGACCCAGGCCACCCCCCGCACCCCGCTCACAAAGACAAACGCGGCGACGAGACTAAAAGCAATGATCATGGCGGGCGTGCGATGGATTCCTCCAAAGCTGGCCACTTCCACAATCAACCCCAAGCCTGTGAGCTGCAACTGCAAATAGGGGATGAGGCAGACAACCCCCACTAAAGCCACAAAGGCGCCGAGATACTTGCTGCCATATCGCACCTGAAAGAAATCAGCTTGCGTTTGGAGCTGGTGCTTTCGCCCAGCCTCCCAAATGGGCGGAAGAATGAAGAACGAAACCACGCATGCCAAGGGCCAGTAGCCCACGATGAACAGGACCGGACCGCCCCGGGAGTACGCCCAGCCGCTGGCCCCGAGAAACGTGTACGCGGTGTAGATCTCGCCCGCCATGAGCAGCCAGACCAGCACCAGGCCAAAACCTCTGCCGCCACAGGTCCATTGTTCGAGATCCATCTGGTGGTGGAATCGGGCAGAGAAGGCGATGAGAGAGCCCAGAATCACAATGACGGAAATGATCGTCAGCGCCACGACGCTAGGGCTCAATGCGCACCGCCATCATCGCGGCGATCGTCAGGCGCGCGTCGTTCTTCCAACCGGTATGCTCCCCACATGCACAGAGGCGTCAGCAGCAGCCATAAAATCAGCCAGAAGAAGTTGAAGGGAAGGCCGAGGACGATGGGATATACGCGGTCCCACAGGCCAACCGAAAAACATACGGCGACAAAGGGGACCAAGCCAAAAAGAATGGCCCCAAGCGATGGACGTTTCATGGGAAGTCTGCCCTAATCAGGCTGGCGTGATTGTAACAGAACTATATGGGCCTTGCGCAGAAATCCCGACGGTTCATACGCGTGCTGCGGCACGACTGGGTAGCCGACGGACCTGGGAGGTGTCCTTGGTCGGGCCGTGATCGTCACCAGGCACGTCGTCGGAGAGGTTACCCGCGACCAGCGGCGAAATGGCGATCTATTTCTGTCCCTGCCGCCGGGGATGTTGCGAGATTACTCGTCTCTTGTCGACAAGGGAGGGCTAATCCGCGACTGGACTCCCGAATGGCCCACTCACGCGCGGAGCCGCGCTTTGAGGCCCTCCTGCGCCGTATGAATCTCCCACCGTGGCGCTCCGAACATTGCGAATGGAGAGGCTCACATCGGCTTTCTCCTTTCTCGATTGTGCCAGGTAATGAACTCCGGGAGTCATCTGTCGGTCGCCATAAAACTTGAAAACCCAAAGTCGCCTATTACACCACTGGCCCCTGCGAGGTAAAACCCGATGCCCGGATTACCACTCGCGAATGTGTCGTCGCTGATTTGAATTATCTGCTCGCCGTTAATGTAGACCGTAAGGATTCTTCCAAACATGCTGGCCTTCACCACATCTCCATCCTTGACCCCGTACTTCGAACCTTCGGTCTGTTTCAGCATGGTGAACTTTCCCAGCGGCCCTTCCCACCTGGCGATATTGCAATAGGCCTTCGGAATCTTGGAGCAGCGAAACATGACTTCATACCCCGTGCACTTGTGGGGAGAAATGGAACTGCGCAGGCGCAACTCCACTTCCTCCCAGACCTTCCCGTCCTGGTTCGGGTTCACCGAGCGGACCGTGGCTTGAACGGTTTGGTTTGGTCCCCAGGTACCCTTCAGAAGGGCCGTGGAGTCGTCGTATTTTTGTGGATCGGGTCTATTCCCGCCGATTTCGGTCCCAAAGGCGAAGCCGGGGGCCGTCCGGACGTCCGTCCAATCCAGGCCGTCGGTCTGGCCATTTAGCCACCGGCCGCCCTCCGAAATCGGATTCTCAACGCGGCTAAAGTTCGTGGTGTAAGGCCCGTGCGTTCCCGCGGGAGCGGGCGCCGACCGAAAGCTCCAGCCCTCCGTGGCCAGAATCCCGACGCCCACGATGCTAAGCAGCGCAATTGCCGATGACCAAACGACCAGTTTTTGCTTCGAACCTTCAACCCTCATCAGTAAGTATTGAAGCATGCACCCTCCTTACATTTGTGGCCTGCCTTAGTCCGGGTTGCCATGATGCGTTTTGAGGTTCCGCCCGGACCGGGCTGCTACGTTCTCGCTCTGGCCTTCAGATTCTACCCGAAAGGGTAACGAACATAGCTGCGGGCCGAGGCCGCTAGCGGCGGTTACCGGCGAGCAGGGCGTAACGGCGACCTATATCTGACTGACGCCCGCCGACGGAAATGTCGCGAGATTACTCGCTGCTAGCCAACCAGGCGGGGCCTGTTTCCTTGAACGCCATTTGGCCCCACAGGGTCGCTTGTCCGCCTAGTCGAGAGCTGCGGAAGGGATCAGCGGTTTTTGCGAACCGTTGTATCACTGTTCCAGATCTATAAGTGCGCACGAGTGCCGACCCCTTTCACGTTATTGGCATACAATACTACCGGGCTCTTACAAGGAGGCAGGACTATGCAGAGGGTCGGCGTCATCCGCATGGTGGCGAGGTATCCTGTCAAATCCATGCGAGGTGAGGCATGCGCTTCGCTTCCTCTGACCCTCCAGGGGTTCGAGGAAGATCGCCGGTTTGCATTTGTGCAAGCTGAATCGCGAAGCGCTTTCCCCTGGCTCACGGCGCGGGAGATGCCGGAACTTCTTCGTTGGCAGACTTCAGTCGAGAAGCCTGGTACGCCTGACGTCGCGGTGACTGTCACTACGCCTGCAGGCGAACGGTGGCCGGTCGCGAGCAGCGAGCTCCGGCAGGCTATCGAAAAACGATTCGGGAAAGCGGTCTTCCTGCTAAGAGACTATCGTGGCTCGTTCGATGTCGCTAACGTCTCCCTGATCAGCGAGCAGACTATCCAACGCATCGCCGAGGAATCCCAAACCCAGGCGAACCCGTGGCGCTTTCGGCCAAACCTGCTGGTGAATCTCCAGGATGGTGCGGCCTTCGATGAGTTGAAGTGGGTTGGCCGCGTTTTGCGCCTGGGCGACAGGGCGCGCATCGCCGTTATCAAGGTCGACGAGCGCTGCGTCATGATCACGCTCGACCCCACTACCATCGAACCTGCCCCCCAAATCTTGAAATGTGTTGTTCAGCAGCACAGCGAGTGCGCTGGAGTTTATGCGACCGTGCTCACGCCCGGGGAAGTACGTACGGGTGATGGCATCGGTCTTGAAGACTGAATCCGATTATTCAAATCGCCGTGCAGGTATCTGTCGCCGCCAACTAACCCGCGATGAACGGCGCAGTATAGACCGGCGCACTCCATTGCATGGTCTTCGCCCACAGCCTCCGCAGCGATGCGCGGTAATCCCACCGCATAGAATTACTTCAACCACCGGGATACGATTTTGCCGGAATTGGCACGGAGGTCACAAACTCGGACGAGCTATAGATCAAAACGGAACCAGTCTCCTAAGTCTGCCCAAGCGGCTCTTTTTCTTGGGAGTGGTGGGTATATCCGAAGAGGTGTCAGTTTGAGGTTTGGAGGAAGAATCCTCAGCCTTCGCCGTGCTATTTTCGGTTGAGGACGTGCTGTCTGCCTTTGTATCTACGGGCTTTCCGGCGTTCAGGCTTGCGTCGCTCGTCGGCTGGACGACAATCGTGGCGTTCCCCGGGGGCGCGGCAGTGGGCGTCGTCTTGGCAACTTCAACTTCACCCGGCTGAGGGCTACCCAGGCGAACGGGCCCGTGCAGCGTCTGGCTCGTGTCCGGTGCGCTGGACATGACGTGGGTCATTTTCTGGAACACGCCGGCTTGCTCACGCCGAGCCGCGTCGGCCCGCGCGCGGGCCAGCATCGCCTTGGTCGGCTTGGGAATCGGCTGATGCATGGCGGTCAACTGCGCCTTGGCGTCCTTGGTGTAAGGGCTCAACGGAAAATCCGTGAGGATTCGGTCATAGTAGGGGATGGATTCCTTGGGCTGGCGCAGATGCTCGTAGCTCTTCGCCAGATAATAAAGCGACCTGTCCCCGCCGCTGAAATTGGGATACTTCTCGACAATGTCCTGGAGCCGCGATCGCGCAGCGGGATAGGCCCCTCGCAGGTAATAGAACTCGGCGGTCTTGTATTCCGCCTCACCGAGGACTTCCTGGGTTTCGCGAAGGCGGCGCTTGACGCGGATGATCAGCGGGCTGTCCGGATACTTCAGCAGGAATTCCTTGAGCTCTGCCTCGGCCAGCCTTGCTTCTGTGCGGTCGCGGTCTGCCTTCGCCATCAGGCGATAGTGCGCCATGCCCACTCGAAACTGAGCCATCGGCGCTTCCGGAGCCGTGGGGAAGAAGGTGATGAAATCCTTGTACTCGGCCTCCGCCTGGGTCAGGCCGGAAACTCCCCCCTCGCTGTAGTAGGAGTCGGCAATCTCCAGTTTCGCTTTGGCGAGGTATTCGCTGTCGGGGTAAGTGTTGATCAGCGTTTGGAGCGTGAGCCGCCCCACGTCGTAGCGGCCATGATCGATTTCGTGGGAGGCCTTCTCAAAAAGAATCTTGTCGGGCTGGTCGCCGGGATTGGTGGGCAAGGTCTGGTTGGCGGCATTCCGGTGGCGGTAATACAACTGGCACCCGGGCAGAAGCAGGCTGCCCGCCACAATCGGGATGGCTATAGCTGGAAAACGCTTCAGGGTCAAATTCTCCAATCCTATGAACTACTCGGCGGCTCCTGCGGGGATGCGCCCTACACTCGTGAGGTCTGACCTGCCGCGGCAGCGAGGCGAATCAGTTCGGCCAGCCCTCGCTTTGGGTCATCGTTATGAAAGATGGCAGAACCTGCCACCAGGATGTCCGCCCCCGCGTGAATAAGCTCCTCGACGACTTCGCCGCGGATGCCCCCTTCGGCCTGAATCGAGAAATTCAGTCGGCCCTCCTGGCGGGCGCGGGCGGCGGCCCGAACTTTACCCACCGACCGGGGGATGTACTTCTGCTCCTGCAACCCGGGGTCAGCCGTCAGTAGAGAAAGAAAATCGATGTCTCCCAGCACCTCAGCAACGGAATCAAGCGGCGTGCCGGGATTCACGGCTATTCCTGCTTGCGCACCATAAGTTCGGATCTGCCCCAGGGCGCGGTGCGCGTGGGGTGTCGCCTCCACATGCACGGCCAGACGGTCGGCGCCCGCATCCACAAACTCCGCGACGTACCGCTCCGGCCTCTCGATCAGCAGATGAACGTCCAGGGCCAGGTCGGTAGCTCGCCGCAGGCTTCGGATGACCGGTTGGCCCACCGATATCTCCGGCACGAAGTGCCCGTCCATTACGTCGATGTGGACCATAGTTGCGCCCGCTGCTTTGATTGTCGCGAGAGCATCCGCCAGTCGAGCAAAGTCCGCCGCCAGCAAGGAGGGCGCGATGATGGCCATACACACAATCTTAGGGCGACGCCTGATCCGTCAGGCGCATACTTTAGACTAGCACAACTCGCCGCATGGGGATAGCGACACTACGACAAACGCGCGGCCCCAGCTTCGATGGCTGCCCACTGGTTACTGCCTACAGCCTTCTGTTCTAACGCAGTCCCACCACACCCCGGACGGATTCAATCAATTTTGCCGAGTCGTACCCCATGCCGTCTTTGAAGACCATCTCCACCTTCTCGATGTCCTCGATCTTTTTCGACGGGTCGCCCTTGACCACGACCAGGTCGGCTTGCTTACCTGGGGCGATCGTGCCGATATGGTCCAGCTCTCCCAGGTACTGCGCACCATTCGCGGTGGCGATGTGGATCGCTTCCAGCGGCGTGAATCCCGCCTCCACCAGCAATTCCACTTCGCGCTGGTCGCCGAAGCCCGCGATCACTCCGCCCATCCCCGTGGGGTCCAAGCCGGCCAGGAGCAGGCCTCCCGCCTTCGCGAAGGCATACTCGAATTCCATCTCTTTCTTGAAGGCCGCCGACCACGGGGATGATTCGGCGCCGTATCGTTGCCGGATGGCGGCCTGGTCAGTGGCCCGGACCTTGTTGGCGAGCACGGTGCCGCGCGCATCGGGCGAGAGCGTCTCGAGCACTCGCTGCTGAATCGAGGGCCGCCCCGGCACTGCCATTTCAAAGACCGGCAAAGTGGAGGTGACGGCTACGTGGTGCTGCACAAGATCGAGAATCATGTCGTGGACCGGACCCGATTTCACGTCGAGCTTGCCGTAGAAATCCAAATCCTGCGGCGTGCTTTGGCACTCGCCGGGCTTTTTCCAGCGGAAGAATTCCGTATCGACAAGCAATCCGTGCTCGAGATCGTCGATCCCCAGCGCGGCCGCTTCACGAAATCCGATCGAGCACAGATGCCCGGTTACCTTCACACCTCGCTTGTGGGCCGCGGCGATTGCCGTGGCGAGCTCATCGGACGTAATGAAGTTGTAAATCTTGAAACTGTCGACGCCCTGGTCGATCCAGAAGTTGACCGTCTTGGCGGCGTCGTCGGGGCCGGTGAGCTGGTGCATCTGAATCGCCCAGGAACCTTTCCCTTCCAGGTACGGCCCGGTGACGTGGATCTTGGGCCCCGGCATTTGCCCTGCGTTGATCGCCTTCTTCAACTCAAGATCGGTGTAGGGTTCCAGCGCGCCGGTGGTACGGATGGTGGTGACGCCGCCGGCGAGGTACAAGCGCGGGAAGCTGTAGGCCATCTCGCCGTAGACGCCGTTCCCCGTGGGGTAGACAAGGTGGTCGTGCATTCCGACCAAGCCGGGCATGACCGTGTAGCCCGAGAGGTCGATGACCTTCGAATCCGGCGGGGCGGGGGTCGAGGCGGCATTTCCCAGGCGCTCGATTCGGCTGCGTTGGATCACCAGCGTCTGGTCCTCGAGCGGCGCCTCGCCCGTGCCGTCAATGACTCGGACATGTGTCAAGGTAACGACGGGAGCGTCAACCTTTACAAACCCCCGAACCAGCGGCGAAAGCGCCGTCTGGGCAGAGAGAACGCTCGCCCAGGAAAGTAACGCATAGATAGCGGCCATGATTCTCTTCATCCGTGCGACTCCTTTGTTAGACCATTGGCCGTAGGCAGCAGGAATCCGCAGCCAATCCGTTGGCCGATGGGCGTCGCGGATACCTGCGCGCCAGCCTCGTTCCCCGATCGCCGATAACTGCGCTGCCGGGGCGGGCAAAGGTTAACGGCATATTATAGAGAAAAAGGCCTGGAGCTTCTTGAAAGGGATATCAGGCGGCGCTGGCGCGTCGATGGTTCCTGCGGTTTTGGTGATTACGCAGGCAGGCGCGGACAACAGTGAGGAGTTGATCGGAGTCAATCGGCTTGTTCAAGTATTCTGTCGCCCCGGCATTCATCGCCTCCAAATAGGTTTCCACTTCACCGTACGCGGTAAGGATAATAACCGGGACGTCGCTTCCGCCCTGACGGAGGGCCTGAAGAAAGTTGAGCCCATCGCAATCGGGCATGCGCAAGTCACAAATAATCAGGTGGAATCTTGAGGTACGCAAGATTTCGATGGCGTCGCACGCCGTTGAAGAAGCCGTCACCTGGAAGTTTTCGCCTGAAAGGACGCGGCTGAGGACGCGCAGGAAGTGCGGGTCGTCATCGACTAAGAGGATCCGAGTTTCGATTTCCGGTGCCCCGGTCACTCGCGCCTCTTCAGCTTTCCGATCATTTCCCGTTTCCAACACTGTGTCTGTGCTCCGCGTGCTTACGAGCAGTAAACTCATTCGCCCAGCATACCAGCACGTCAGGAACCAACTTTCCCAGCTATTCAGTTGAGGAAGAAAAGCTCGTCCTTCCCGCGACAGCGTGTCAGAGGTTTGTCGCGCTCGGCGACAGCGCCGAATGGCTACTCAATCTCGGCGACGAAAGAGAGCGAGGGAGGACCCCTATGGGCTCATGGGAAGTGAGCTAAAGCAAGAAGTGTTTCAGGCCGCGCGCGCGGCTGCTCCTTCCTTCTTTCCCAGGCGACGACGAATAGTGCGCGGATTGATTTGGAGCAATTGAGCGGCGCGGAGTCGGTTCGCTCGGGTGTATTGCAACACCGTCCGAATGACCGTGTCGTGGATTTCGCGCATGGGAGTACCCAGCGTGAACGTAAGGGTGAAGGTGGGCTGCATTTCAACCGGCGTTACGGACCCGATCGCTTTGAGGGGAGTAGCAAACTCCTTCACCTCTCCGATGCCGCGAGATGCGTTGGTAGAACTCATAGTAACCTCCTAGAATTGCAAGTGCCTGGAAGGCACGCGCCCTTTTGTCTGCATTTTGGGTTCCCTTATTCTCCCAGACATTTTGTTGAGAAAAAGGGAGTTGGCATTTTCGGCTCTCGCCCGAAAAGGGACAAATTGAGTTCCTTGGCGCATTCTCATGTGGGTTTTTCCCCAAACTCCGCCTTTCGAAATTTCCACGAAATCACTTGGGGGACCCCTATTCGATTGGTTTCTATCTTGTTTTCAAGGTGTTGGCAGAACCGGACAATATTCCCCTGGCTGGCAAACCAGATGCCCGTTCCTTTGGTCCAGGGGTGGAACCAGCATAGGGTTCATCAAGTGGAGGCAGGTAATAGTCATGGGAAAGAGCCCGTCAGCACTGGATAGGTTCTTGCGGTTTATCAGCTCGTTGAGGTGCGGTCTAATCCTTTTGGCTGTGGTAGGGGCAGCAGTCACTATAGGGACTGTGGTCTTGCAGCGGCCGCTGGCACGGGAAGGGGAGATCGAGCAGATCTATGCCCCGCAGACCATCCGGCTTCTGAACGCCCTTGGCCTCTTCGATATTTTTCATGCCTGGTGGTTCATCCTGCTCCTAGGCCTGCTGGGAGCCAATATCACTCTAGCTTCGCTTGAGCGTTTTCCCCAGGCCTGGCGGCTGTTCGTGAGGCCGCACCGGGTGGCTGACGAGTGGTTTGTCCGCGCGTTGCCCTTCCAGCGCAAGATTTCTCTGGGGTCGTTACAGGCCGCGGAAGCCCTTGCCTTGGCCAGCCGCCGGCTTGCCGCCCTGGGCTATGCGGCGCATCCGCAAGCGATGAAGCAGGGCACCCTTTATGTTGAGAAACATCGCGCGGCCAGGCTCGCTCCTTATGTTGTGCACGCGAGCTTACTGGTTGTTTTTGCCGGCGCCATTCTGGACGGAATGTATGGCTATCGAGGTTTCATAAACCTGGTGCCGGGTATGCGCGCTGACGCGTTGCAACCGCTTACCGCCACCGCGAGACCTCGGGCGTTGGGGTTCACTCTGCGCTGTGACGGGGCGGGAATGGAGAGATATCCCGACGGTTCGCCACGCCAGTACTGGTCCCGCCTAGCCATCGAGGAGAATGGCCGTGAGGTGCTGCGCAAGCAAATCTTCGTGAACGCGCCCTTGACGTATAAGGGTGTGCGATTCTTTCAGGCCAGCTACGCTCCCTCGGGCACGCCCGAAAAGGTGACCCTGGAGGCAGCCTGGAACGAAGGGGGCAATGCCAAACGGCAGACCTTGACGCTGCGGCCCGAGCAGCCCGCTCCTTTGGGGGAACAGGGAGCGAGCGTCTCGCTTGTTGACTTCGTGCCGGACTTCGTCCTGGACGGCAATGTGGTCAATACGCGCTCGGCGGAGCCGCGCAACCCCGCTATTCATCTCCAGGTTTCCGAGGCCGGAAAACCGCCGGAGTCCGTCTGGCTTTTCCCCTTGGCGCCGGATATGAACCCGGCCAACCCTACCCGCGTCACCTTCCAGTATCGCAGCGTGGAAATGGTGGCGACGACGGGGCTGCAGGTGGCGTACGAGCCGGGGCAGTGGCTGATATGGGCTGGCTGCCTCACCCTGACCGCCGGGCTGATGATGGCGCTTTACCTCTCGCACATCCGCATTTGGGGCGTGGTGGGCCGCGATCCCGCCCGGCGTGGCCGGTTGCTTCTTATCCTCGGCGGCCAGCCCAGCAAGTACCGCGAGAGCTTCGAGCAACGGTTTAACGCGCTGGCGGACGAGCTGGAGGCGGCGCTTAAGGCCGCGCAGGCGGACATCGCGGAACCCATACCCGCATAGCTCTGTAGGGGCGTCCGTCACCTGACGGGCCGACTGGCGACCGCCCCTGCGGCATGAATGGAGCGAATCATGGCGAAAGCAATAACGCAGGCAGCGGAACGAAGAGTCACGGCGGCCGGAAATTGGATTCTGCTGATCGTGGGTGTGGCCGTGGTGACGGTGGCGGCCATCTCGCTGCCGCACTTGATCGGCCGCGAGGGCTGGCTGACGGGTGAGAAGCTTCTCTATCTTGCCCTCTTGGGATACCTGGGCGCGTCGGTCCTGTACGTTCTTTCGGCGGCGCTTCACCAAGCTGCTTTGACGGCGGGCGCGGCGGCGCTGGCGCGTGGCGGCCTCTTCCTGCATACCTGTGCGGTGATCGTGCGCTGGGCCAGCTCCGGCCATGCGCCCCTCTCGAGCATCTACGAAATGGTGCTGGTTTTCTCCTGGGCCGTCGTGGTGGTGCACGAAGTGGCGGAGTGGAAGTTCGCGCTCCCGTTTCTGGGCGCCATTACCCTGCCGATCGCCGCCCTCTCGCTTATCCTGATGCAGGTGCTGCCTGGCGAAATCCGTCCGCTGGTGCCGGCGCTGCAAAGCACTTGGCTGCAAATTCACGTCACGCTCGCCATGCTCAGTTACGCGGGTTTCACCCTCTCGTTTGCCCTGGCCTTACTTTACCTGCTCAAGGACGGCGCCAGCGTGCACACATTCCTGAGCTGGACGGCGGGCCTGGTGACCGGCGTCTACGCCACCATCGTGGCGTCGTCGGTAGACGGAAGCCTAGCCTTGACCCTGCCCGCTTGGGACGCCCAGGCGCAGGAGAAGGTGATGCTAGGGCCCAAACAGCCTCTGCTGGTCGCGATTCCCCAATTGGGCTGGCCGTTTGCCTTCGCCCTTGGACTGGCGGTTGCCGCTTTGCTCTTTAACCTGCTGGCAACATTTTCTTCAAGGGGCGAGGCGTGGGCAAAGTGGGCGCGACACCTTTTCGCCGCCGCAATCCTAGGGCAGGGCTTGGCGTTGGCGCTGCTGCTGACGAAAGTGGCGTCCGGGCCTTACTACGTCGCGTCGATGGGCCAGAGCTTCGACGTGCACCTGGCCACAAGCCCCTTCCTGCTGGCCGGGATCGCGACCGCTTTGTTCGCCTCGCTGGCCTGGGAGGCTCTGCGCTGGAAATACGACGGGATTGTGATTTACCTGCCGCAGCGCGAGACGCTGGACGCCCTGATTTACAAGACCGTGGCCATCTCCTTCCCGCTGCTCACCCTGATGATTATCGCCGGCGCCTATTGGGCCAACCGCACCTGGGGAGCGTACTGGAGTTGGGACCCCAAGGAAGATTGGGCGTTGATTACCTGGCTGACCTATGCTGCCTACATCCATATGCGCTTGACGCGCGGCTGGCGTGGACGGCGTTCCGCCTACTTCGCCATCATCGGCTTCGCCGTCGTCATGTTCACCTTCTTCGGCGTAACCTACCTCCTGCCCGGCCTGCACGCTTATGCCTGAGAAGGCAGGAGCCAGAGTTCAGAAGCCAGAAGCCAGCATTCCCTCTGTCTAATCGGCTTCCGAACTGCATTTTTCGGCCGCGTTCTTCTAGTGTCTGACCGCTGATCCCTGACCCCTAACACCTAACTCTCAGCGCCCGTTTTCGGGCTTTATGGCTGCGGTTGATGCCGTTATGTTACAATTGAGTAGTGAGACCTAGCGTAAAGGATGCGGCATTGCATTGGACTGGAAGCTCCTAAAACGCCTGTTGCGTTTCCCACCGACATTTGGCCAGAACCTGGTGGTTCTGGCGATTTCCCTGGGCGGAATCATTTTTCTGACTGGATACGAATGGTATGCCCAAGGCTTGACCATTCGGATGGGCGTCATCGTCGGCCTGATGGCGGGGCTCTCCGCTGCAACCGGGATGCTGATTTACCAGGAGCGCCGCTCCTGGGCGCTGTTGCGCGAATTGCGCACGGCCATCGGGAAGATCGCACCCACCTATGCCGCGCTCACGGACACCGCCAGCTTGCACAACAGCACATTGGCCCTGGAGCAAGAGATTCGCGCCCTTACCAACCGCTGGCGAGAATTCTGTGACCACTGCCAGCGGGATCACGATACGGAGATGGTGCAAGCGGAACACCTGGCCACCTTGGGGGAGCTCGCCACGGGCGTGGCGCACGAGATTCGGAATCCCCTGGCGGGAATCGCGGGCGCCATCGAAATCCTCAGCAAGGACTTTCCCCAGGACCACCCCGACCGCGAGATCATGGAAGATCTGCGCCAGGAAGTGCGGCGCATTGAAAAGGTCCTGAACGAGCTGCTGGCCTACGCGCGCCCCAAGCCGCCGCAGTTCGGCCGCGCGAACCTGAAGGACCTACTGGCCCGCACCCTGCAACTGGCGCGACAGCAGACCGGGGCGAAGCACGTGGATTTCTCTGTCCAGGTCTCTCCGGAGGTCCCCCCCTTCCGCATGGACTCCGAGCAGCTTCATCAGGTGCTGCTCAATCTGGTTTTGAACGGGATTCAGTCGATCGAGCAGGAGGGCAAGATCTCCATTGCCGCGCAGATCAACCATCCCGGCCCCACCAAGCGGAACGACCGGGTGGAGATTTCGGTCAGCGATACCGGCGCGGGAATTCCTCCCGAACAGTTGGAGCGTATCTTCCGGCCCTTCTATACCACCAAGCGCGGGGGCACAGGGCTGGGCCTTTCGCTCTGCCGGCGCATTATCGGCCAGCACGGGGGAACCCTGAACGTGGAAAGCGAGATGGGCAAAGGCAGCCGGTTCATTATTCGCCTGCCCCTGCGGGACGGGACTGAGGAAGCTCTGAAGGTTTATGGCCAACGAGAAAGTGTTAATCGTTGACGACGAGAAGCTCATCCGCTGGTCCGTGCGCCGCCAAGTGGAGGAATGGGGTTACGCGGCGCTGGAGGCCGAGAGCGGGACGGGCGGCCTGGCGCAGATCCGCTCCGAGTCTCCCGACCTGATTCTTTTGGACGTCCGCCTGCCCGACCTGAGCGGCATCGAGGTCTTGCGGGAAATCAAGCAAAACAGCCTTTCTATCCCAGTCATTATGATAACAGGTGACCCGCAACTGGATGATATCAAAACTGCGATCAAGCTGGGGGCCCTGGACTTCATCAAGAAGCCGCTGGACTTCGACGAGCTGCAAATCACCATCGCCAACGCCATGGACCGCTCCCGGCTCCGCTCGGAGCGCGACAACCTGCGCGAGGAGGTCAAGAAGCGCTCCGGATATCACGAGGTCGTGGCCCGCTCCCCGCGCATGGTCGAGCTGCTGAACTTCGTGCGCAAGGTGGCGGCAAGCGAGGCCTCTACGGTTCTGATCCAAGGGGAGAGCGGGACGGGCAAAGATCTGATCGCCAAAGCGATTCACTACGACAGCGTGCGGGCGGAGAAACCCTTTGTGGCCATCAATTGCTCGGCCATCCCGGAAACGCTGATGGAGGCCGAACTGTTCGGCCACGAGCGCGGCGCCTTCACCGATGCCAAGGCCCAGAAGAAGGGCCTTTTTGAGATTGCGGATGGGGGGACGCTCTTCCTGGACGAAATCGGAGAAATGTCCACTTACCTCCAGGCCAAGCTGCTGCGCGTGCTCGAGGACCAGACCATTCGGCGCATCGGAGGAGTGAAGGACCTGGGCGTCGATGTCCGGGTGATTGCCGCTTCCAACCGCGACCTGGAACAGGGCGTCCGCGACAGTACGTTCCGCCAGGACTTGTTTTACCGGCTGAGCATTATTCCCATCTTCATTCCTCCCTTGCGACAACGGAAAGAAGACATTCTGCCTTTGGTGGAGTTCTTCATCGAGCGCTATAACTTCCGTTTTCGAAAAAATATCAAAGGGATTACGCAGGAGGCCCGCGACTTACTGCTCCTGTGTGACTGGCCGGGCAATGTGCGCGAACTCAAAAACGCCATCGAACGGGCGATGATCCTGGAGGACTCGGACTACATCCGGCCCACCTACCTCCCCATCCAGGTCACGGGTGCCGCGCCGAGCTACGAAACGCCGCCGCCTCCCATCCCATCCGAGGGTTTGCCGGCGGATCCGCCCGTGCTGGCGCCGAATTCCCCCGCTCCCTGGCGGGCGCTGCCCTCCGGGAAGATGGTTCCGGTGTTGGAATTGCCCAAGCAAGGCACCTCCCTTGAGGAAGTGGAGCGGGAATTGGTCGGCCTGGCCCTGAAGCAGACCGCCGGGAACCAGACACACGCCGCCAAGCTGCTGGACATCTCCCGCGACGCGCTCCGGTACAAGATGAAGAAGTTCGGTTTTGATTCCGAGGGCGAGCCCTGAGACAAGGCGCTTATGGGACCTCTCCGAGACGAAGACATCGTGGAACTCCGCGACATGCTGGAGGGCATGGCGAATCCCGTGCGCTTGGTTCACTTCACCCAGGAGTTGAACGTTGAGCACGGGCGGGAGGCCCAGGAGCTGCTCAAGCAACTGGCTGGCGTCTCCGATAAGCTGTCTCTGGAAATCTATAATTTCCTGCTCGATAAGGAAAAGGTTTCCGAATACGGCGTAGAGAGAGTTCCCGCCACCGTCATCCGAAACGAGAAGGACTATGGCTTGCGCTACTTCGGGATGCCGGCCGGCTACGAATTCTCGGCCTTGCTCGACGCCATCCTTGCCGTTTCCAAGGGCGATTCCGGGTTGAAGGAAGACACCCGGCAGAAGCTGCGGGAGTTGAGCAAGCCGCTACACTTGCAGGTTTTCGTCACCCCCACCTGACCTCACTGCCCCCGGGCCGTGAGCCTGGCCTATCGATTTGCCCTCGAGAATGACTTGGTGCGCGCCGACGCCATTGAAGCGAGCGAGTTCCCCGATTTGGTCGGCAAGTACCGGATCTTTGCCGTTCCCAAGACAATCGTTAACGACGGCGGGTTTGTCGAAGGATCGCTGCCGGAAGAGGCCTTCCTGGATGAAGTCTTAAGGATCGCACAGCCGGCGCCAGGGGAAGATGACGCAGCATCCTAAGTAAGGGCGAGCGTCTGTTTGCTGACGAATCGCGAATGCGTGTCAGCGTTTGCCGCCTACGAGGTGTATTTCAGGACGGAGTGCACGTCGTAGCGGGTAAGCTTCTCACGCCCCCTCAAAAACTCCAGTTCAATAAGGAATCCCAAGCCGGCGATGTGGCCGCCCAGAGATTCGACCAGGCTCGCCACGGCGGCGGCGGTGCCCCCCGTCGCCAGCAGGTCGTCGATGATCAAGATCTCTTCGCCGCTGTAGATGGCATCGCGGTGGATTTCCAAAGCGTCCTTCCCGTACTCGAGGTCGTAGACGGCGCGGGCGGTAGCGGCGGGAAGCTTCTTGGGCTTGCGCACGGGGACGAAACCCGCGTTCAACCGGTAGGCGACCATGGGGGCAAAGATGAACCCCCGCGCTTCGATGCCCACCACCCGGTCGATCTTCCGGCCCACGTAGTGATTTGCCAGCGCGTCTACGGCGCGATGCAGCCCGACGGGATCCTTCAAGAGCGTGGTGATGTCATAGAAGAGAATTCCCGGCTTGGGGAAGTCGGGAATCTCGCGGATAAGCGTTTTCAGATCCTCCACCCGGCCTCCTTGAGATTGAGTGATTGAGTGAATGCAGAAAGAACCGCGCAACATTCCCGGTTACTTTGTCCTGTCATTCACTCAATCTCCATTCACTCAGTCATCCAATCTGAAATCGATTATAGCTTTTGTCCACGGGCACGTCCGATTCCTCCAGGTTTGTGACTCGGGCGCTACGAGGCCCTTGAGCGAGGCGGCGCTTGAATTCTTCCTGCGCCACGGGGTCGCCAATGGCATACACTTCCACATTGCCGTCCCAAAGATTCTTTGCGTACCCGCAAATGCCGAGCTGGTTCGCCCAGTCTTCCGCGAAGAAGCGGAATCCCACCCCTTGTACCCGGCCGGAAACCACATACCTTTTGGCGACCTTGCTCGCGGGTTTGGCCATGCGCACCGGGATTATAACGGAGCCGCGCACCGTATGGTACACGGAGGACCCGCACATGCGTCAACTGACGGCCACATAGCGGAGGCCTATGCGTACAAGAATTGCGCGCTTTGAATATGGGCTTTGATACTGTAGGTATCGCCGCTCTTCAGGCACTCGCCTGCGGGACCCGCGCTACGGTTTGGCCAGGCGAGCGCGCACCTCCGTCAGCCGGGCGGGGTAGTTGGTAAGCAAGCCATCCACGCCGTCCAAAATCTTCCGACGCATCCAGCGCGGCTGGTCCACGGCCCAGGCGAAGACCTGCAGGGAGTTGCGATGTGCCCGGCGGATAGACCGGCGGGTGGCGATCGCCCAGTGGGGGAGCAAAGCTCCTGCGCGCAAAGACTTGGCTCGCCGGACGACCAACCTGCCGACCGCGGGCCGGGATATATCCATCCCCAAGACGATTTCCGGGTCGAGTTGGCGCGCCCGCCGCAAGGTAGGCAGGTCAAACGAAATCACCATGGCCAGCGAGCGCAAGCCTGCAGCTTCTATTTCCTTCACCACTTTGGCAACTGCCGCGGGCTCTTTGATTTCCACTAAGGCTCGGCATTTGTGGTCGCGCGCCCAGCCGAGGACCTCGGAGAGGAAGGGGATGCGCGCGCCGGCATAACGTTCGCGCGCCCGGAGAGGAAAACGACGGTTGAACCACGACCCCGCATTCAGGCGCCGGAGGGCGCTCGCGCGATGTTCGCCAACC
>Ga0187771_10001020_pt1 | contig 18299 bp, 18 predicted proteins | sample 0116_SJ02_MP15_1_FD_133139 | JGI IMG/M metagenome (GOLD analysis project Ga0187771, IMG submission 133139) | Tropical peat soil microbial communities from peatlands in Department of Meta, Colombia - 0116_SJ02_MP15_10_MG | ecosystem: Environmental > Terrestrial > Soil > Wetlands > Peat | place...
TATAGGCGCCCTCCGCCTCAAGAAAGTTGATGGCGGTGATGACACCGCGGCCGGCACAGCCGACCCCCGGCTCCGGACCGCCGGATTCAACGCAACGGACACCCTTGAAACCGACTTTCAGGACATCATCGAGGTCCAGGTCCTCTACCGTGCCCTTGTCCCGCACCATGTCCATTACCGTTTCCTGCATCTTGGCGTGCAGGATCAAGCGGGTCGAGTCGGCTTTGGGATCGCACCCCACAATCATGACCTTCTTGCCGAGCGATGCAAGACCCGCCACCGTGTTCTGGGTCGTTGTCGATTTGCCTATGCCGCCTTTGCCGTAAATTGCCACCTGCCTCATGTTCATATCCTTTCGTAGCTGTGGCCGGGCCTCGCGCAATCGGGTCCGAAACCGTACACAATGGCATCATCGCCGCCTCTTTGTCTCACCCGCAAAAACCAGATACCGTGAGGCGTTCTCTCCTGAAGCTCACCAGCAGGGCGTAGGAAAGATTACGGGAGTGTTCCTCGATGGTTTCTTCGGCTGAAGACCCATCAGTGATAATTGCGTCCAGGTCGCTGAAACTGGTTACGGCAAAATGCTTTCCGTTGGAACGCCGGCACACCTCGATGGAGCATGGCACATCCATGACGCTGACGTTCATCTTCTTGATCGTTTCGTAGTCATCCATAACGTATCCCCACTATGGTGAAATGGGGTATGCAAGACCTTCATCCGGCGAGCATACCGGAACATCCTCATCATTGAGCACCATGACGCCAGCGTGACATGGTTATATAACTTGTTACATAATGCATGCCAAACGACAATTTAAAAATAGATTTGAATAAAATCAGTCAGATGCAATCAAATTGCGCCATCGTTATACTAAATATTATATTGCGGGTGACTAACAAATGAACATTTTGACGATTAATTTTGCAGAAACAGGGACACCAGACGCTATCCGATCACCTCGCCGTTGCGAATTGCACGGCGCACTTCGTTCAGTTCGGCATCCATTTGTTCAAAACGGGCCAGACTGCTTCGCTCCGCCTCGTTCGTTTCGATAATATTCGCGATGCCGCCATCTTTGAACACCAGCCGGCGCTGCCCCATAAGCGCCAGAATCGGGTCATGGGTGGCCATGAGGACGATCTTGCTCTTTCCGGTCAATAATGCCAGGGCGCGTTTCCGGTCGATGCCAGCGTTTTCTATCTCGTCGATCAGGACAATGGGGGAATTGCTCACGCAGGCGACGTCGGCAATCATGAGCGCCCGGGATTGTCCGCCGGAGAGGGCTGTTACCGGCGTGTGCGCAGAAAATCGCTCTCCTGCCAGGGTATTGGCCAAGTCAATCACCATCGCCGCAACCTCGGACTCATTGCCGATCATCCTGCTTTCGGCATGCATCCTGACAAATTGTTCAACGGACAGGTCCATGACAAAGTTCATATTCTGCGAAAGCTGCGCCACCAGTTTCCTGTCCACCGCATAACGCAGGTGCGGTTCAGGGGGCTCGCCGTTGATCAGTATCCGTCTGCCGGTCGGGCTGTCCCCCTGGGCAAGCCATTCGATGTCGGCCAGGAAACGGCTTTTGCCTGAACCGGTGGGGCCGACGATCGAGACGACTTCTCCCGGACGGAGATCGAGGGTAAAAGGTTCAGCAAGTCCCGACTTGGTTCGGCCGCCAATAATAGTGATTGAGCTGATGATTGTTGCCCGGGCTTTATTCTCTGGGGAATTTCCCGCCAGGTAAGACGCCAGGGATTGCAACAGGCACTGCCGGGTCATGCCGACATCTTCCAACAGACCATCCTGCAACAAGGCAATGCTTGCCGTGACCGTAGGCGCCGGCGGCAGTTCATGCACTCCCAGGGATCTGAAAAAATCCGGCAGGCCGGGAAACAGGACCAGCAGTTCGGAGAACGCCATCTCGTAGTACCGGCTGTTCACGGTTTCGCACCAAGATCTATCTTGCGGACATTTCCCATCTGGAAATCGGCGCCGATACGGCGCTGTCCCAGGCAATAGGAGCAGAGGGCCGCCGGCATGGAGAACCGGAGCAGTTTTCCCCGCAGTTCATCCACCAGGGGGGCATCGAGCAGCAGGCGTCCCAGTTCATCTGCCCCCTGGCCGGTCAGGCCGTTGATGGGGAGGATGATCGCGGAGGCGTTCACCTGGCGGACCCGATGGGCAAACACCTCCCGCTCGGCCTGGGAGACGACGTCGCCTTTGGTTATGACGACGATATCGGCCATTTTCAGCATCGGCCCGATTTTGCGCGGCGTATCGACGCCGCTCAGGTTATCCACCACGCAGACGGCGCAAACATCCTTGACATGAGGCGCGCAACGGTTGCACAGGCCGGCGCTCTCGCTGATCAACAGGTCGAATCCTTCCTGCTGCCCCCAGGCCAGGCACTCCTCCATATTGCTGACAAAATAATGGTCCGGGCACAGGTTGCCGGAAAGGCCGGTGCGCGACGTGATGCCGTGGCGCTCATAGACCGCCTGATCGCTGGATGAGAGACAATCGAACTTGACGACGCCGAGCGAGACCTGTGCGTTGCTCAGGGAGGCCGCAACTTTGCAGATGACGGCGGTCTTGCCCGACGACGGCGGGCCGGCAACGGTGACCAGGCGCATGTCAGCGTGCCCTGCCACTGCGGAAAGCCACGTTTGCCGCGGCAATAAGTACTTTGACGTTGCGGTCCGTGATGTAGTCCCAACCGATCCATTTGAAAGCAGCGTTATCCGGCAGACAATTGTCGACCTCCGGATGGACCGCAGGAAAGAAGGCATGGGCAAAGATGGCCGACACCTGGGGTCCGGCCAGAAAAGCGACCAGATCGGACAACGCCCCGGCCTTGGCCGTTTTCACCAGCATGGTGACCGGGCTGATGAGGGCTCCGTCCTCGGGCCAGACGATTTCGATATCATCCCGTCCGGCGAGGTTCTGGGCGAAAAAGAGCGGCATGACGCTGATGGCCGGCGCATCGGGCATGCTCCCCTGGGCTGCCTTCACCATCTGGGACGGGTGCCAGCCATAACGGACATTGCGTCCCAGCGACGCAAGCCCCTCCTTGCCGCAATCCTTGAAGATCGTCATGAGGAGTGTTTCGCAAAACGTGCCGTCTTTGTGGCCGCGAATGGCCATGCTATCGGCATATTCCGGCACGAGGAGATCCTGCCACTGTTTCGGCACGGAACGCTTCCCCAGGCGTTTGTAATCCACCACCGGCACCAGCAGGTTCATGGCCAGCATGGTGTAATGCCCATTCGGATCGCACACGCCGAGTTTCGAGAGATGCCGGTCCCCGGCATAATGGTTGACGCTGGTGAAAAGCCCGGTGTGTATGAAGCGGGAGACGAACGCAGGTTCGAAGAAGCTGTTGAAGCCGGGAGAAATGATGATGTCCGGCAGTTCATCAAGGGAGGTTATGTACTCTATTGTGTCGTAATACTCCGATTCGATGTTGGCATTGCCTTCCAGACGGCAGTTGAGAGACGCGGAACGTTGCGGATCAAGGGAAGAGAGGAAATCCCCAAACGCTTGTTCCAACGGCACCTTGACCGGACAGGGGAGCAGGGCCAGCAGGTTGAGGCCGGCGCCCTTCATGTGACGTATTCCGTCGTATGTCCCGCTTCTTTCAGGATCTTGATCTGTTTCAGGCCGGTCAGGCACCCCGGCTTGATAATAAATATGACATGGGACATGATCTGCCTCGGTGTATCAGAATACGATATGTTGTTCTTATACATGGTGTGTGCCAAAAAGAATTATGATGAAATAATCGTGTCAATACAGCCGGTTGACATTATTTTCCCCCATGAGGGAAAACAGCGCTCTGCCGTAAATTTCGGCACCTGCGCTTGTAGTAATCACCGGGAAGCGGGAATTGACCGCCCTGACAGGCTGATACGCAAAAGGGGCCGTTCTTGCGGCCCCTTCATGGTTTTTGCGGTAATGAATGACAGGCCGTGGCAACATTGACAAGAAGTTTCCAGGCACTGGAGCTTCAATACATTAACAACACAGGAAACAAAATAATCAACTCATATGCCCATCCGACGAAAATTTTGGCGCCCTTTAGTTTGCTCCCTAATCCTGGTATTCGGCCGATATGCGTCGAAAACCTTCCTGCTGCTCCACAAATGCCTGCAATACATCAGGATCAAAATGTCCTGGCTGTGTCCTGCCGTCACCCCTGGTGATTATCGCAACCGCCTGTTCATGGCTGAACGCCGGCTTGTAGACGCGTTTGCTGACCAATGCGTCGTAGATGTCGGCAAGGGCCATCAGGCGGCCGGGCACCGGTATCTCTTCCCCTTTCATGCCGTGGTAACCGGTGCCGTCCCACCGTTCGTGGTGCGTGTAGGTAATATCTTTGGCGCACTGGAGAAATGCGGCGTACGAGGCATGGTTCATCAGTTTTTCAATATTCAACACGGTATCCCGCCCATACGTCGTATGCTGCTTCATCTGTTCGAACTCATCAATGGTCAATGGCCCCGGTTTATGCAGGATGTGGTCCGGCACTCCCACCTTGCCGATATCGTGAATCGGTGTTGAAACATATAACGTATGCACGCCGTATTGGTCAAAATAATCCCGGAAACGGGGGTGATTCTGCAAATGTTCCGTAAGCAGTTGAACGTATTGTTGGGTTCTCTTCAGATGTTGGCCGGTTTCGGGATCACGATATTCGGCCAGGATGCCGAGTCCATAGATGGCGGCGTCCTGGGCCAGGCGCAACTCCCGCGTCCTGTCATCCACCAGTTCTTCCAGATGATCCCGATGCAGCTTCAGATCGAGGTGATTACGCACACGCGCCTTGACCAGGTCGGGGCAGAAGGGCTTGATGATATAATCGACCGCCCCGAGGTCAAGCCCGTATTTCTCTTCTTCATGCCGCGAAAGGGTTGTGATGAATATTATGGGGATGTCCTTGGTGGATGGGGTCTTTTTGAGTTCGGCGCATACTTCATAACCGCTCTTGCCGGGCATGTTGACGTCCAGCAGAATAATGTCGGGATGGGGGTGCAGGTGCGCCATCCTGATGGCCTTCTCGCCATCGGTCGCGACAACGACCGCATACTCATGGCGCAAAACTTCCATGAGCACCTGGATATTGGCATTGGAATCGTCAACAATCAGCACCTTATTTCTCGTATCGTTTTTTAACATAACACGTTCCCGTCCATTCATTATATGTTCAAACCTGTCTTCCTGATCTGTTCCAACAGCGTTTTCTGGTCTATGGGCTTCATGAGGTATTCATCGCAGAGTTCGTAATACGAGGACATGATCGCCTTCATGTCATCAAGGGCCGTTATCATGATTATTTTTACCCGGTCTTTCCGGTTGATCCCCAGTTGCTCCTCCTTGTCGCGTATTTGCCGCAACGCTTCATGGCCGTCAACATCCGGCATCATGATATCCAGGCAGATGAGGTCGTATGGTTTCCCTTCCCGGAGGGCCATGACAAACGCTTCGTATGCCTCCAGTCCGTTGACCGCCAGATGACACTCGCCATAGCGGTTAAGGCATGCCTGGATCAGTTTGCGGCTGCAGAAATCGTCTTCAGCAATGAGAATTTTCATAGTGAGCCCCCTCCGTTGATGACACAGTTGCCTTGTAATGGGTCTATTGTCAGAGCGGCAGAACAAACCTGAAGCAGGAGCCGTTCCCGGCAGTTGATTCCGCCCAGATAACACCGCCGTGCTGTTCGACGATCATTTTCGACAATGCCAGCCCCAGCCCGCTCCCTTCATGCCTGCGCGTTGCGGAATTGTCGGCTTGGACAAACGGTTCGAAGATTCTCTGCAAATCTTCCTGCTGGATGCCGATGCCGGTGTCGCTGATCGATATCAGGTAAAACGTACCGTCCTGCAACCGGCTGCCGGGATACTGATAGCGGAGGCATTCCTCGCCGCTGATGGGCCGGGTGCTGACCGTCACGCTGCCGTGCGGCGGGGTGAACTTGACGGCATTCGACAGCAAGTTGACCAGAACCTGTTTGATCTTCTGTTCGTCCATGCGTATGACCGGCGGCAGCGACGGATCGATATCGATTTCAACGGCGATGTTTTTGCGCTGCGCCTGTTCCCTGGCGATGGTAACGCTGTTTACCAGGAGGGGCCTGACCTCAACCATGTCAAGGCATAGCAACAGTCTCCCCGATTCGATCTTTGTCAGGTCAAGGATGTTGTTGATGAGCGAGAGCAAGTGGCGGGCGGTCACCAGTACGTAGCCGAGATACTCTTCCTGTTCCGGCCCGAGGTCGCCGTACTCTTTCCGGCAAATCAGGTCGGTGAAACCGATCACGGAATTGAGCGGCGTGCGCAACTCATGGCTCATGGTCGCCAGAAAGGCGCTCTTTGCCCTGCTGGCCTCCTCAGCCCGTTCCAGCGCCAGTCGAAGCTCCGCCGTACGGTTTTCGACCAGTTCTTCGAGGTGTTCCTGGTATCTCCTGAGCTTCAGGTGATTCCTGATCCTGGTTTTGACGACCACCGGGCTGAACGGCTTATGAATGTAATCGACCGCTCCAAGCTCAAACCCCTTGCGCTCGTCCTCTTCGCTCGACTTCGCGGTGACGAATATGACCGGGATTCCCGCGGTGCGCCGCTTCGATTTGAGACGCCGGCACAATTCATAGCCATCCATGACCGGCATGTTGATGTCGAGCAGGATGATGTCCGGCAGCGATTTTCCTCCCGTGATCTGAAGCGCTTTCTCCCCCGAGGTGGCTACCATTGTCACGTATTCGGAACGGAGAGTTTCCAGCAGCACATGGATATTTGTCGGTGAATCGTCAACAATGAGAACCTTCATTTTCATGTCATCCGCAGAACTCACAGCCCGTTCTCCTCAATTTCATCGCGGCGCACCCGCAAACCGGCCGTTTCAAAGCCTTTCCTTGCTCCGGTCATGCAACCGCCTCCATAATGGTGCGCGACATCAACTGGAGCGGCAGGACCCGATCGGCCGCTCCCATGTCGATAGCCTTTTTCGGCATGCCGAAAACAACGCAGGTCGCCTCGTCCTGGGCCAAGGTCATGGCGCCGTGGTCTTTCATCTCCCGCAACCCCCGGGCGCCGTCTTCACCCATGCCGGTCAGGATAACCCCCACGGCGTTCCTGCCGGCGTACTTTGCCACTGCCCTGAACAGGACGTCCACGGCAGGCTTGACGTAATTGACCGGTGGGCCGTCGGAAAGCTCGATGTGATACATGGCCCCGCTCCTGGTGATGGCCATATGCCTGCCGCCCGGAGCGATATACACCGTCCCGCGCAAGATCCGGTCGCCATGTTCGGCCTCCTTGACAGTGACGCGGCACATCTCGTTCAGGCGCGTGGCGAATGACCTGGTGAACATGGGAGGCATATGCTGGACGATGACCACGCCGGGGACCGACTCGGGCAGCGCCATGACCACTTCGGTGATCGCCTGGGTTCCGCCGGTTGAGGCGCCGATGGCGACCAGTTTGTCCGTGGTGGCCATCCTGCTGGTATCGAGCACGGACGTGCGGAGAACAGGCTTTACGACCGGAGCCGCCGGCAGCGGCAAGGTTCCCTTCCTGATCTTCGCTTTGGCGGCTATGCGTACTTTCCTGATGATTTCGGCCGACAGGTCGGCAATTCCGGATGACACGTCAATGGAGGGCTTGGTTACATAATCAACGGCGCCCAGTTCCATGGCGCGCAAGGTGGTGTCGCAGGCCTTCTGGGTGAGCGAGCTGACCATGACCACCGGCAGGGGATTGGTCCGCATCAGTTCTTCCAGGAACGTCAGACCGTCCATGCGGGGCATCTCCACATCAAGGGTTATGACGTCCGGCATGAGGCTCGTGATCTTGTTCCTGGCGAAGATCGGATCGGCGGCTGCGCCGACAACCTCGATATCACCGGCCTCGTTCAGGATTTCCGTCAGGACAGCCCTGATAACGGCTGAATCGTCGATCACCAGCACCTTGATCTTGCTGCCCATATCATCTCCTTATCCTCGCGAATTGTTCAGAACAGGTCCACGTTGTCGCCAAACTCGGAGGAATCTGCCGATTGTGGCTGCTGCGCTGCCGGTTGGTGCGGCGCCGGCTTGACACCGCGTTTACGGGCAATCGCCTCATGGATATGGCGCTCGCTCTCCATGGTGTAACGTTCTTCCATGAAGCGCAGGTTGTTCACGAACTCGGTGGTTGCCGGCTCCATGGCGCGTGCCGCCGCATCGATCCGATCCAGGGAGGTCAGCACCTCCTCAACCATTGCGCCGACCCGGTCATGCACATCGATGCCCCCGACCACCGCCCCGATCTCGTGATTCAGCAAGCCGACCTCCTCGCTCAGGGCAACCAGCAAGCGCATGACCCCGGCATTGTCAGAAGCTAAGGCGCTCAAAACCTGGGAGAGGTCCCCCTCCATGGCCAAAGTCCGTGCGGCAAGCTGTTCGCTCTGCTTGTCCGCTTCCCGCAGGAGATGTTCCGTTGCCGCCGTGATGTCGGCCAGGGTCCCGGTGATGGACTCGGTCCTGGCAATGGCATCGACCGAGAGACGCTTGATGGCCTCTGCCAGCACCCCGAGAGCGGCACCCTCCGTGCCGGTGCGCGCCGCCTTGACCTGTGAGTTGAGCGCGATCAGATCGATTTCCACGCCAATCTCATCGATGTCGCCGACAAAGGTGCGCACTTCTCCCATGGTGTCCGCCACCCGGTTCAGGGTTTCCGACATCTCCCGGTCCGAGGCGGCGCTTTTCTTCAGAACGGCAGCTACTGCCTGCATACCGCCGCTGATGGCCCCGATGGCGGAATTGTCTCCGGCGTCGGTCGCTCCGGTCATGTTGCGCGCCTCACCCACCATGCCCGACTGTTTATCGGCGATCTCGTGCAGGCGTTCCATGACCTCCTGCACCGCCAGACAGAACTCCGACGAGGCATGGCGGAGTTGAGCCGATTGGAGTTCGCAGAGATCTCCGGTCTCGACTACCAGCATGCGCGCCGCATCGCGGGCAACGTCGGCGCCGGCGTCCGGCAAGCGGCCGTTCAGGCTTTCCAGCGCCTCGATGACATGTTCCATCTGCTGGCGGGTCATGTCATGCATCTGCAGCGACATGACCACATTGCCGATTGCCTCGGACACTTCCCCCGACACCGAAGAGACCAACGCGCCGAAACTTCGGCAACGGTCATTCAGCGCAACCAGGTCCCCGATGCTGTGGGAAATTCCCTCAATGCTCTGTTGCAGCTCCCTTCCCTGGCCGGCCTCGATATCCCGCACCGCCCGCACATTGTCCAGAATCAGGCTGCTCAGCAACTGGCGATGCCCCAGTATGGCCTCTGATTTTTGGCTGACCACCATCGAAAGGCGTTCCACATCCTGGGCCAGCGTCAAAAAGCCGCTCCCCATTTCACCGATGCGGGAACTCTCAATCTTGGTGGAGATGCCCAGCATGCGCAGTGATTTGGTCATTTTCCGGAAACCTTCCAGAGGTGCCGACAACTCTTCCAGATGCCGGCTGATGCCGGCCATGGTGGCGCCGCACTCCTGACCCCGCCTCTGCGCCACCGACAGATAGTCGCCGGTTTCACTGGTCATGAAATGCAATCGTTCCGTCAAGTGTTGCATCTCTTCACCGGATACCAGGGCAACCAGCTCGTTCGCCATGGTGGTGACCTGCAAGGCCCTCTGAAAGAACTCCTGCAGCCGTTCGCCGATCCGGAGGAATTCATCTTCCGTTCTCCCGGTAATCTCCCGCAGGATATTCAGGCTGAGCGAAACCGACTCCTTCCAGGAGGCCGGCACGGTGTATTCCGAACCATGCTGAATGATTTCAAAGGAATCGGTCATGGCGTTCTTCCCTTTCTTCGCTTGATGCCCAACTCGTCACAACTGCCACACCGTATGCAGGTATTGCAGGGTTTGCTCAGGCGCGCCATTTCCGTTGCTTCGAAGTGCGCCAACTTCTTGGTGCCGGTGCCTAAAGGGCAGACCGTCACCTCGCCTGTCGAGATCCTGAGCGAAACCCTGATGCCGTTGTTGTCCCCCATGTGCCCGCCAACCACAGGAATCCCGTAATGGCGCATCCTCTCCCGGGCAATCTTCACATTTTCCGAGCCGATTTCGAATATGTCCTCAAGCGGCGAAGAGAGTGAGCCTCCGCCGAATATCTGTGCCCGCAGACCTGTCATATCGGCGCCGAGATCGTGAATCTGCTCCACCAGCGTATCAATCGAGGTCTCCCCGTAGACCGTCGATTTTTCCACTCCCAGCGGTTCATGGGGAAGCAGGAAATGATTCAATCCGCCGATGCGTTGCCGTTCATCCCAGAGACAGACCGCAACGCACGACCCGAGGATGGTTTCCAGCACCACTTCTTCCTTCGATACGGCCAGTTCGCCTATGTTCAGAATGATCCTCCTCATACTCTCCGGTATACCGTGATCCCCACCGGACTGAACAGTCTGCTGTTGAACATGGTCTCAGAATGCCCGAGAAAGATATGCCCGTCCGGAGCCAGGTGGTGATGGAACTTCGCCAGCACCTGGCTCTTCATGGTGTCGTCGAAATAGATCATAACATTGCGGCAGAAGATCAGGTCGAACTTACGGGTAAAAGGGTAGCTGGCATCCTTTAAATTCAGCCGCCGGAAGCGGATGATCTCTTTCAGGAACTCTTTCACCTTCACCATCTCCTCACACGAACTATTGCCCCTCAGAAAGTAGCGCCCCAGGAATTCCGGCGACAGTCCGGCCGGAAGATGGCCCGCGCTGTACAAACCGCTCTGGGCGTTGGCCAGGACATTGGTGGAAATATCCGAGGCGAGAATCCTGATATCCCAGCCGCACCATGTATCTGCCGGATCGGCGTTGGGATAGGCTCTCCGCAATGCCTCGCTGATGCTTATCGCAATGGAGTACGGCTCCTCCCCCGTCGAACACCCGGCGCTCCAGATCCTGATTTCCCGTTGTTCCCGGCGGTTGGAGAGCAGACGGGGAACAAGCGTGTCCCGCAGCATTTCGAAATGGTGGTTCTCCCGGAAGAAGTTGGTGGTGTTGGTCGAGATGCAGTTCAGCATCATCACCCGCTCGTCGTCGTCTTCCTTGACCAGTTTGTAGTAGGCATGGTAGCTGGCCAGCCCCAGAACCCTCAAACGCTTCTGCAAGCGCGTAACCAGCAGGGTCTTTTTCTGGCCGCTCAGGCGGATGCCGGCAAAATTGTAGATGAGCTTGGTGAACAGCTCGAACAGTTCATCAGTGATCGGGGAGTTGTCCTGTGCCTGTTCTTCCATTACGTCACCCGTTGCATGTTATTATCCCCCCTCCTGATTCAGGCTTGCGCACCCGCAGGCAGGAGGGGCCGGGGGTGGCAGCCTGTAACCGGATCAACCACCCCCTGCCCCCCCTCCTTATCAAGGAGGGGGAACTTTACGCACTATAAAGAGATAAATCTGCCGCAGGAGTGCGATTTTTTCGCAAGGCCAAGGCGACCGAGAGATGCCGAGGAGGCGTAGCAGCGCTACGCCGCACGAAAGCATCCTGAAGGTCAACCCGGGATTGCGGAAAAGGCGCGCTCCCCCACGCTAGTGTACTGTGCGGTTAGTTCCTACTCTTAATTCCGGCTCTTTTGGCCGCTGCCGTCGTTGCGGCTCCTTGATGTAGGCCTTGCTACACCTGCGTCGCCGCGCCTTGGCATCAGCCAAAATAGCTCGGAATTACTTCCCACGACTAACCGCACAGCACACTAGAACTCCGAGAAGTCCCCCTGGTCCGCTGTTGCCGATGACTGGGCGATCTGCGCCGGACGCTTGGCCGAAATCTTCCGCGTCCCACCGGCAGGACGCGGCAACGTAGCCGCAGGGGCAGGCTCGGGCTTGACACGGGTCCGCTGGGGTGCGCGGGTGACGCTCTCCACCCGGAAGAACGAGACGACTTCCAGGAGCGCCTTGGCCTGGGACGCCAACTCCTCGGCGGAAGCGGAGGTCTCCTCCACCAGCGAGGCGTTCTGCTGCGTGGTCTGGTCCACTTGGCTCATGGCGGTGTTCACCTGGTTGATGCCGGAGGATTGCTCCTGGGAGGCGGCCGCAACCTCGTCCATCAGGTCCGTGACCTTCTTGATCCCCTTGACGATGTCGTCCAGCTTCTTGCTCAATTCTTCGGCCAGTTGCACACCCTTGTGGGTCTTCTCGCCGCTGTCTTCGATGAGGGAAGTAATCTCCTTGGCCGACTGGGCCGTGCGCTGCGCCAGGCTACGAATCTCGCCGGCCACGACGGCAAAACCCTTGCCGTGCTCGCCGGCGCGGGCCGCTTCCACGGCCGCGTTGAGCGCCAGCAGGTTGGTCTGGAAGGCGATCTCGCCGATGACGTCGGAGATATTGGCGATCTTGGCCGAGGACCGGTTGATCTCGTCCATGGCTTCGATGGTGCTGGCCATGACGCTGGTGCCCTCTTCGGCAACGGCTTTGCTGTTCCTGGCCAGGTTGTTGGCCTCCCGGGCGTTCTCGGCGGTGCTGCGGGTCGAGGCGCCCATCTCCTCCATGGAGGCGGTGGTCTCTTCCACGGCAGCGGCCTGCTCGGTGATCTTCTGGGAGAAGCTCTGGTTGGCTTCCGATATCTGGTCGGCGGCAATGGAGACCTGGTTGGCCGCCTCCACCGACTGGCCGGCGATGTCCCGCAGGGACTGGACCATCTCCTTGACGTTGAAAAGCATGCTGGCGCTGTCGCCCGCCTGGGTCCGGACATCCACGGTCAAGTTCCCCTGGGAAACCTCGTGGACAATCTCGTTGACGTATTTCGGTTCACCGCCCAACTGACGGGTGATCAGGCGGGTAATCAGGAGGCCGATTGCTATGGAAAGCAACACGCCGATTGCAATGATGATGTTAACGATCAGCGAGGTCCGGTTGGCGTGGGCCGTGTTCTTGTCCGAGGTTTCCTTGGCCGCCTTCACGTTCAGATCGACGATTTTTTCAATTATCTCGCGCATATCCTTGCGATATTTTGCCCCTTCGCCGTTATGAAGCGCAACCATTTCGTCGAATCTGCCTGCTTCGGCCAACATTTTCATCCTGTCCAGATACTTGGTCCAAACAGCCCATTTGTCCTGCATCTCCTTGTAATTCTTTTCATCCTCGGCATCGATCAGGGTCTTCTTGTATTCGGCCAGAGGCTTTTCTACTTTTTTAACGGCATCCTCGACATGCGGCATGTAATCCAGTTTTTTCTCGTAACCGACATAGGCAATATTTGCGACTGTCCTCTCATAGTTTGATGAAATGTCGATCAACTGCCCCAATGGCACGGTGCACTTCTCATAGAGGAAGGTGTCGTCGTCATCGATCTTGTGGAGTTGATAATTGCCGAACAGGCCGATGAAGGCGGCAATGGCAGCGACTACCAGATAACTCGTGACCAACTGTTTGCCGAGATTAAGATTCTTGAACCAATTCATTGAAAGCCTCCTTGTGTATTGATTTGTTCGCATATCTCCGTTGAGATTTACTCGTCCTGTCCATTGTCGCTTACTCCGGCTACCACGGCTGCCTCATCGTCGGTCAGCACCTTGTCCACATCCAGCACCAGCACCAGATTGTCGCCGACCTTGCCCATGCCGGCGATGAATTCGGTGTTGATGCCGGCCCCGAACTCGGGCGCAGCCGAGATATCGTTGGGTGACATGTTCAGAATGTCGAACACCGTATCCACGACCAGCCCCATCACCCCCCCGGAAAACTCGGTGACGATGATGCAGGTGTGTCTTTTGTACTCGCCGGCGGCCATGCCGAATTTCCGCTTGAGATCCACCACCGGGATGATGGTGCCCCGCAGGTTGATGACCCCCTTCAGATAGTCCGGCAGGTGCGGCACCTTGGTGACGCTGGTCAATTCGATGATCTCCTGCACGTTCAACGCGTCGAAGGCATACAGTTCATCGTTGAGGGTAAAGGCGACATACTCCTGGCCGGAGCCGGCCTGTGCGCTGCCGCTTTGCCGTGTGTCGTTGGTTTCTGCCATAGGTTCCTCCTTTGTGAGCGTTGAATACGGTTTGCGCGATTATTGTCACCAATCACGCCGCAAGTATTGTTTTTGGCTGTTCCGTCCAGCCTGTGTATTTATTGATAAGCTGTGGCGATTACCCCCACCACGTCGAGCACCAGGGCCACCCGGCCATCGCCCATGATGGTGCCGCCGGCGATATCCCTGACCTTGGGGGTGGCGGAGCCGAGGTTCTTCAACACAATCTGCTGCTCGCCCAAAAGTTCGTCCACCAGGAAACCGTATTTTTTATTGTCGTGGTGGGTGACCACGACGATCCCATCGCACGGATCGGCATGACGGCAGGGAATGTTGAGCAGGAGGTGCAGCGGTATGAGCGGAATCCGTTCGCCCCGCACATTGACCACAACCCCCTGCTCGCTGATCGAGTTGACCTCTTTCCGGGCAGGGCGCACCGATTCCACCACCGACGTGATCGGGATGATGAAGACCTCATCGCCGATGCCGACCGTCAGGCCATCGATGATGGCCAGGGTGAGCGGCAGGCGGATGGAGACCGTGGTGCCACGCCCCCTGGCTGTTTTGAGCTTGACGGAACCGTTCAGCGCCTCGATGTTCTTCTTGACCACATCCATGCCGACGCCACGCCCCGAGATGTCGGAGACCTTGTCGGCGGTGGAAAAACCGGGGAGCATGATCAGACCGTACGCCTCGTCGTCGGAAAGGCCGTTGGCCGAACTGATGACCCCCTTCTCAAGCGCTTTAGCGATTATCCTGTCGCGGTCGAGCCCCCGGCCGTCATCCTGAACGTCGATATAGACCGCGTCTCCCATCTGGTAGGCGCTCAGGAATATGGTAGCCTGGCGAGGCTTGCCTTTGGCAAGACGCTCCTCAGGCGGTTCGATGCCATGGTCAACCGAGTTTCGGATCAGGTGCACGAGCGGATCGGAGATCTTTTCCAGCACCCCCTTGTCCAGTTCGGTCTCTTCGCCGCTGATGATCAGCTCGATATCTTTCCCTTTGGTGGATGAAAGTTCGCGCACCAGCCGGGTAAAACGCTGGAAGACCTCACCCACCGGCAGCATGCGGAGCGCCATGGCCCCTTCCTGGATATCCTTGCCGATCCGCTGCAACTGGGCGAAAATGGCGTCTGTCCTGGCTGAATTGGCGGCATGGTGCCCTTCCTCGCGATTCTCATCGCCATACATGACCTGGTGGAACATGGAATGGGTAATGACCATCTCCCCCACCAGGTTGACCAGATGGTCGAGTTTCTGAAGGTCAACCCTGATGCTCGCGGAAACAGCCTTTTTCGCCGATTCGGTCTTTCGGGCCGCCTGCTTGTCCAATGCCGCGTTAATATCGGTACGGCTGGCTTTCCCCTGCTCAACCAGGATCTCCCCCAGCTTCTTCTGCTGGACCAGGGCATTCCGGACATCATCGGCAGCAACAACCCCTTCCTCGACCAGCAATTTGCCGAGGAGCGGCAACTCCTGCCCGCAGGAAGAAATCGGGGCGATCTCAAGCTCGCTGTCATCTTCGACAAAGTCGAAAACAGCACGGAGCGACTCTTCGTCCTGATCTGTCGTCACGCGGACCGTCCATCTGAGGTACAACTCCTCGCAATCAAGTTCGGCAAGGCGGGGAACCTGTCCGGTGTCGCAGTCCAGGGCGTCTATCCGCCCCACCTCGCGCAACTCGTCCAGCAGTTTGACCGGATCGATGCCGCGCTGGAACAGATTCCCGGGCGGGGTAAAACGGATAAGGAAGCTGTTGGCGCGCGCCTGTTCCTCAGCCAACGGCGCTGCGGATTCATGGAGTCCCGTTTCTTGAGAAGCACGTATCGCGTTCATGCGTTCCATCAGATCGTGGCAGCGTTCGAAAGGAAACTGTTCCTCGGCAGCCACGGCCGAGATCATCTCCTTGATGATGTCGAGCGCCTCCAGGAGCAAGCTGATCTTGCTCTTGTCCGCCCGCAGTTCACCGGCGCGCATGGACTCAAGGATCTCTTCCATGACATGGGTAAAGCGGGATATGTCCGGCAGTCCGACAGTACCGCTCGACCCTTTGATGGTGTGCGCGGACCTGAAAATGGAATTCAGCAGCTCGGCATCGTCGGGATTCTTCTCCAACTGCATCAGACCGTTTTCAATGATCTCCAGGTGCTCCGATGCCTCTTCGACGAATATTGCGTGAAAACGTTTGAGATCCATATGCCCCCCTGAATCCGGCCCATTTAAACAGTGTGCCGTTTACAACTGGATGCCGACCGACACGGCGGCATTTTCTACCGCTACGGAAGTTATGCAGGTCATCGTGATTCCGGCTATGCGCGCCTCCCTGGCGGCGGCAATCAACACCTGCAACGCTGCGGTATCGATCCTTTCGACCCCGGAAAGATCGATGCTGACCTCCATGCCGCCTTGCAAGGCATTCAGTAATTCATTGGCCAGGCTGCCGACATTCTGAATGGTAAGTTCATTGCTGAAAACAAGTTCACGCGGCATTGTCGTCTCCTCCCGGATCACAATACTTTCTTGACAACGGCGACCAGTTGCTCCGGCTTGAACGGTTTGACGATCCAGCCGCTGGCTCCGGCGTTTTTACCTTCCTGCTTCCTGGTTTCCTGGGACTCGGTGGTCAGCATGATGATTGGAATAAATTTGCAGGCAGGCAAGGCGCGCGCACCTTTGATGAGACCGATGCCGTCCAGGTTCGGCATGTTCAGGTCGGTGATGATCATGTCAACCTTGGCGCCGTTCGACAGTTTGTTGAGCGCATCCCTGCCGTCAATTGCTTCGACGACATCATAGCCGTTCTGTTTCAGCACAAAACTCACCATCTGCCTGACGCTTGCCGCATCATCCACCGTCATGATCGTCTTTGCCATCTGCATACCTCCTGTGTCTTACTCTATAGTGTTCTTGCCGGCATGTGAAAAACGGCCTGCTTGTCCCGGTGTTGCTGCATTCTGTTACAGCCGTTCAGCCACGGTTCTCATGGCCATTCGCGCAGCATCGAAATCAAAAACCTCCAGTGCCCGGACCAGACCGTTCAACTCTCCCTGCAAGGCAGTGCCGGCAAGTTTCTCTTTCAATGCATCTACCAGGACAAATGCTCTGCCGGTATCCTGCTCCAGCAGTTCCGAAATCTCCGTAATGAGAGCGCTTACCTCCGATGGGTCATAGCTGTGCTGTGTCGATACAACTGGTGATTCGTTCTTTCTGTTGCCTTGAAAGGCTGCTTCCAGCCCGATGATGACCTTGTTCAGCTTTTCTTCGAAGTCAGCCAGTGCAAGCCCGGCATCACCACCTGTTTCAATGTCTGTTTCCAGGGCAGCGGCAGATGCCATCAAATCGTTCGCGCCGATTCCCCCGGCAATCGATTTCATGGAATGGGCGAGCCGGTTCGCCGTTTCCCGGTCATGTTCTTCCAACCGCGCCTTAATTTCGCCGGCATAATTACGTTTGGTATTCAGAAAGCGGGTGAGCATCTCCACGTAAAAAACACGGTTATTATTGAGCCGGTACAAACCGCTGGCAATGTCGATACCCGGAAGGCTGTTGCAAAGAATGTCGTTATCCACATCCTCACATTTCATGTCTGCCCCCTTCAAATTGACTCTCCAGTACGGCATACGATTGCCTCAACTAATCCTTAACCAAACAATGGAATCCAGACACCATCCTTCAGTGTCCCTCACAAGGGACAATTACCGGGATAATTTGGTCATCTGTTCACTATATTCGCAGAATGTATGCCAAAAGGTTAAATTCAATAAGTTTAGTTAATTACAACATTGAAGCCGGGAAGTTGTGTCCCACTGAGGGGACAGATGAGGCGAAAATGGGACGGATTATCAGTAAAATATCTTGCGGTTAACCCGGGGAATCACGGCAGCTCTTCGAATCTGTGCAATTGTCGGACTAATGAATGCTTCATTGTCCCAGAGACATGACCAAGCTCTTCTTTAAGGAGAGCAACAACAGGCCGGCTCTGATCAGCATTGCCGCTCTCCGCACACTCCTCAAGACGTCCTGCCAGACCGGCAAGTGCTGAAAAATAGCATGTCGCGGCAGCCCCTTTCAATTTATGCGCAAGAAAAGCGACCTTTGCAAGTTCTCCCTGTTCCATGGCTTCTTCAATGTTGCCCGCATATTCTGCCGCTTTTTCCAGAAACAGTTCCATCATCTCCGGGTCGACAGCCGGTTGTTTCTGCGTGACGGCGCTGTTGTCAATTTTCTTATTTGATACAGAAGCGTCCAATATCCGGCTGATTTTTTCATGGAGTTCCATCATGTCCAACGGCTTCTGGATATAGAACA
>Ga0187771_10001021_pt1 | contig 18287 bp, 17 predicted proteins | sample 0116_SJ02_MP15_1_FD_133139 | JGI IMG/M metagenome (GOLD analysis project Ga0187771, IMG submission 133139) | Tropical peat soil microbial communities from peatlands in Department of Meta, Colombia - 0116_SJ02_MP15_10_MG | ecosystem: Environmental > Terrestrial > Soil > Wetlands > Peat | place...
GGACCTTCGCCGGGATGAATTCTTCTAACTTTCCAGCAGCTTCCGAGGAATGGCCGGACTTAGATAAATATTAAAACAGGCGATGCCCCCTTTTCGCCCTCGAAATCTCCCCAAGCCCTAAGTCGATCTGCCAACTCTCTTCGGAAATACCGGAAAGGGCTGCAGGCCGTCATAGAGTCATTTAAAGTTGCTTGCCTTTATATGAAACCTCTCTTTGGTTTGAACATTTCCATCTCCGCGTAACTTTTTGCCTTTTCATAGACTATGTTGTTTTCCTGCCCTGGAGTTGGGGACAGATGTTCATCCGCTCCTGTAATTATTTCATAAGGTATGCCTTTTTGAAAGGCCCTGCAAACATGATTCGCCGCTTCAACGCCATTGTAGTGCTTGCACATCCTTTCAAAGCAATTACAATTCTTTGACATTCTTGGGCCTCCTATGAATCATAGAGGTCGTTACCCCGCGACTGACAATTCTTGAATGCGGCGGCATGGAATATTATTAGGCCAAAACTGCATTTTTTGTCAAACATAATTTAGGCGAAGATGCGTGCTTTTTTGGCTAATAATCAGGCATGGAATAGGGCTGATCATTCCCAAATAAATTGACGCCGCACGGAGGAGGGTAAAAGCGCATCTGGAGTATTGGGATATCATTCTGTCCAGTAGAGCATTCTTAAATAATAAATAATTTCATTGAAAGGAATCAGCCCGGTCTGCATATCGAAATGGCCCTAATCTGGAATGCCTCTACGGGTGACGGTTTAAGGGCCGCAGGAAAATTATGCCGTTCCGAAAGAAATTGGCCATAGAATCAAACCATTGCTTTCAAAGCAGAGATTTAATACCATGAGAAGACCCCGGGCGAAAAAATATAGAGAACCGCAAAAGCAAAAAAGAAAAAGTCGTAAAAGAGGCCAGACTCAGAAAGGTCTGGCGCGGCTAGTGAAAGTCAAGGGGAATCAAGGACAAAGGGACATTTTTCCTTGACAAATGAAATTTTATATTATAGAAACCGAGAGCGACTATGCAGAACCAAATGGTGTTTGTTCCTCGCGATTTCATGAGACTATGGAATTAATGGCTGCCGCACAGAATCAGAAATATCGGATTAAATCGATTGACAAGGCAATTTCCATCCTGGAATTGATGGCCCTGGAAGGCAGGGATTTAACCCTCACCGAAATCGGAGAGAATCTGAGTATGGGGAAAGGGACCGTGCATCGGTTCCTGAATACGCTGAAGGGGAGGAAATTTGTTCAGCAGGACCCGGAAACGAAAAAGTATGGCTTTGGGGTTCGGGCCTTTGAGCTGGGCAAGGCCATCCGCCAGGAGACCTTCCTAAAAAACATCATGCTTCCCAAACTGAAAGACCTCTCCGCCCGGTGCCGGGAGTCCATTAACGGGGCCATTTTGGACTATGATGAGATTCTTTATATTGTCCATTTGGAATCTGAAGAAACACTGAGGTTCCACATTCAGGAGGGTTCCAGGCTTCCAGCTACCTGTACGGCCTTGGGAAAAACTCTTCTATCCTTCCTGCCCGAGGAAAGTCTGGAGCGGATGTATTCGCAGCCGAATCGATTCAAAGTTCTCACCAGGAACTCTATCCATTCCCTGGAGAAGTTGAAGAAAGCGCTTGCGGAGATCCGGAAAAGGGATTTGGCTTATGACTGGGAGGAAGCATTTCTGGGGGTTTGCTGTATGGCTGCTCCGGTCCGGAATTATCGGAACGATGTGATTGCCGCCATCAGTATTTCCATGCCTACCATTCGGATGACCCAAAATAAAAAGAAGGAGTATTCGAAAATCCTGCTGGAAACCGCAGAGAAGACCTCTAGGGAATTTTAGAAAATGTCTACCTTTCGCTCACCCTTTTCTCTTCGCCGCGTCTGGAGGGAGAGGAAAGGGTGGGGGAATTGAATCGATCTTGCTCAAGGAGATGGAACGATGAAAACGCTTGGATTTGTCGGATTGGGATTGATGGGCAAGCCCATGGCCAAAAACCTCATGAAGGGCGGTTATGGGCTGGTCGTTCACGACATCAATCGAGCGCCGGTTACAGAACTGGTCGCTGCCGGGGCAAAGGAGGCCTTCTCTCCGAAAGAAGTGGCCCAGGCAGTGGACGTGGTCATCACATCCTTGCCGGATGACCGGGTGGTGGAAGATGTGGTCACGGGAAAAGACGGGCTTCTGGAGGGGATGAAGAAGGGGTCCGTCCTGGTGGAAACCAGCACGATCTCACCCCTTACGGTTAAAAGAGTGGCCGCCAAATTAAACCAGAAGGGAATCGAAATGCTGGACGCCCCCCTGAGTGGCGGAGAAGTCGGGGCCCAGCAGGCCACGCTCTCCATCATGGTGGGAGGCAAAGCGGAGGTTCTGGAACGAGTACTCCCGGCCCTGCAGAAGATGGGGAAAAACATCACCCATGTGGGTGAACAGGGAGCCGGTGAAATTGCCAAAGCAGCGAACCAGATTATTGTGGCCCTGACCATTGAAGCGGTATCGGAAGCGCTCATCTTTGCCAAGAAAGCGGGGGCGGACCCAGCCAAAGTGCGGAAAGCCATGCTAGGGGGATTTGCCCAGAGCCGTATCCTGGATGAACATGGGCAGAGAATGCTGGACCGGAATTTCAAACCCGGCGGCAGAGCTTTGACCCACCAGAAGGATATTGGCATCGTCCTCTCCGTGGCCAAGGAGAGAGGGATCTATCTGCCCGGGACCATGATGGTCATGGACCTCTGGAACGCCATGGGCGCCCATGACTTGCTGCAGGAAGACCATACGGCCATGCTGAAAGTACTCGAGAAAATGTCCAATACCGAGGTGAAACCCGGGTAAAAACTTTCACCGCAGCGCACGCCGAGATCCAAAAGCCAAATGAAAAAAATCTTTTGATTCGATTCAATCCCTAGGGCCTCTGTGCTCTCTGCGGTGAATAAATTAGAGTGAAATATGAAATCGCGAAGCAGTAAAATTCGGAAGGATTGGCTGCAGGTAAATGCCCTTTGCTGCGGGATGGACTGGGATGAAACGGACCTGAGCAAGCCCCAGATTCTCATTGAAGATGTTTCCGGGGACAGTCATCCCGGCAGTGTCCACCTGGACAGCCTGGGGAAAGAGGCCTCCATCGGGACCTTTCAGGAAGGCGGAAAACCCGCTCGTTTTCATGGCACCGACATCTGCGATGGGTGGGCCATGCTGCACAGCGGGATGAACTTTATCCTCCCTTCACGGGAAGTGCTTTGTGACCTGGTCGAAGTACACGGGCGGGTGATCCCGTGGGATGGATTGGTGGCAATATCCTCCTGCGATAAATCGGTTCCCGCTCATCTGATGGCCATCAGTCGTTTGAACATTCCGGCCATTCATATCCCCGGAGGAAGCAATCGGGTTGCTCCTAACATGACCCACAGCCTCCTGGTGGGAGAGATTGCTACCCGATGGCGCCGGGGGGAGAATGTTTCCCGCGAGGTCCGGGACTATCAACTGACCGGCTGCCCGGGGGTGGGAGCCTGCCAGTTCATGGGCACAGCCAGCACCATGCAGTGCATGTCCGAAGCGTTGGGAATGGCCCTTCCAGGAGCCGCCTTAATTCCGGCCAGCCTTGCGGAGATTGGCCGTTTGGCCCGGCAGGCCGGCCGGCAGATCATCCTGCTGGCGAAAAAAGGAATCCGGGCCTCCGACATTCTGACGCCGGAGGCCTTTGAAAACGCCATGAAAGTTCATGCTGCGATCAGCGGTTCGACCAATGCGCTGCTCCATCTTCCGGCAATTGCCCATGAATTGGGGATCCAGATTGAGGCGGAGCGGTTTGACCACCTGAACCGGCAGATTCCGTATCTAACCAACATCCAGCCTTCGGGCACCTATGTGAATGAGCTGTTCTGGTATGCCGGCGGAGTGCCCCGGGTGCAGATGGAACTGCGGGATGTATTGGACCTGAAAGCGCTCACGGTGACCGGAAAAACGTTAGGGGAAAATCTGAGGCTGCTGGAAAAGGACGGATTCTTCCGCAGAGGGGAAGGATACTTAGCAAACTATAAGCTGCAGAGAGAGGATGTGATCCGGAAAGTAAAGGACAGCAAGGGATTTGGGTCCATCGCGATTCTCAAGGGAAATATCGCCCCGGAAGGGTCCGTTGTAAAATATGCCGCCGTTGCTCCGGAGATGCTGACCCACGAAGGACCGGCACGGGTATTCAATCGGGAAGAAGAGGCCCACCAGGCTATCCTGCGGGGAAAGATCCAGCCGGGCTCTGTAGTTGTCATCCGCTATGAGGGGCCTCGAGGAAGCGGCATGCCCGAAATTCTGAGCACCACCGAGGCCCTGGTGACCAATCCCGACTTCCATAATACCGCGATTGTAACGGACGGAAGATTCTCGGGCGCCACTCGGGGTCCGTGCATCGGGCATGTTTCGCCGGAAGCTATCCAGGGCGGCCCGATTGCTCTCGTGGAAGACGGGGACCAGATTCTCATCAATATTCCCGGGCGCATCCTCTCAGTCATAGGGATCAAGGGGAAAAAGATGGATTCGAAGGCCATCCAGGCAGTCTTCGAGGAACGTCGCAAAAAATGGAAACCTCCGAAACTCCGGCACCCCCCCGGAATTCTCCGGCGGTACGCCACCCAGGCGGTATCGGCCATGAAAGGGGCCTACCTGGAAGGTTAGGGACCTTTGGCCGAGAGAATTCGGATCTTCATTTCTCCCCCGGATTCCCGCTCCCGGCTTTCTTGCGGACAAGTTGGCGAGAATGGCCTCCTGGCCATCGGGAGGATTGGTATTAAGGATCATAAAGAAAGAAAAGGATTGAGAGACAAGGTAGGTTAAGAAATAGGCCAGACCTTCATCAGAAACCGCCAGAAAGGAGGCAGTCAATGAAAAAGTCAAGTTGGGTTATCGGGTCAATTTTTCTTTTCACTCTCATGCTCTCAGGAGTGGCCTCAGCGAAGCCGATTGCGGCCCTGTTGTTCCCGCTCTCTGGACCCTTCTCGGCCATGGGAACGGATATGAAGCAGGGCTCGGAAGTGGCCCTGGAAGAGATCAATGCCAAGGGGGGAGTCTTGGGACAGAAAGTCGAAGTAGTCGTAGGAGACGATGAGTTCAAAGCACCGGTGGCCATGCGCAAGTATAAGGAAATGGTGGACGGCCAGGGAATCAGGGCCATCGGCGGAACCCTCTCGGGGGGGATCTCCGTGGCGGTGAACGAATGGGCCTGTAAGAACAAAGTTTTGTATATGTGCTTCTGCCATTCCAGCATTCCTCTGGGAAAAGAACAGTGCGGCTACGGATTCGTCTCCGGAATGATTCCCTATCAGACCGGGGTGGCCACGGCAAAGTATGCTTTCCAGAATCTGGGAAAATCCTGGATGATCGTCACCCAGGACTATCGCTTCGGCACGGATGAACTCTCCGCCTGGCTCACGGTCAGCGAAAAAATGGGGGGAAAGTTCCTGGGAAACATTTATTCTCCCCTGGGGCAGGTTGACTACTCCGCCCATATTCCCAAGATTGCGGCGACAAATCCAGACATTCTGGTCATCAACGTGTACGGGCAATCCATGGACGCCATCATCAAACAGTTGGGTGAAGCCGGGCTCACCAATAAGAAGATGAAATTCGTCATCCCCAAGAGCCATCTATGGAGCATCAAGGCGGCCGGCCCCATCTATAACGAAAACTTCTACGGCGGCCATGAGTATTATTGGACTCTGCAGGACAAATTCCCCAAGGCCAAAAAGTTCATCGAAGCCTACGGGAAGAAATACGGGATGCCTCCTTCCCAGGACGCTGATGGAGGATACACCGGTACGCGGGCTCTGCTGGAAGCGATGAACGCGGCCAAAACCACGACGGATGTGGCCAAGTTGGTCAAGACCCTGGAAGGGTTTAAGATGGATTACAACAAAGGGCCCGAGGAATTCCGGGCCTGCGATCACATCCGGGCGACCAGCGTTGTCATCGTCAGGGGTATCGGCGCCAAGGCAAAAGATTGGAACTTCGGGGATGTTGTGGCCGAATATCCCGCCAGCGAGACCCTGGAATCCTGCGAGAACAATCAGAAAGACATTCCTTACGGCGCGGTCAAACTTCCCGGAAAATAACTGAGAATATCCTAGAGGCTTGGGACTTTCTCCCAAGCCTCTTTCCGAGGATTCAGAATGGAATTAAATCTCACCTTGGTCATCAACCAAATGCTCTTCGGGCTGGCTCTGGGGGCGGTATACATCCTGATGGCCTGCGGGCTGACGATTATTTTCGGGCTGTTGGATGTAGTGAACTTCGCCCACGGCACCTTTTATATGCTCGGGGCCTTCGCCGCTTTTGTCATCGTTTCTCTGTTCGGGAATTTCTGGCTCGGTTTGGTGAGCGCCGTGATTATCGTAGGCCTGATCGGCTGGGTGACGGAAACGTATTTAATCAAACCTCTCTATGGCAAGGATCCCCTTTACCCTCTGATGCTTACTTTTGGCTTTTCCGTTGCGGTAACCGACCTGATGCGCGGGATCTTCGGAACCATCGGGAGGATCGTCCCCCTTCCGCAGATTTTTACCGGCTCGTTGATGTGGGAGGGAGTCTTTATCCCTAAATACCGGGTCTTCATCATCTTCCTAACTCTTGGGGTTTTAACATTCCTTTGGTATTTTTTCAAAAAAACCAACCTGGGGATGATCATCCGGGCCGCCACCCGGGACAGCCTCATGGTCCGGACCCTCGGAATCAACGTGCCCCGGATCTGGACTTTTGGTTTTGCTTTGGGGGTGGGTCTGGCAGCTCTCGCCGGAGGGGTCAACTCGACCATTCAGTCGGCCCTTCCCGATATGGGCGTGGAGACCACCGTGGAATGCTTTGTGGTGGTGGTGATTGGAGGTTTGGGCAGTCTGGGGGGAGCGATCATCGGAGGGTTGATTATCGGGCAGGTCATCAGCTTCGTCTCTCTCCTGGCCAGCGATTGGTCCAATGTAGCGATCTTTATCACCATGCTTTTGATTCTTCTGGTACGAACCCGGGGCTTGTTCGGGGAAGCCGGGAGACTATGAAAAGAATTGCCTCTAGTGCACGAAGGAGCCTCAAAATCCTAAAATTCGGCCAAAAATTGATGGTAAATTTCCTGAGCGATGGGAAATTCGAATAGGAAGTCAGAATGGCTAACAACACGCCACCCTTGAAAGTGAAAACAAGCAATCGGGCAGTCTGGATTACCCTGCTGGTATTTCTAGTGGTTCCCTATGCGATCCCCGGGAATATTATCTCCACTGCCTTGGCGACGGAGATTATGATCTCGGGCCTTTTTGCGATGGGCTTCAATCTCCTTCTCGGATATACAGGGATCCTTTCCTTTGGCCACGCAGCCTATTTCGGGCTGGGATGCTACGGTTGCGGTATGGCCATCCGTGATTTTGGCTTGTCGGTCTGGGGAGGGCTTTTCGTAAGTCTCCTCCTGGGAGTGATCCTGGCCGCGATCATTGGCGCCATCGCCATCAAAAAGCGGGGCGTTTACTTCGCCATGATCTCCATGGCCGTCGCCCAGATGTTCTATTTTATGGCTCTTTCTCCCCTGAAAAAGTGGACTGGAGGAGAGGACGGCTTAAAATTCATTCCCAAACTACACCTGTCCTTTCCATTTTCCGTGGACCTGCAAAGTCCGATTTCACTCTATTACTTTGTTTACTTTATCGTGGGTATTTCCATTTTGGCGATCTGGCGGATTCTGAATTCCCCCTTTGGCCGTCTCCTTCAAGCGATTCGGGAAAATGAGGAGCGCACCATCGCCTCGGGATACAATGTCACAATGGCCAAATTCATCTCCCTCGTCTTCTCGGGCCTCTTCTCGTCCCTTGCGGGGGGGTTGTTCTGCGTTTATCTGGGTTATGGTCCTCTGCAGACCCTTTACTGGCTTACTTCGGGGACGATTCTCCTGATGACCATTCTGGGGGGAATGCACACGTTTATAGGCCCGGTCGTGGGGGTCGGGGTTTTTCTCTATGCCCAGAATAGATTCAGCTGGATCCTGGAGCGCTGGGAACTGGTGGTCGGAATTCTTTTCATGGCCCTGATCCTGATCTTTCCCGAAGGAATCGTGGGAACGATCAAATCGAAATACCTGGCCCGAAGGACTACCGGCCGGGAGGACGAACCAGCGGAAGAAACGGCGTCGAGGTAAAAAGGCATGCCTTATTTGGAAACCAGAGAGTTGTGCAAATATTTCGGTGGATTGAAGGCGGTCGATGGGGTGAGTTTTTCCGTGAAGGAACGCCAGCTAAAATCGATCATCGGGCCGAATGGAGCCGGAAAGACTACCCTTTTTAACCTTCGGAGCGGGCTCTACGAATCGACGGCGGGAAAGATCTTCTTCCAAGGAAGAGATATCACCGAGTTGACGATGAACCAGACGTCGCAACTGGGGATTACCAAGACCTTCCAGATCACCCATATCTTTCCCCGCCTTTCGGTCTTTGAAAATGTCCGTATCTCGGCTCAATCACGCCATACGACTTTCAATTTTTGGAGAAAGGCGGATTCGTTGGAGGAAGTCAATGAAAAAACCCGGAAGATCCTGGAGATGGTCAAACTGGCCGATTCCCCTGACCGGCTGGCATCGACTCTTTCGCATGGAGAAAGGAAATATCTGGAGATCGGCATCGCCCTGGCCACCGATCCCAAACTTCTTCTTCTGGATGAACCCACGGCGGGAATGAGCCCGGCAGAGACCGTTCTGGCTATGAATTTGATTCGCAACCTTCATGACCAACTGAACCTGACCATTCTCCTGGTCGAACACGATATGAACGTGGTGATGAATATTTCTGATGAGGTCTTCTGCATGAACGAAGGAAAAGAATTGGCCTGCGGCAGCCCCCAGGAGATCAGCGGCAATGAAATGGTTCAAAAGGTTTATCTGGGGGGAACCAAGGCATGTTAACCGTGGAAAAGATCAATACCTATTACGGCACCAGCCACATCCTGCACGATGTTTCCCTGGAAGTGAAGGACGGGGAGATCGTGGTTTTCCTGGGGAGAAATGGGGTGGGGAAAAGCACTACCCTGAAGAGCATCATGGGAATTCAGCCCTGCAAGGCGGGCAAGATCACTTTTAACGGAGAAGACATCACTCGCTTAAGCCCCGACCAGATCGCGCGTAAGGGCATCTCTCTGGTTCCCGAAGACCGGAGGGTGATCCCCAATTTAACGGTCTTTGAGAATCTAAAGCTGGGGATGCTGGTCCGGGGAAAGAGTGCGAACCTCAAAGCGACGCTGGACATGGTTTTCCATTATTTCCCCAAGCTGCAAGAACGACTGAATCAGATGGGGGAAAGCCTTTCCGGCGGGGAACAGCAAATGCTCACTACCGCCCGGGGTCTGGTTGCCGACCCCAAACTGATGATGATTGACGAACCCACGGAGGGTCTCGCGCCCATCATCGTGGAAGAAATCTGGGAGATGCTCAAGAAGCTGCACGAGAATAAAGTAACGGTCCTGTTGGTAGAACAGAATTACGAAATGTCCCTGAAGCTCAGCAGCAATCTGCGGGCCTATATTCTCGAAAAAGGACACATCCGGATGAGCGGAACGCGGGAAGAATTGCGCGCCAGACAGGAGGAGGTGGAGAAATACCTGGGAGTGAAAGTCTGAAAAATGTCTAAAATGCTCTAAAGTGCCTTGCCCATCTTTAAGGCACTTTGAGCATTCAAAAAAGGAGGTCAACATGAGTAAGGACAGTGTGGTGAAATATGATGAAAGAGGCATATTGGATGGGGGAACCGTCGGTCTGCCTCGTAAGATGAGCCGGGATATCTGGCTCCAGGAAGTTTTTCCCGAATGGGGTACCTACCTGAATTACGAGATCGACCAATTCAAGGTCAAGGCCAAAACTGGTGCCATGTGGTACTTTGGCGGTCCATCCTTTGCGTTGAAGTCTCAGGGAGGAGCGGTTTTCCTGGTGGACCTTTATGCCGGCCCCAGCCTCTTTACCGATTACTCTTACTGCGGAGTTTGCCGCACCAGTGGGGCAGATAAACTTTACTGGATGCGCCTCAATCCCCATGTGATCGATCCCTGGAAGTTCAAGCGTCTGGATGCGGTCTGCATCACCCATCACCACCAGGACCACATGGATTTCTACACCATTCAGGCCGCCCTGCAGACGACCAAATGCAAATTCATCGCTCCCCCGGAAACCTGCCGGCGGATGAAGAAGAACATGGGGGTGCCGGAAGACCGCATCATCGTGACCCAGGTGGGAAAAAGCGTTCAGATCGAAGATATGAAGATTGATTTTGCTCCCAACTTCGATGTGATTGTGACCAAGACCGGCTTTGAAACCCCGCAGCCCTTCGAAGAAGTGGCAGTCAGCTTCATCTTCAACACCCCGGGCGGGGGAATTGCCTTCCTGGGCGACACGCTGTATCACAACGGGTATCGCATGGTGGGGGAGAAGTATAAGGTCGATGTAGTCTGCATGAATATGGGCAATAACGCCCCCGGCTATACGGATAAAATGTCTCCCTGGGATGTCTGGCGAGTGGCCGAGGCCCTGAATGCCAAGGTCGTAATTCCCGATCACCATGATAACTGGGCCAACTGCTATGAAGATCCCAGTTACCTGGTGGACATTGTCCACCGAAAGAATAAAGAGAACCGCCCGGAAATGAAGACCGTCATCCTCCTTCCGGGAGCCCGGTACATCCATCCCGATGACCAGAACATCGGACGCTACGTCTATCCCGACTGGCGTGAATGGATGAACTGGAAAAAGAGCGTGGAGTACGGGGAGGTTAAAAAATAAACTCCTGGCTGGATTAGACCATTGCTCATCATCTCGATTTCGGCCCGAAGGGTGAGGCTGCCCGCTTAGGGTAGCCTATCCTTTCATTGGTTTCAATTTCGGCCTACTGGAGCAGGCTGCTTTCATGGAGGTCTTCCGATGAACAGTCGAGAAAGGGTGCTGGCAGCCCTGAATCACCGAGTGCCCGATCGGGTTCCCATAGATTTCGGGAGCTTTCCCGGCGCCACGTCCATGAATGTGCGGGCGTACCAGAATCTGTTGCAGTACCTGGGGATCAAAAGAGAGGTCAGGATTGGAGCCCTGATCATGTTCACTGCGGAGATTGACGGGGACATCCTGGACAGGTTCCATGTAGACACGAAAACGGTCACCCCTTCCCGTGCTCTGGCGGATTACAATTTTCCGGAAGAATTTGTGGACCGGCCGTGGGCGGTAAAATGGAGAAGGTCCACAGATTATACCTACGCCCCTGTCGAGGGCCCGTTTCAGAAGATTGCCCATCCAACCCTGGATGACTTGAAGAATTTCCAGTGGCCTAGACCCTCTGAGGTTGAAGATTTCTCTCAGTGGCGGGAGAAGGGGAAAAAGCTCCGCCAGGAGAGCGATAAGGCCCTGGTGGCCCGTGTTCCCCCAGGAATCTTCACCATTGCCCAATTCATGAGAGGGTTTGAGGGATGGATGATGGACCTGATTCTAAACCGGCAGTTTAGTGATGCCCTCCATGAAAGATTGGCCGGAATCTGGATGGAAACCGTGAACGGCGTCGTGGAAGCGCTGGGTGACAATGTGGACATCATCATGTTCGGGGATGATTTCGGCTTGCAGAATCAGCCCATCGTGAGCCCGCAGATGTTTCGGGAGCGGATGAAGCCCCTGATGAAGAAAATGATCGGAGGGATCAAGGGCCAGACGAAGGCGAAAATTGCCTTACATACCTGCGGGTCGGTCTTCGCTTACATGGATGATTTTGTGGACATCGGAATTGATGTGCTGAATCCGCTCCAATCCAATGCCAAAGACATGGAGGCTCCAAAAATCAAAGAGAAGGCAGGCCGGAATCTGGCCTTATGGGGGGGGATTGATACCCATGAAGCTCTGCCGGGAGGAACTCCAAGCGATGTAAGGCAGGAGGTGAAAAAGAAGATCTCGGTCCTGGGAAAAGGGGGAGGATACATGCTCTCCGCCGACCATAACATTCTTACGGATGTGCCTCCGGAAAATTTGATCACCATGTTCGAGGCCGCGGTGGAGTACGGGAAGTATTGACCATCCCGAGGAGGAAGCGATGGCCCTATTTGATGAACTGCGCGCAAGTATTGTCAACGGAAATCCCGAAGCGGCCGCGACTTTAACCCGGAAGGCGCTTCAAGAAGGACAGAAGGCAGAGAATATTTTACATGAGGCCTTGATTCTCGGAATCCATGAAGTGGGAGAAAGGTTCGGCCGCAATGAGATTTACCTCCCTGAACTCCTCGTGTCCGGAATGGCGATGAAGGAAGCCGTGGCCGTCCTAAAACCCCTGTTGGCCGACCCGGGAATCAAAACTTCGGGGAAAGCCTTAATCGCAACGGTGCGGGGCGACCTCCATGATATCGGGAAGAACTTAGTGGGTATGATGCTAGAAGGGGCCGGGTTCGAAGTGATCGACCTAGGGATTGATATCCCTTCCGAAAGAATCGTAAAAGCCGCCCGAGAAAACCATGCTCAATTAATCTGCCTATCTTCACTTTTAACGACGACCATGCCGGCCATGAAGGAGACGATCCAGGAAATGAAGAAGGCCGGCCTGCGGCAAAAGGTAAAAATCATGGTGGGCGGTGCTCCCGTCACGCAGCGCTATGCCGACGAGATCGAAGCTGATGGATACGCACCGGACGCTCCTTCTGCAGTAAAGAAAGCCAAAGAGATATTATCTTAATTTCGGGGTGCGAGATGAAGGCGTGAGGGGCGAGAGGCAGAAGCCTTCGCGTGATTCGATGCCTGATCCGCATTGACACTGGTTCACCTCGGCGTTCAGCATCCTATTGGTGGGAGGTACAAAATGATTGTCCTTGAAGAACTGGATGAACTTATTAGAACCCGGCGCTCCGTGCGCAAGTTTCAGGATAAGCCAGTCCCGGAAGACCTACTGCTCAAGGCCCTGGAAATTGCCACCTGGGCGCCCAATGGGGGAAATTACCAGCCCTGGAAATTTTTGATCATCACCAAAAAAGAACTGATTGATAAGATGGCCGATGCGGTGAAGGCCAAGGCCGAACTCATGTCCTCCTGGCCCGAGGCCGACCAGTTCGGGGAGATCGTGGAAAGATGGCGGCGGACGTGTGACTTTTTTCGGGGAGCGCCGGCCTGCATCGTCATTTTAATGAGCAAATACAATAGCATCGCCGATCAGATATTGCGAGCCCGGGGAGAAGCGGATCCTATGGCCCGGGAAATCCGCTCCTATCGCCAGCTGGGAAATTCCACCCTGCAGAGTGTGGCCGCAGCGATTACCTATCTCTGTCTGATCCTCCACTATTTTGGGCTGGGCGCGACCTGGATGGCCGGACCTCAACAAGCCAAAAAAGAGATCGAGAAGCTTCTCGGGGTCACGCATGAATGGAACTTCGTAGACTTAATCCCCGTGGGTTATCCGGCCGAAACTCCGAAAACTCCTCCGCGGAAGCCGATCCATGAGGTGGTGCAGTTCTTCAAATAAGCTGAATAAGAATCCGCGCTGGTGCTGCGACTCGAAAATTTATTAAATCATTCCCAGCCCTGCCCAAACTCAAGTGGCAGGCCGCCGGGCCCGCCAAAAAGGCGGTGATTTCCCCGTTGATGCTGCGGGGCGAGGTTGGCATCTTTTCCTGGACCACTTGTCAGTTCCAACGGTTGGCCCCGTTTTTCCATCTCGGACTCTGAGGCCTATTTCGTCTATTCTTCGGCCTATCAGGGTTGTCCGGCAAGAGCACGCTTCAACTGTTCCAGATGGTTGATATCATGCCGGGCAACAATTTGCACCCAATCCTTTAAGGTCTCCCGCCCGCGGGTAGCATGGATTCCCACCCGATTCCACTGCTCCGGTTTGAGTCCCTGCAGGAACTTCAGGGTCTCACCTCGCCGCTTCCGGAAGGCAGATAGGGCCTCCTGGATATTGTTGCGTAAATATTGGCGCTCTTCGGCCCACCGGTCCACATCCGCGGCGATAAATTTAGGCTCATCCATCATGATCATGGTCTGCAAGCGGGTGATGAACAATTCTTCCGTATCCCGCAGGTGACAGATGATTTCCTTGGCAGCCCAGTTCTTCTCATCCGGACGCCGGGATAAGATTGCCTCCGAGATGCCCTGGATGGCCGAAGTGAAGTCATTCGGGCCTTCCTCCATTTTTGACAACAGCTCTTTAAGTCCAACCATGCCCTTTCCTCTTTCTTTTCTGTAAGTCCTGCTTCTTCAAGTAGCGCGGTCTTTGGGGTTCATTCAGCGCATAGGGTGGTTTTTCTCCCTTCAAAGCATAGACTACCTGCGTGGCCGCGGCAATGAAGGTACGATACATCGCTTCCTTGGTCAATCCGGCCAGATGGGCGGTTACCAGGATTCTAGGATTTTCAGCGATTCTTCGATCGTGGGGAGGCTCATCCTTAAAAACGTCCAGAGCCGCCCCTGCAATTACCCCTTTGTTCACCGCATCGATCAGGGCGTCCTCATCCACCACCTCCCCCCGGGAAGTATTGATGAGCAGAGCATTCGGCTTCATCATAGCCAGTTCGCGCCCGCTGATCATCTTACGGGTCTCTTCCGATAAGGGGGTGTGTAAAGTCAGATAATCGGCTTGGGCGATGGCCTGCTCCCTGGATACAGGCTGGGCGCGGGCATTTTTAAAGTCCTGGTCCGAGATGTAAGGATCATAGGCCAGGACCTTCAATCCGAAGGCCTTTCCGATTTTACTCACCCGGCTTCCCACCCGCCCGAGCCCGATGATGCCCAGCGTTTTGCCGCGCAGGTCGACGGCATCCAAGTTTTGGGGTTTCCGCCAACCTCCCTTCCTCATCTCTTCCCAGGAATGGGGGATCTGTCGAACCACGGCCAGGATGAGGCCATATGTGAATTCGGCCACTGCATCGGAATTGACCCCCGGGGTATTGGTTACCACAATGCCCAGCTCGGCGGCGGCTTTCAAATCCACGTTATCATATCCCACGCCGTGGCGGGCGACGATGACCAATCGGGGAGAACTGGCCAGAAGCTCCCGGGGCATTGGCAGCAGTCCGACAATCACCCCATCGGCCGACCTCACCTCGGATAGGAAGAAATCATCCACTTTATCCGGGATGACTTTCACGGCTGCTCCTGCCTCTTCCAGCATCTTTACCTCGTCCGGGTGCCAGGAAGCGGCGGCAATGACTACTTTTCTTTGTTCCTTCATAAGGATCCTCTGACTTCTTATTTTTTCAACACCCAACCCACGGAAGGGAATAGGTCCCCCCGAATTGAAGCCTAGGTTCCCTAAAGACACCGTCCATAAAAAACTGATCGGAGATTCCGCCCTGCAGACCAGGGGAAATAACCAAATGCGGGTCCACGAGTTTATTTCCCAACTGAATCCTTCAGGGAACAGGTGAAAATTTATTCTCCAAAGGCCGGCCTTTTCTTCTGGAATTTCGGGATGAGGGGAAAGACCAGAAGAAAGATCGCCGTTCCCACGAGGGCGGCAGATATAGGCCGGGAGAAGAAAATAAAGGGACTTCCCCCCGACATGAGTAAGGCCTGTCGCAGGCTGTTCTCCATCATCGGCCCTAGGACCAGAGCCAGAACCAGGGGGGCTCCCTCATACTGAAATTTTTTAAGGATGTAGCCGATCAACCCAAAGAGAACCATGATGATCACTTCGGTGACGCTATTGTTCAAACTGTAGCAACCGATTAAGCAAAAAAGGAGGATAAGAGGGAAAAGGATGGGGTAGGGAACCTTAAGGATTCGCACCCACATTCCAATTAAAGGAAGGTTCAAAACCAGGAGCATGGCATTGCCCACATACATGCTGGCTACGGTTCCCCAGAAGAGTTGCGCATGCTCTTTGACCAGCATAGGTCCGGGCTGAACCCCATGGATGATGAAGGCCCCCAGAAGAAGGGCCATCACGGCATTGGCCGGGATACCCAGGGATAGAAGGGGGATGAAGGCCCCGCCCGTGGCCGCATTATTGGCGGATTCCGGTCCGGCCACGCCTTCAATCATGCCGGTTCCGAATTTTTCGGGATGCTTGGAAACCTTTTTCTCCACTGCATAGGATACAAAAGAAGAGATCACGGCACCGCCGCCCGGAAGGACCCCGAGAAAAAATCCTAGAAGTGTCCCCCGAATGATCGGCCAGAAAGAATCCCTCCAATCCTTCAGGTTGGGAAGAAGATTTTGAATCTTGGTCTGGAATATCGTCCGCTCCATGGATTGCTCCACATTCAACATCACCTCTGAGATCCCGAAGAGACCCATGACCACCGGAACCAGGCCTACACCGTCGGACAGCTCGAGGATATTGAAGGTGAACCGGTAGCTGGCAGTCATGTTATCCATGCCGATGCAACCCAGAAAAAGACCGAAAGCGGCCATGAGCAGCGCCTTCCACATGGGCCCACTAGCCAAAAAAGTGAGTACGGTGAGCCCCAGGATCATCAGGGAAAAATATTCCGGCGGGCCAAATTTAAGGGCCATCTCGGCCAGGGGGGGAGCAATGAACATTAAACCCACGATGGAAAGAGTGCCGGCGATGAAGGAGCCGAAAGCCGAAATGCCCAGAGCCGGGCCGGCCCTTCCCTGGCGGGCCATTTTGTACCCGTCCAGACAGGTTACAACCGAGGCCGCCTCCCCGGGAATATTGACCAGGATCGATGTGGTTGAGCCTCCATACATGGCTCCGTAGTAAATTCCAGCCAACATGATAATCGCCGAGACCGGGGTAACATGAAAGGTCGTAGGCAATAGCAAGGACATGGCCGCAACCGGTCCCAGCCCGGGCAAAACCCCCACCAGCGTGCCGGTAAGCACACCGATAAAACAGAAAAATAAATTGATGGGCTGGATAGCCACCTGAAAGCCCAGCAGGGTACTGTTGAAAAAATCCATATCAGATTCCCCAAGGCCCTTTAGGGAGTTGGGCCTGTAACCAGACTTCGAAAATTAGATACGAAGCGGCAGCCGTCAAAAGGGAGCATAAAATGACCACTGGCCAGCGCTGGGGAGCAATCACCCGGAGCAAGAAGGCGATAAAGAGAGTCGTGCAGAGGAAAAAACCCAGGGGAACCATCAGAAGGGCGTAGGTCAGAAGGGAGAAGAGGATGACCATGGCATTCTTCCATTTAGCCCCCTGGAGAATACTGGACCAAGTCTCTCCTTGCCTCCTTCGAAGGGTGGCGTGGATGAATCCTATACCCGAGAAAAAGCAGATGGCCGTTCCAGTCAAAAAAGGCATGAAACCGGTAGATGGGGAGGCCAGAGTCCCCATTTTATACTGTAATGAACCCAGGCAAATCGCCAAGCCCAGGAAGAACCATACCGTGCTGCTCAGTTGATCGTTGTTCAACCCTTCACTCCCGGATTCTAAAATGGAAAAACAACCTGGGTGCAGGCTCGAATTCTAAAATTGACGCCCTGAATTGTCAAGGCGAAATTCGGATTTTGGAAGTTCGGATTCTTTCTGGCGTCTGAATGGATTCAACTTTTTTCGAGGGAGCAGGGCCGAACTTCGGCCAGGGCTGCCGGATCTATTTTTTTCTACCCATCGGTACGGGGTTGAAGTAAAATCAGGACAAGCCTTTAGAATGTCGGATGGTAATTGAGCAAGGAGCATTGAGAATGGAGTTCATTGGAGGGGAAAGACGGGGCATGGGAATCGGGTTAGGAGTTTTGGCTTTCCTGGGAATTTTTTTGTTGGTCGACGATTTCTCCGGGTCAGCTTGGGCTCAGGAAAAATACCCCGCCAAACCCATCAACTTCTTCATTGGTTATCCGGCTGGCGGTACGACGGATGTCTGCGCCCGCCCCCTGGTGATGGCGGCGAGCAAACTTCTCGGACAACCCATCGTAGTCCTGAATAAACCCGGCGGGGGTTCGGCCGTGGCCGTGGCTTCCCTAAGGAATGAAAAACCTGATGGGTATACGATCGGTATCCTTCCCAGCGGAGCGGTCCTGAGCCAACACATGCGCAAAGTCCCCTACGATTCGGCCAAAGACTTCACTCCTATCATGCAGTATGCAGTATACCTTTACGGGCTGGTGGTGCGCGCGGATTCTTCCTGGAAGACTTTCAAGGAGTTTATCGATTACGCCAAGGCGAGCCCCGGCAAGGTCCGCTACAGCACTGCGGGACCCGGGACCCCGCAGCATCTGGTCATGGAGCGGCTGGCCCTGAAAGAAAAGATCAAATGGACCCATATTCCCTTCCAGGGCGGAGGGCCGGCAATAACCGCGCTGCTGGGGGGACATGTGGAAGCATCCTCCCAGACGACCGAATGGAAACCGCA
>Ga0187771_10001022_pt1 | contig 18286 bp, 22 predicted proteins | sample 0116_SJ02_MP15_1_FD_133139 | JGI IMG/M metagenome (GOLD analysis project Ga0187771, IMG submission 133139) | Tropical peat soil microbial communities from peatlands in Department of Meta, Colombia - 0116_SJ02_MP15_10_MG | ecosystem: Environmental > Terrestrial > Soil > Wetlands > Peat | place...
ACCTGGGTGCGCTGGCGGCGCCCACAACGCGTGCCGATTTAAGGGGAATCACTCGTGCGTCTGCTTCGCATCGTCCCCGACAATACGCATTTCGACTTCATGCGCTTTCGGCGCATCAGCTTCCCCGTGTCGGCACTGATGTCGATCCTGGCGATCTCGCTCTATTTCTTCCACGGGCTGAATTTCGGCATCGACTTCAAGGGCGGCACGCTGATCGAGGTGCAGACCAAGGCGGGACCGGCCGATCTCGCCAATATGCGCGCGAGGCTCGGCGGCCTCGGCCTCGGCGAGGTGCAATTGCAGCAGTTCGGCGCGCCCGACGATGTGCTGATCCGCATCGCCGAGCAGCCGGGCGGCGAGCAAGCGCAACAGGAGGCGGTGAGCAAGGTGCGCGGCGCGCTCGGCGATGTGGTCGACTACCGCCGCGTCGAGGTGGTGGGCCCGCGCGTCTCCGGCGAGCTGTTGTCCTACGGCGTGATCGGCTTGGGCCTCGCCATCGTCTGCATCCTGATCTACCTGTGGTTTCGCTTCGAGTGGCAATTCGCGCTCGGCGCCATGATCGCCAACGTGCATGACATCGTGCTTACGATCGGCTTTATGTCGGTCACGCAGATCGATTTCGACCTCACCAGCATCGCGGCGCTGCTCACCATCCTCGGCTATTCGCTCAACGATACGGTGGTCATTTACGACCGTATCCGCGAGATGCTGCGTCGCTACAAGAAGATGCCGATGCCGGAATTGCTCAACGCCTCGGTCAACCAGACGCTGTCGCGCTCGGTGATCACGCACGTGACCGTGTCGCTCGCGCTGCTAGCGCTGCTCTTGTTCGGCGGGCAGGCGATCCACTCGTTCACCGCCACCATGATGTTCGGCGTGGTGTTGGTCGGCACCTATACGTCGGTGTTCATCGCCTCGCCGATCCTTATCTATCTCGGCGTCGGCCGCGGCAGTGACGCGCTCACCCGAGCGGCTGAGACCAAGGAAAAATCCCGGCCATGACGGCTGGCGATGACGCCCCGCATCTGCCTTACGCGGCGGCGATCGACGGTTATGGCAATGGAGGCTTCCGCTTCGCCAATATGTCGCATCGCGGCTCGCTGCTGTGCCTGCCGGACGGCATCTGGGCCTGGCCGGTGACGAATATGCGCGAGATCACGGAAGCCGTGCTGGCGCCGGTGTTCGCGCGAGCGGGAGCGCTCGATCTATTCTTCATCGGCGGCGGGCGCGATCCTTTTGTATTGCCGGCGGCATTGCGGGCGCGCTTTCGCGCGCTGTCAATCTCGGTCGAATGCCTCGCCACCGGGCCGGCTGCGCAGACCTACAACGTCCTGCTCGCGGAAAAGCGCCGCGTCGGCGCGGGACTGATCGCGGTTGACTGATCTAGACTGCTGCCATGGACAACTTCCAGCATTGCGCCGCGCTGGTGCGCGAGGCTGACCGCGACCGTTACCTCGCCACGCTGTTTGCGCCGGCTGTGCAGCGCGACGCGCTCTATGCGCTTTACGCCTTCAATGTGGAAATCTCGCGCGTGCGCGAATTGGCGCGCGAGCCGATGCCGGGGGAGATCCGCCTGCAGTGGTGGCGCGAGGCGCTGAGCGGCGAGCGCGCCGAGGAGGCGGCGGCCAATCCGGTCGCCGCGGCGCTAGGTGAGACGCTGAAGCGCTACGGCCTCGCCGCCGACCGGCTGATCGGCTTGATCGACGCCCGTGCGTTCGATCTTTACGACGAGCCGATGGCGACGGTGATCGATATCGAAATCTACGGCATCAAGACGCAGTCGGCGCTGTTCGGTATGGCCGCGGACATTCTGGGCGGCGGCGATGGCGCGATGGAGTTGGTGACGCTGGACGCTGGCATCGCCTATGCGATCGTGGGCATCTTACAGGGTCTTGCCCGGCACTCCGCGCGACGGCAGCTGTATCTGCCGCTCGACCTGCTCAACCGCCACCACGTCGATCGTAACGAATTGTTCGCGGGCCGGGCGAGCGACGCATTGCGAACTGCACTGCGCGAATTGTGCACGCTTGCGCGCAAACATCTGGCCGCGGCGCAGGCCAAGCTTGCTTCCGTGCCGCCGGAGACCTTGTCGGCCTTGCTGCCCGCGGCGCTGATTGGGCCGACCCTGCAACGCATGGAGGGGCCCGATTACGACCCCCTCGGCTTCAGGCCGCTCGCGCCTTGGCGCCGGCAATGGTTGCTGTGGCGCGCTGCGCGCAATCCGAGCCGCATTTTCAAAGCTTGAGATCTATTCTGCCGCGGCGGCTGGCAATTCGCCGGCGAGCCAGCGCTCGAGGTCGGCCAGCGCGCGTGCGCTCAGCGCTGACTTGCGCGCCAGATTTTTCGCCGCGGCTCGGCCGAATTTGCGGCCTTCGCGGTCATAGGCGGGCGTCTCCTCGAGCGGCGGAAACAGGCCGAAATTCACGTTCATCGGCTGGAACGAGGCAGGGCCGGCATCGATCGTCTCGATGTGGCCGCCGGTGATGTGTGCGATCAGCGCGCCATGCGCCGTAGTCGGCGGCGGCGGCGCGAGCGGCTCGCCGCGCCGTTCGGCGGCGGCAAAGCGTGCGGCCATCAATCCGACGGCGGCCGATTCGACATAGCCCTCGCAGCCGGTGATCTGGCCGGCGAAGCGCCAGCATGGGTTGGCTTTCAGCCGCAGCGTCGCATCAAGCAGCTTGGGCGAATTGAGGAACGTGTTGCGGTGCAGGCCGCCGAGGCGGGCGAATTCCGCGTTCTGCAGGCCTGGGATGCTACGGAAGATGCGGACCTGCTCGCCGTGTTTCAGCCTGGTCTGGAAGCCGACCATGTTGAACAGCGTGCCAAGCTTGTTGTCCTGGCGCAGTTGCACCACCGCATAGGGCTTGCGGTCGGGCTCGCGCGGATTGGTCAGGCCGAACGGCTTCATCGGCCCGTGCCGCAGCGTTTCGCGGCCGCGCTCGGCCATCACCTCGATCGGCAGGCAGCCGTCGAAATAGGGCGTGGCGGCCTCCCAGTCGTGGAACTCGGTCTTGTCGCCGGCGAGCAGCGCATCGACGAAAGCGTCGTACTGCTCGCGTGACAGCGGGCAATTGATGTAGTCGGCGCCGGAGCCGCCCGGCCCGGTCTTGTCGTAGCGCGACTGGAACCAGGCCTGATCGAGATCGATCGAGTCGCGATGGACGATCGGCGCGATGGCGTCGAAGAAGGCGAGCGAGTCCTCGCCTGTCAACGCGCGGATCGAGCCGGCAAGATCGGGCGAGGTGAGCGGGCCGGTGGCGATGATGACGCTATCCCAGTCCGCTAGCGGCAGCGCGACCTCGCCGCGCTCGAGCCTGATCAGAGGCTCGGCGGCAAGCGCCGCGCTGACGGCGGCGGAAAATCCGTCGCGGTCGACAGCGAGGGCGCCGCCGGCGGGCACCTGGTTGGCGTCGGCCGCGCGCATGATCAGCGAGCCGAGCCGGCGCATCTCGGCATGCAGCAGGCCGACCGCGTTGTGCTCCTTGTCGTCGGAGCGGAACGAGTTGGAGCAGACCAGTTCGGCATAGCCGCCAGTCTTGTGCGCGGCGGTCGAGCGCTGCGGCCGCATCTCGTGCAGGACGACAGGGACGCCGGCCTGCGCGAGCTGCCAGGCGGCTTCCGAGCCGGCGAGGCCGCCGCCGATGACATGCACGGGCTTGAGGGTCATGGGCCGAACCTAGGCGCCAGCCCGCGCCACGGCAATGCGCAAACGAAAACGCCCGCGGCGAAACGCGGGCGCTTTGCAAAGCGGTCAGGAACGCTTAGCGGCTGTGCGCGGCGCTCCAAGCCACCCGATGGATGTCGGAGCGGCTGATGCCAATGTCGGCCAGCTCGCGGTCACCCAGGCGGGACAATTCAGCCAGGCTCTGGTTGTAGCGCTTCCACTGGCGGATCAGGCGGACGATTTGGGCAAACATAGCGGAATTCCTCATGCAGCCGGTCCTGGCCGGCGTTTAATTTGCTGGGAAAATAGGGATGCCGCGCCTCAGGAAAAGCAACAATGTTGCGCCGCAGCAATGCGTAATTTGCATAGCTTAAGCAACGGATTGTTAAGGCAAACGGCAATTTTCCGCGACTTTTGCTGGGGACTTTTACCCGGCAGGCCGGTGCAAGCCGGCATTGGCGTCGCCGCACGGCTTAAATCAGAACCGGTTCGTGTAGATTGCGCTCCGAATGGGGAGGACAGCCATGAAAATTCATCTGACCAGCGTCGTCGTTAGCGCCGGACTGCTGGCCCATGCCACTAGCCCGGCGGTGCAGGCGGCCGAGCTTAAGGTCTTGACTGCCGGCGCCTACAAGCAGGTCGTGCAGGCGCTCGTGCCCGACTTCGAAAAGCAGACTGGCCACAAGGTCGTCGTCGACAACGGCACCACCGGCCAATTGATGAAACGCATCGAGGGCGGCGAGGCCTTCGATCTCTTGATCATTACTCCGGCGGCGATCGACGAATTGACCAAAACCGGCAAGCTCACCGCCGGCAGCGAGGTGAAACTGGCAACGGTCGTGGTTGGCGTGGCGGTGAAGGAGGGCGCGCCCAAACCGAACATCAGCACGGTCGAGAAATTCAAACAGGCGCTGCTCGCCGCCAAATCGGTCGCCTATATCGATCCGGCGAGCGGCGGCTCGAGTGGCATCTATGTCGACAACCTCCTGGGCAAGCTCGGCATCGCCGACCAGATCCGCCCGAAGGCGAAACTGAAGAAAGGCGGGCTGGTCGCCGATCTCGTCGCCAGCGGTGAGGCCGAGCTCGGCATCCACCAGATCAGTGAGATTGTGCCGGTGAAAGGCACGACGCTGGTCGGGCCGCTGCCGAGGGAAATCCAGAACACCACCACTTATGCGGTGGCCTTGAGCGCAATGACGAAGAATAAAGACGCCGCCGAAGCGCTGATCAAGACGCTGCACGGGCCGGCTGCCGCCGCCGTACTCAAGGCCAAAGGCATGGACCTGGCGGACTGAGGACGCACTTTGCTCATGCAAGCGGAGGCGGGTCCGCTCGACCGCCGCGTGGTGATCACCGCGCTCGGCATCGCGCAAATCCTCGCCTGGGGCACGTCGTTTTATTTTCCCGCGGTTTTCGCCGGGCCGATCGTCGCCGACACCGGCTGGCCGCTTGGCGTCGTGGTCGGCGGGACATCGATCGGGCTGTTGGTTGCCGGGCTGATCTCGCCGCAAGTCGGCCGCATCATTGACCGGCATGGCGGGCGTCCGGTGCTGCTGGCGAGCTCACTGTTCTATGCCGCGGGCCTCGCCGGCATCGCGGCCGCGCCTGCACTTGTAATTTATCTATCGGCCTGGGTGTTGCTCGGCATCGGCATGGGCACCGGGCTTTACGATGCGGTGTTTGCCGCGCTCGGCCGCCTCTATGGCAGCGAAGCGCGCACGCCGATCACCAATCTGACCTTGTTCGGCGGCTTTGCCAGTACGGTATGTTGGCCGCTGAGCGCTTTTATGATCGAGCATGCCGGCTGGCGCATGGCCTGTCTTGCTTATGCTGGTCTGCACCTGTTGGTCGCGCTGCCGCTGCAGATGGCGGTGATCCGCCGCGCGCCCCAGCCGGCCGCTGCGCATGTATCGGTTGACGCCGAGCCCGCACCCACTTCCGGGCGCGTCGCGCATGAGGGCTTCATAGTCGCGCTGCTCGCGTTGGTGCTGTCGCTCGCCGCCGGCATCGGCTCGGTCGTCGTCGTGCATCTGCTGATCTTCCTGCAGGCGAGGGGCGTTCAGCTTGCCGTGGCGGTCAGCCTTGGGACGCTGTTCGGGCCGGCGCAGGTCGGCGCCCGCGTGGTGGAGCGCTTGCTCGGCAGCCGCTATCACCCGATCTGGACCATGATCGGCTCCTGCACGCTGATGGCGTTCGGGCTGCTGTTGCTCGTGGGCCATTTTCCGCTGCTTATCCTGGTCATCGTGCTCTACGGCGCCGGCTATGGCGTGTCCTGGATCGGCCGCGGCACGCTGCCGTTGGCGCTGTTCGGGCCGCAGCGCTTTCCGCGCCTGATGGGCAAACTTGCATTCCCGAGCCTCATCGTGCAGGCGCTGGCGCCATCGGCTGGCGCACTGGCAGTCGAGGCGAGTGGTGCCGATATAACCATCGGTGCATTGACCCTGCTGGCGCTCATCAATGTGCTGCTGATCGGCCTGTTATGGGCGGTGTGCCGGCCGCTGCTCGCCACGGATACGTAACGATGCTGACTTTGCAGACACTCTACTTCGAAGATCTCTCGGTCGGCATGACCGAGCGGCTGATCAAGACGGTCGCCTCGTCCGACGTCGTCGGCTTTGCTGAGGTGACCGGCGACCGCAATCCGATTCATCTGTCGGAGCACTTCGCCGCCAAGACGCCGTTCGGCACGCGCATCGCGCACGGGCTTTATACCGCAAGTCTGATCTCGGCCGTGCTTGGCACGCGGCTGCCGGGACCGGGTGCGATCTACATTTCGCAAACCTTGAATTTCCGCGCGCCGGTGAAAATCGGTGACACGGTCGAAGTGAGTGTGGCGGTGGCCGAACTGATGCCGGAAAAATGCCGCGCCCGGCTCACTTGTACCTGCACGGTCGCAGGCGAGGTCGTGCTTGACGGTGAAGCCTGGGTGAAAGTTCCCTCGCGCGCCGTCGGCGGGCGCCCGCTGCCGCGCGTTTGATGCTGGCACTCCAATACCAGCGAATATGAACGATTGATACCGTTGCGCTAAATCAATGCAGGCACGGAATTTGCGACCACAATGGCGTCCAATCTTGGAGCCAGTTCCATGCCAATTCCGCTCCCACCCAAGACTCGAGCCAAGGCCACGCGCGCGCGTGACGTTGATGCGATCGAGTCGATCGATTGGCTGGCGCTGTGGGCGCTGTCGATCGCAGTCTCCGCCGTGTTCATGGCGTCGCTGGTGTTTTTCGGTGTCGGCGACAATTTCGGCGCGTCGATGATTCTATTCGGCGCGGCCGGAGTCACCGGGCTCGCGTTGCGTATCGATTCGCTGATTTACGATCACTCTCCGCCGGCCGATTAACTGCCCGGCGGTGGCGCGAAGAAGCAGCGCGGCGAGCCACGCGCATGGCGCGCTTGCCCGCTATGCGTCAGCGAAAAAAAGGATGGCGTTAGCTCCCGGGCGGCGGCGCGAAGAAACAGCGCGGCGAGCCATCCGGCCGCTTGCAGCGCCAATAGGCGCCATCCGGTGACGGCAGTGACTGGCTATAGGGCACCACCTCGTTGACGTTTTCCTGCCGCGTCGGGCCGTCCTCCGCATTGCCGGTGACGCCAACTCCATATGTCACTGCGCCGCGCAACGAGTATCCGCCAGTGGTGGCCTTCACGGCATTCGGCGACACGACGCCGCAGTCTTCGGCGCCACAGCACCATTCGCCGGCAGGATTGCGATAAGCGCCGCGGCTGATCCACACGTCGTGGGCCAGCGCAGTAGAGCTGAACATGGACAGCACGAGCACGAGAAGTGAGCGTACCAAAGTGCGCAGCATGGGTGGCCTCCGCAAAAGTCGCCCGGCGCGGCGTGACTTGGCTTTCTTCGCTGCTCCTCCGTCTCCCGTAAGTGTCGGCTGCCGGCTTTGGTTCCCGGCGACGGCCTCGTTGCGCCCAACCTTGTGATCGATTGTGACGAATCGAACGAACACAAAATGCTAGCACAATCTACGCGCATTAAGTGGCAAATATTTGTGCAGTGCGGTATAACAGCATCCAATCGGAACAGCGGCAAAATTGGGCGCCTTTGCTGGGCGGTCGCTCCCATCTCGGGCGGCAATTCCGCCGCTTACCGCGCAAACGGCGGCGTGCTAGGCGCAAGCCATGACATCCTCCTGGCAGCTTTGGCGCGACCGGCGCGGCCGCTTGTTGCCTTTGCGCATCGGCACACTGGCCCTGCTGCTGTTTCCGCTCGCCAAAGCGCTCGTCGATGCGCAGGCCATTCTGCACGGCGCGCGCCCGCTCAACGACGTGATTCACCGCGCCGGCTTCTGGGCATTGGTCTTCCTCGGCGTGACGCTGGCGGTGACGCCGTTCCGCCGCATCGCGCATTACGGCAATTTGATCGAGGTACGGCGCATGCTCGGCGTCGGCTGCTTCTGCTACATCGCCGTGCATCTTACGCTCTACACTGCCGACCAGATGTTCGATCTTGGCAAGGTGGTGCATGAGATCAGTCATCGCTGGTATCTAATCGTCGGCGGCACCGCCTGGCTCGGCTTGGCGACACTGGCCGCGACTTCGACCGATGGCATGGTGAAACGGCTCGGCGGCTTGCGCTGGCGCCGGCTGCATATGCTGGTCTACGGCATCGCGCTGCTCGCGCTCATCCATTATTTCCAGCAGACCAAGGCCGACGTCACTGTGCCGGTGTTTGTGGCGAGTTTGTTCCTCTGGCTGATGGCTTATCGGCTGGTCGCTTGGTGGCATGGCGGCGGTGAATTATCGACGCTGACGTTGCTCGCACTCGGCATTGCAGTGTCGGCGCTCACATTCGTCGGCGAGGCGGTCGGCATCGGCATTGCGTTCCATGTGTCGCCGATGCGCGTACTCAATGTCGCCTTCGACTTTTCCGTCGGCATCCGGCCGGGCTGGCAAGTGCTTGCGGCCAGTCTCGCAGTAGTCGTCGTCGATGTGGTTACCGGCCGCTTGATCAATCGCGCGCCGCGTCCGCGGCCGGTCGCGGCGGAGTAAGAGGACAGGGATGGCGACCTTCGTTGTCGCGCATGGCGCCTGGAGCGCCGGCTGGGCCTGGAAGAAGATGCATTCGCTGCTGACGGCGCGCGGGCATCGGCTAGTCACGCCGACCTATACCGGGCTCGGCGACCGCGTGCATTTGGCCAATGCCGCGATCGATCTCGACTGCCACATCGCGGATATTTTGGGCGTGCTCGAATTCGAGGACTTGCGCGCGGTCCATCTGATCGGTCACTCCTACGGCGGCATAGTGGCGACCGGCGTTGCCGACAAGGCCCGCGCGCGCATTGCCCAACTCATTTATCTCGATGCTTTCGCGCCATACGACGGCGACAGCGCCTACGATCTGCTGCCGACTGAGACGCGCGCGCAGCGGCAGGCGGTCGATGGCTGGAAAATTCCGCCCGGGCCGATGTCGCCCGACACGCTGGCCGACGATCTTGCGTGGTGCATGCCGCGGCGCGTGCCACAGCCGGCGAAGACCCTCGAACAGAAACTGCGGCTGAGCAATGGCCCGCTCACGCTGCCGCGGCATTACATCTATTGCACGCGGCGGCCGCCGGACGACCGTTTCCGCCGCTTCTATGAGCGGACGAAGGCCGAAGGGTGGGGCACCGATGAGATCGACGCCAGCCATAACCCGCACATCACCTGTCCGGAGGTGCTGGCCGATCTGCTCGACCGCATTGCGCGCTAGATTTTGCGGCTGTCATAGGCCCAGTGCAGCAGCGCCTGCCGCTGCCGTCGCCGGCACAACAGATCGCCGGGCTCGCAGTGCTTTTGGATTTGCCGTACATGGCGGCGGATCGCCTTCCAGCGCGCGATCTGCCGCGCGTCCTCGTCGCCCATGCGGCGGCCCATGTAGTAGCGGCAGTACCACTGGAACCAGCCGCGCGGATCGTCGGGATGAATCCAGCCCTTGCGTCGCCATACCGAGAGCGACTGGCTGGCGTCGATGCCGAAGAAATTGAGCGAAGCGTCGTGGCCGCGCGGCGACAGCTTGGCGCGCATAAACCAGCTTTTCGGGAACTCGTTCTTGCAATCGGTCATGTATTTGCCGCCGAACACGCCGAGGCGCAGCATCTCGGCCGGCGTCAGCTCCGGCTTGAATTGTGGATCGAAATTGCGGCCGGCCGGCGCGCTCAGCACATAGCGGTAGCCGCGCTGCATCTTGTCATGAACGATGACGGTGCGCTTGCGCATACTCACGCCACGTCCTGCGGGTTGCGCCATGTCAAAGCGAAAAAGGGCGGCGCCGCTAGTGTAACCGGCAGCGGAGAATATCCATGACAAAGATCGCAATTGTGGTCGGCAATCCGATGCGCGACAGCTACTGCGAGGGGCTCGGCAAGGCCTATAAGCGCGGCGCCGACAGCGCCGGGCACGAAGCCGAGCTGTTCATTCTGGCGGACATGGCATTCGACGCGGTGTTGCGCGAGGGCTACCGGCGCGAGCAGCCGCTCGAGCCAGATCTCGTCACCTCGCGTGCCGCGTTGCACGAAGCCGATCACCTGGTATTCATCTTCCCGCTTTGGTGCGGCGACATGCCAGCGATCATGAAAGGCTTCATCGAGCGCGTGCTGCAACCGGATCTACTAGCGATCCATAGGAGCCAGGGCAAGGCCAGCTGGAAGTTCTTCAAGGGTAAGTCGGCGCGCATCGTCATGACCATGGGCATGCCCGGTTGGTTCTACCGCTGGTACTTCGGCGCGCATGCGCTCAAACTGGTCAAGCGCAACGTGCTGCATTTCATCGGCGTCTCTCCGGTGCGCACCAGCACCTACGGCATGGTCGAGATGGTCAGTGACGCGACGCGCAAGCAATGGCTGCGCGAGGTCGAGGCGCTCGGCTATCAGGCGAGCTGAGCCGGCTCGCGCTTGCTGAGCGGCGCAGCGCGGCCGCGCGGCAACAGCGCCTTGAGCCGGCCGGCGGCGTTGATGAGCGGCGCGACCAGTTCGCCCTTCACTGTGTGCGCGTCGGCGTGATCGGCGACCCCGAAGGTGAGCGGCTCGCGCTGTTGGCCCGGGATGTAGAGTGTGCCGAACAGCCAGTCCCACAGCGCCAGACACGAGCCGAAATTCCGGTTGAAGTGCTTCGGATCGTCCGAGTGATGCACCTGGTGATGCGCCGGCGACAGGAAGATGCGCCCCAGCACGCCGCGGAACGAGATCCACATGTGCGAATGTTGCAGGTGGACATAGGCGTGGATGAACAGCACCAGGATGATGTTGGTGTCGGACAGCGCATATTGGTAGGCGGTCTCGCCCAGCAGATAATTGCCGAGCCCGTTGGCGACCGCGGTCGAGCAGGCGAGGATGTTGGCGAACAACCAGGTATCGACGGGATGCACGCGGAAATTGGTGAGCGGCGTCAGCACTTCGGCGCTGTGATGCACTTTGTGGAATTCCCACAACAGCGGCACCTTATGGCTGAGCCAATGGTGCAGCCAGTAACCGAGCTCGTAGGCAAGGAACAGCATCAGCGTGATGATCGTGCGCGCGATGTAGGGCGGCAGCGCCGACGGACGCAGCAGCCCGAATAGCGCGATAAGGGCAGCGATGATGCCGTTGCTGACGAACTGATAGGACAGGATCGCCCAGCCGAACACCAGGCCGAAAACGAACATGCTGAACAGCAGATAGCCGATGTCGGCTTGGTTGGAGCGGTGCGTCAAGATGCGGCGCGGAAACAGCGCGCGCGCGATGGTGCGCCAGCGGATGCGGCGGCCGCGCTGATAGCGTTGATAGATGAGAACCAACGCGGAAATGACTAGCGCGGCGGCAAGCGAGGTGAGCGAGAGCTGCGAGCCGGGTGAGGCCAGCAGCCGGCTCAACTGGCCAAGGACAAACGCAAAACCGGCGGAAAAATCCAACGCCCGCTCCTGACCGAGACAACCGGGCCAATGTCTTACCGAAGGGTAAAGATTGCGTTGCTGCCGCTTTCCCTATTCACGCGCAGCGGGGAGAGGCTAAGCCAGCAGATCCGCGTATTCCGGGTGCTTGTCGATGTAAGCGGCGACGAACGGGCAGCGCGGCTTGACCTTCAGCCCTTGCGCGCGGGCGATGTCGAGCAGGCCGCGCACCAGCGCCGAGCCGATGCCGCGGCCGCCGAGCGCGGCGGGCACCTCGGTGTGCAGGATGGTGAGCGTTGCGCCGTCGCGCCGGTAATTGGAAAACGCCAGGTGGCCGTCAACATCGAACTCGAAGCGGTGGCGGGCGGCGTTGTCGCGAACGGTATTGGCCATGGCCAGCGACTTAATACGCGTTTGCGGCGGCTGCAAGCGCCGCGCGGCTGAACGATGCCTATCGTCCGGTTCACGGCGCGTTCATGTTGGCTGTCGCATGATGCAAGCGTGGGGGCTTGGCCCGGGACAAGCGCCGACAGCAAATCGGCGGCATGTTTTGGAATCAAAGAGACACGCAAGGTTAATGGAGCGCCGAAATGCTGAAGAAACTCACTCTCGTTTTCTCCGTGGTTACCGCTCTCGGCTTCGCCATCGCGGGCCCCGCGGCAGCGGCCGAGCCGCACGGCAAGAGCGTGCACGTCAACAAGACCGTACATGTGAACCGCACCGTGCACGTCAATCGCAACGTTCGCGTGAACCGCAACGTGCGCGTGGTACGGCCAGGGCACGGCCAATACGTGATCGGTCGCAGCTACAACGGCCACATCTGGTACGGCCATCACCGGCACTTCTGGCACGGCCGTTGGTACGAGTACGGCGTCGGCCCGTGCTGGATCAACATCGACGGCGAGTGGTTCTGGAACGTGCTGGCCTGCCCGCTGTGATGTGACAGGCGGCTTGCGCCGCGACGAGACAAGCGCCCGGGCCGGTGCCGCCGGCCTGGGCATTTTCGTTGGCGCTGAGAGATCGCAATGTCGTGCCCAGAGTCGCGTAACACGCGGTCCACAATCGGCGGCGCCCCGCTTGCCGAGGCCGGCCGGGGCAGCAGTGTCGCGGCCGCGCGGTAAGCGCGATTCGAACCAGCGGAAGAAACGCATGAAAGCCGTTTGCATCATTCTCGGCCTCGCTTTGCTTGCCATTGCCGTCGTCTATTTCGTCGTGCCGGCGGACTCGCTGCCCGGCTTCTTTCCCGGCCACGAGGCGGGCGTGGCGCGCGTACACATCAAGCACGGCATCGTCTCCGGCGTGATCGGCGTGGTGCTGGTGGCGATCGGCGGCGTCATGGGCCGCCGCTGATCGGGCGCATCACGGCGCGCCCGCGCGCGATGCATTTGTCCGGCTCGCCGCGGCGGCGCCGCGCGCGATGGCAGGCCGCTTTGTGACAGGTCACCAAGGCGGCGATGTTGTTGCGCAAGGCAGCGCGCAACGCCGCTGGACGCTTTGGTTCCTCGATGCTTTGCTGGGCGAGGGGCTCGGGCGGAACGAGAGGCTTGATCGCATTGACGTGCTGATCGACTGGATGCCGATCGAAGCGTTCGTTTCGGCGATCCACGCTGCCGATGAAGGTCGCAAAGCCTACCCGCCGCTCACGATGGTAAAGGCGCTGCTGCTGCAGCAATGGTATGGGCTGTTCGATCCGCGGCTCGAAGAAGCCTTGTCGGACACGCTGTCGTTTCGGCGTTTTGTCGGGCTGGGCATGCACGATGGCATGCCCGATCATTCCACTATCAGCCGCTTCCGCAAGGCCATGTCCGAGCAGGGCTTGACGGGCGCTTGTTTGATGAGATCGCGCGGCAACTGGAGCAGCGCGGTCTTATCCTGAAGCACGGCACGCTCATGGACGCGACGATCGTGGAAGCCCAGGCCAGCAGGCCTTCGATGCAGGCAGGAGGCTGTGCCAAAACCGAAGTCGATCCTGACGCCGATTGGACCCGCAAGGTGGCAAGTCGTTCTTCGGCTATAAAGCCCACATCGCTGTGGATGAAGGATTGGGGCTCATTCGCCGAGCCCTGCTGGCGCGTACCAACGAAAGCGAAGTGGCCGATGCGCTCGTTCTTGGGGATGAAAGCGCCGTCTACGCCGACAAGGCCTACGAGAGCAAGGCACGTCGGCGGGCGCTCAAGCGGCGCGGCATCAAGGACCGCGTCATGCACCGCAGCCAAAAGAACCAGGCGCAGCTGCCTTACTGGCAGCGCCGCCGCAATGGTCTGATTGCACCGATCCGGGCAAGCGTCGAACGTATCTTTGGCACGCTCAACGATGTTACGGCTACGTCAGCGTCCGCTACTTCTGCCTCGAAGCCAATCTGACCCAGCTCCGGCTCCTCGCGACCGCCTATAGCGCTCGCTCCTGCCCCCTGCCGCAACGCTCTTGATATGCCTTCCTCCGACCGACCGCCCGTTGTGCAAAGGTCTCCAAGGGGAGAGGGAAAGAGTGGATGTCGCGGCGTTCAGTCCAATCATGCCGGCAAGCTCCATCGTTCTCGCGGCGCGGAAGCGCCCGAGCTTTGCGGAGTAGCCCCCGCCTGAAAAAGGCGAGGGGACGGCGCACCAAGCGGCGCATCCAGTCCATCTGTTCACGCGACCTTTCGGCCGCGTGGCGCCTCTCCGCGCGCCGTCTCGGCGTCTTCCTTACGGCGCCGGGCCGCGCTTTCGGGGGCATTTGCGCCCCTCGTCAACGAGCTCCTCGCAGGGGGTCCTAGTGCCCCCGGGCGGAGCCCCGGCGCCGCCCGGGGCTGTGCTTGCGAGGCACAGCCGCGGGCGCCGATCCTGATCCCCGCGGCCGGCGCAACGGTTCGCCGTCCCCTCGGGAATCAGGGCCAAGGGCTATATTCCTATAAGATGATGTGGCGGAATTATGCCCTACTGCGCCGAGCGGCGAGCCGGTGCGCGAGACGGGCGAGCGGCCTCGTCGGGATCGGGGCTAAGGCGGCGGCGCGCCTAGTGGCAGACCAGCCGCCAGCGCCCGAACGGGCCGCGCACCCACCAGCACGGCCAGACCGGGCTGAGGTTACGGCGGCAGCCGCCATACGGACCGCGATGCCAGCCGATGCCGCAGGCTTGGGCGACCAGAACGACGTCGCGCTGCGCCGCTGCGCCGAGCGGCGCGACAGGCGCGGCGTGAACTATGGCGACGCTCAGGACGAACGCGGCGACCGCCGCGGCGGACAAGGCAATTTTCACGAGGCCCTCCTGTTGAACAAACCAGCGTGTTGCCCCCCGGAGGGCAACTCTATGGCCGCGGAATTGGCGCGATCAAGGCGGGTAGGGCGTCAATCTTTTCGCCGCAGTCCGCGTTAGGAATAGCGTAGACCGAGACGTCGCCCCAAGCTTGCGAGGTTTGCCATGCGGATCGCGGCCGGGATTTTGCTGATGGTTGCGGCGCTCACCGGCGCGGTTTCTCCGGCGCGCGCGGCGATGATGCATCCGCTGCCGGGCGGGCACGGCCCGCCCGACGTGCGCTTTCTCTACATCTGCCGCGTGCTGCCGCGCTACGGCGACGGCTTCTGCACGGCGCCGCCCTATGCTCCGTCGGCAAGCGCTGCACCTGCGAGGGCCCGCACGGGCCGAGGTTGGGTGTGGTGGAGCACAGGTGAGGGAAGGCTTCCAGTCGTGTGAGACACCGTGGCCGGGCTAAAGCGCGAAGCACGTCTCGACGTCAAATGTCCCGGCCATCGCAATTAGGAGCGCATTCCTTGCAGGGTGGGTTGAGCGAACGCGAAACCCGCCGACGAGGTGCGCTAAGATCAAGGTAGATGGTTTCGCTGCGCTTAACCCATCCTACAGGCTGGTCGTCGAAACAGCGCTGAGCATTGTTGCGACACCGGCCCTGTATTTATTGGTTGTCCAGTACGATCTTGCTCGTCCAGCGGGAGCCGTTAAGGCCAGGCAGCTTCGGAGCTTACTGATGCGTATATTTATTTGCTACAGCCAGAATGATAGGGCTGTCGTGAACAAGATAATTGATCGGCTAAAAACTGATGGGCAGGAGATTTGGGCTGACGCAGTCAGATTGAAACCTGGCGATAATGTTGAACAGAAAATTCGCGAAGGCTTGGAAGACGCTGAAGTTCTCATCATCATCATAAGCGAGAACTCATTTCGCTCCAGGTGGGTCCAATATGAATTGTCGGCAATCGCCCTGCGCGAAATATCAAAAGGGGAACGCCGCGTTATTCCGGTTCGGATCGATCAGAGCGCTGTTCCTGGCTATCTAGCAAACCGTGTCTATTTGGACCTATCACAAGACTTCGATGCAGGTCTTGAAAAGCTTGTTTTGGAACTAAGAACGATAACGCCGCAATCGCTCAGTTCAAGAGTTTCAACCTCTCCAGAGACGCGCGGCACACAAATTCACAAATTACAAGACGCACTTCGTAAGGGACGGCTGACGCTGGTATGTGGAGCGGAATATCAGTTGAGGCCGGAGTCCCGGCGTGGACCGATCTGTTGATAAAGATTCTTGATGCCATGATGGAGCGTATATCGAAAGATCATGCATTAAAGCTTGGGGAAAAGATTGCTGCGGAGTTTCAGAGACGACATGGCGCGTCGTCTTACTCCGCGGCCTCCATTCGCTTCTTCCGCTTAGTCCCCCGCCCAAACACTGGCTTCAAAAACTCCCCGGTATAACTCCGCTTCACCTTCACCACATCCTCCGGCGTGCCCTGCGCGACGATCTCGCCGCCGCCGTCGCCACCCTCGGGGCCGAGGTCGATGATCCAGTCGGCGGTCTTGATCACCTCGAGATTGTGCTCGATCACCACCACGGTGTTGCCCTGGTCGGTGAGCTCGTGCAGCACCTCGAGGAGCTTGGCCACATCGTGGAAGTGCAGGCCGGTGGTCGGCTCGTCGAGGATATAAAGCGTGCGGCCGGTGGCGCGCTTCGACAGCTCCTTGGCGAGCTTGACGCGCTGCGCCTCGCCGCCGGAGAGCGTGGTCGCCTGCTGACCGACATGGATGTAGTCGAGGCCGACGCGGTGCAGAAGCGCCAGCACGTCGCGCACGCGCGGCACCGCCTTAAAGAATTCGAGCGCCTCTTCCACCGTCATGTCGAGCACGTCGGCGATCGACTTGCTCTTGAACAGCACCTCCAGCGTCTCGCGGTTGTAGCGCTTGCCCTTGCAGACGTCGCAAGTGACGTAGACGTCGGGCAGGAAGTGCATCTCGATCTTGATGACGCCGTCGCCCTGGCAGGCCTCGCAGCGGCCGCCCTTGACATTGAAGGAGAAGCGGCCGGGCTCGTAGCCGCGCGCCTTGGCTTCGGGCAGGCCCGCGAACCATTCGCGCATCGGCGTGAAGGCGCCGGTGTAGGTCGCCGGGTTGGAGCGTGGGGTGCGGCCGATCGGCGACTGGTCGATGTCGATGATCTTGTCGATGTGCTCCAGCCCCTCGATGCGGTCGTGCGGGGCAGGAGCGAGCGAGGCGCCGTTGAGCTTGCGCGCGACGGCGTTGTAGAGCGTGTCGATCAGAAGCGTCGACTTGCCGCCGCCGGAGACGCCGGTGACGCAGGTGAACAGGCCGAGCGGGATCTCGGCGTCGATGTTCTTGAGGTTATTGCCGCGCGCGTTGACGACCTTGAGCGTGCGGCGCTTGTTGAACGGGCGGCGCTCGGGGATCGGCACGAAACGTTCGCCGGAGAGATATTTGCCGGTCCAGGAGCGCGGCGCGGCGATGAGGTCGGGCACTGTGCCTTCGGCGACGATGTGGCCGCCATGGATGCCGGCGCCGGGGCCGATGTCGAGCACGTGGTCGGCGGCGCGAATGGCGTCCTCGTCGTGCTCGACCACGATCACCGTGTTGCCGAGGTCGCGTAGGCGCTTGAGCGTCTCCAGCAGGCGCGCATTGTCGCGCTGGTGCAGGCCGATCGAGGGCTCGTCGAGCACATACAGCACGCCGGTGAGGCCACTGCCGATCTGCGAGGCGAGCCGAATGCGCTGGCTCTCGCCGCCGGACAATGTGCCGGAGGCGCGCGCCAGCGTGAGATAATCGAGGCCGACGTCGGCGAGGAACTTCAGCCGCTCGCGGATCTCCTTGAGCACGCGCACAGCGATTTCGTTCTGCTTGGCCGTGAGGTGCTGCGGCAAGTCAGTGAACCAGTCGCCGGCCTTCTTGACCGACAGCTCGGCCACCTCGGCGATATTCTTATTTGCGATCTTGACGCACAGCGCCTCCGGCTTCAGCCGCGCGCCGTGGCAGGCCTTGCATGGCACGTCGGTGAAATATTTTGCCAGATCCTCGCGCGCCCACTCGCTCTCGGTCTCCTTGAAGCGGCGCTCGAGGTTGGTGATGACGCCCTCGAACGGCTTCTTGGTGGTGTAGCCGCGCAACCCGTCATCATAGACGAATTTGATTTCGTCCTCGCCGCTGCCGTAGAGGATGGCGTCCTGCACCTTCTTCGGCAGGTCCTTCCACTTGGTGTCGAGCGTGAAGCGGTAGTGCTTGGCGAGCGCGTCGAGCGTCTGCAGGTAATAGGGCGATGACGATTTCGCCCAGGGCGCGATGGCGCCGCGCTTGAGCGTGGCGTCTTTGTCGGGGATGACCAGGTCGGCGTCGATGTGCTGTTCGACTCCAAGGCCGCCGCATTCGGGGCAGGCGCCGAACGGATTGTTGAACGAGAACAGCCGCGGCTCGATTTCCGGAATGGTAAAGCCGGAAACGGGGCAGGCGAATTTTTCAGAGAAGATCAGGCGTTCGGCATTGGCGTTGCGG
>Ga0187771_10001023_pt1 | contig 18284 bp, 14 predicted proteins | sample 0116_SJ02_MP15_1_FD_133139 | JGI IMG/M metagenome (GOLD analysis project Ga0187771, IMG submission 133139) | Tropical peat soil microbial communities from peatlands in Department of Meta, Colombia - 0116_SJ02_MP15_10_MG | ecosystem: Environmental > Terrestrial > Soil > Wetlands > Peat | place...
AATCCCTGAGGATATCCTGTTCCGAGCGCCCTTCTGACTGGGCTATACGCTTAAGGTTCAGAGAGTCGTTCTCTTCAAGCCTAAGCCCTAATTGTCTGGATCGAGCCATTTTTATCACCTCGATGATATCTTTGGTATCATTGTATAGCAATACATGTCGTCAAGCAAGTATGACGTTTTCACCTTGACCTTTAAAAAATAGTCACTTTTATTCTTTGACAACGGTTGTGACCCTGACCCGTTCTCAACGGGTCTTGACGAAGGTTTAAGCCGATAAATTTATGAATAATTAGAAAACCGGCGCCCGGAATAAATCCGCGGCGCCGGTTCAGAGTCAATGTTAGGAGTCTGTCGGACTTAGAAGGAATCTGCTGCAAATCCGTCTGAACGGCCCATATTTCACCGATTTCTTGGCCAATAGAGCGACTATTAACCTGCAAAATCGGCAAAATCTGGCCTCGTTCAGCCGAATTTTCGCAACGAATCCCTAAGTCCGACAGACTCCTAGATCCCCCTTGATCCCTCTTTGTCAAAGGGGGACGTATGAACGAAGGCTGTTACGCGCATTCCGAATACCCGCACACCCGGCAGACCGAGCAGCCCCCCTCGTGTTCCACGACGCCGCCGCAGTCGGGGCAGGCGCCCCGTTCCTGGTGAGTAGCGGTCTCGGCGTTGACGTCGTAGCCGCTCGACACCATGTGGGCCTGGATGGCCTTGGCCACGGCGTCGGCGCAGGAGAGGATGCGGTTGTCGCCGAACCCGGAAGGGCAGTGGCAGGAGATGCCGAGTAGCTGCTTGATGACCTGGCGCGCCTGGACGCCGCTGCGCCATGCCAGGGATACCATGCGGCCGATGGCCTCGCTCTGGGATGCGGCGCAGCCGCCGGTCTTGCCCATGGTGGTGAAGAGTTCGAACAGGCCGGTGTTGTCCTCGTTGATGGTCACGTAGAGCGGCCCGCAGCCGGTCTGCATCTGGTAGGTCCACCCCTTGAGCGCCTTGGGACGGTCGCGCTTGACGGCTTTTTTCTCCTCTTCCACCGGCGTGGCGGCGACGATGGCCTGCTGTTCCTCTTTCTTGCCGGTGGAGAGCACCTGCTCGTCGCGGGAACCGTCGCGGTAGATGGTGACGCCCTTGCAACCGGTTTCGTAGGCCAGCATATAGGCTTTTTCCACATCGTCCATGGTGGCCGAGTTGGGGAAGTTGACTGTTTTGGAGACGGCGTTGTCGGTGTAGAGTTGGAAGGCCGCCTGCATCTGGATATGGTCTTCCGGGGTGATGTCGTGGGCGGTGACGAAAACCCTGCGCATGTCCTCCGGCACCTCGGAGATGTCGTGGAGGGAACCGTGCTCGGCGATCTTCTTCATTAGCGCCTCAGAATAGAAACCGCGATCCTTGGCGATCTGTTCGAAGATCGGGTTGACCTCTACCAGCACGTTTTTGTCCATGACGGTGCGGATGTAGGAGACGGCAAACAGCGGTTCAACGCCCGAGGAGGCATTGGAGATGATCGAGATGGTGCCGGTAGGCGCAATGGTGGTGACCGTGGCGTTGCGCATGGAGGGCGCATCTTTTTTGTCGAAGATCGAGCCCTTGAAGTTGGGGAAGGAGCCCCGATGCTTTGCCAACTCCTGGGAGGCCAGATGCCCCTCGTCATTGATGAATTTCATCACTTTTTTGCCCAGTTTGATGGCCTCTTCGGAGTTATAGGGGATGCCCAGCAGGATCAGCATGTCTGCCCACCCCATGACCCCCAGGCCGACCTTGCGGTTTGCATGGGTCATGTCGTGGATCTGCTGCAAGGGATAGTTGTTGGCTTCGATGACGTTGTCCAGGAAGTGGATCGAGTCATGCACGACGGTTTTCAGTCTTTTCCAGTCAACGGTATTGTCCTTGACGAACTTTCCCAGGTTGATGGAGCCCAGGTTGCAGGATTCATACGGCAGCAACGGTTGTTCGCCGCAGGGGTTGGTGGATTCGATCTCTCCGACGAGCGGGGTCGGGTTGTCGCGGTTGAGGCGGTCCAGGAAGATGATGCCCGGCTCGCCGTTTTCCCAGGCCTGCACCACGATGCGGTGGAAGACCTTGCGGGCGTTCAGGGTGTTGCAGACTTTCTTGTCCCTGGGATTGACCAGGTCGTACTCATCGTCACGCTCCACGGCCTGCATGAATTTTTCCGTCAAACCGACCGATATGTTGAAGTTGTTGAGATGTCTCTGGTCGGCCTTGCACATGATGAAATCCATGATATTGGGGTGATCGACACGCAGGATTCCCATGTTTGCGCCGCGCCGGGTCCCCCCCTGTTTGATGGTTTCCGTGGCGATATCGAAGACCCGCATAAAGGAGAGCGGGCCGCTTGAGATGCCGGTGGTCGAACTGACCACGTCGTTGGCCGGGCGCAGGCGCGAAAAGGAGAAACCGGTGCCGCCGCCGGATTTGTGGATCAGAGCGGTGAACTTTACAGCGTCGAAGATCTCCTCCATGGAGTCGCCCACCGGCAGGACGAAGCAGGCGGAAAGCTGCCCCAGTTTGCGGCCGGCGTTCATCAGGGTGGGGGAGTTGGGCAGAAATTCGAAGTTGGTCATCATGCGGTAGAACGTGTCGGCCAGCCCTTTGACATCAGCCTTCCTGTCGAACTTTTTATCGGGCGCCGCAATGGTCTCGGCCACCCGGCGGAACATGTCGGCCGGCGTCTCCAACACCTTGCCCTCGGTATCGCGTTTCAGGTAGCGTTTTTCGAGGACGGTTGCGGCATTTGGAGAAAGGCCGGGGATTGAGTCGAGTGAGGGGTCTTTTTTCATGGGTGGCTCTCCTTGTGGCGAAAAATAATCGTGTTATTTTGAGGAATTGGAGGCTGTAGGGAGTGCTCGCACAAAACCACAATATTTGGTGGAACGCTGAAAAATAAACCACAACATATATGACAAGTCAATAAAATATTTTAAGCAAACATAACGTGCTGAAATGAACAAAAAATTTACAGCTTGGCCACAGTGTGGTAGAACCTGCTCATGACCGAACGGAGCATTATGTGAAAAGCCTTGCCTTACGGGTAATCTGCATCAGCCTCGCCATCATGTCCCTGGCCGGTTGCCGGAATACCTTTTATGCGGGTGGCGGCATCCCGCTCGACAGAAGCGACTTGTCTGCCCGGCTTCAGGGCATTATCCCCCTTGAACCGGCGCGTCCGCCGGCGTCATACGCCTTTGACGGCCCGCAAGCGCCCTCCCGGACCGTCCCCGACGAACGGAACGATTTCAATTACGAAAACGCGACCCTTACCGAAGATGTTACCTGGCGCGGGACGGTGCTGATCAGGGGCGGTCTGGTGATTGCCCCCCAGGCGACGCTCCGCATCGAACCGGGGACGACGGTACGTTTTGTCCGGGTTGGGGGAGAACGCGGGAAGGCCCGGCTGGTTGTCATGGGCCGCATCCAGAGCATCGGCGCGGTCGAACGTCCGATCCTGTTTTCCGTAGACGCCCCCACACCGGTCAAGGGGGACTGGGGCGGCATCCTGCTGCTGGCCACCGAGAAGCACAACCAGTTCGAACATACTGTCGTCGAAGGGGCGGAAACAGGCCTTGAGTCTCGTTTTTCGGCCTTTACCGCCAAGTCGCTGCGGGTATCCCTCTCGAAAACGGGGCTGGCCGTGCACGACGGCATTGTCGGCGTCGAGTCGTCGGCTTTTTCCGCCTGCGAGACCGGCATCGAGGTCCATGACGGAGAATTCGAACTGCGCAACAGCAGCGTGAGCACGAACCTGCAGGGTATGAACCTGTCCCGCTCGTCGGTCGTTCTTGCGTCAACCAATGTGACCGACAACGGCCGTCAGGGGATCAGGGCCGATGAATGCCGCCTCAGAATCAGTTCCTGCAGTATCTCGTCGAACGGCGTCGGCGCCGTGGTGACTGGCGGGGAAGGCATGATTTTCATGACCCGCTTCACGGGCAACAGGGACACGGCCCTGCAACTCGGCGCCGCCCGCATGAAGGTCAACCGGTCACTTTTCGCCGACAATGACCACGATGCCCTGCGGACCGAGGATGGCAGGGCAACGGTCTGGGGATGCGCTTTCCGCGGCAACGGGGGCTTTAATCTCTACAACGCGGGCCGGGAAGATGTGGTTGCCGTGCAGAACTGGTGGGACGCAAACGGGGAACGTAGCATTTCAGGCAAGATATTCGACGGTGTGCGCGATCCCCATGTCGGCGCTGTGCAGTTTTTTCCCTGGCTTTCCGGTCAGCCGGCCATTTTGCCTTGAGACGAAACCCACATGTCCATCTATCTCGATAATGCGGCAACATCCCACCCCAAGCCGGAATCCGTTTACGAGGCGGTCATGCACGCCATGCGGGAGATCGGCGCTTCGCCGGGACGGGGAGGGCACCGGCGGTCCCTGGAGGCCGGACGACTGCTGTTTCAGACACGGGAAGCGATCGCCGCCCTGTTTTCCATTCCCGATTCGTCGCGCATCATCATGACCCACAGCGCCACAGAGGCGCTCAACCTGGCGTTGAAAGGCGTCCTGGTCCCCGGCGATCATGTGGTCACCACCTCCATGGAGCACAATTCGCTGATGCGCCCCCTGGTTGCCTTGCGCGCGTCGGGCGTGGAACTGACCGTTGTCAGCGGCGACGGCACGGGCATGGTGGATCCCGCCGAGGTCAAGCGTGCCCTCCGGCCCACCACCCGCATGATTGCCCTTGCCCATGTCTCCAATGTGTGCGGCGCGATCCAGGCAATCGACAGCATGGGGGCAATCGCACGGGAGGCCGGTGCGTTGTTTCTGGTGGATGCGGCCCAGTCGGCGGGCAGCGAACCGATCGATGTGACCGGGACCGGCATCGATCTTCTGGCCGTGCCGGGGCACAAGGGGTTATACGGCCCCCAGGGGACCGGCTTCCTTTCCGTTTCGCCGTCTGTCTCCCTGAAGCCGCTTTTGCAGGGGGGAACCGGCAGCAGTTCCACTGCCGAGGAGCAGCCTTTGACCCTGCCGGAGGGATTCGAAGCAGGGACTCATAACCTGCCCGGCATCGCCGGGCTCAAGGCCGGTGTTGAATTCGTCCTGGCACAGGGCGTCGCCGCCATCAGGAACAAGGAACGCCAACTGGTCGCGTTGGCGGTCCAACAGCTTGCCCGGCTGCCGGAGGTCACACTCTATGGCCCTTCCGATCCAGCCTTGCGGGGCAGCGTTCTTTCTTTCACCGTTGGGGGAACCGACCCTGCCGATGTGGCGTTCATGCTCGACCACAACCACGGCATTGCGGTGCGCGCCGGTTTGCACTGTGCGCCAAAGGCGCACCGCACCTTGGGCACCTTTCCCGGCGGCACCGTGCGCATGAGTCCCGGCTGGTTCACCACAGGCGAAGAGATTGCTATTTTCTGCGATGCCGTTGTAGAATGCTGCCGTCCCTAAAAACGTACAATCTGCCACGGAGACACGGAGACACAGAGAAAACCGGTTTAATTGATAAACGGGATGAAAGGGATGAGACCAAAAATCCGATTACAAACGAAATATAACTGTTTTCATCCTGCTTATCCCGTTTATATCTCTAAATTTGATGTGTTTTTGATGTTCTCTGAGCAGTTCTCCGCGTCTCTGTGTCTCTGTGGCAGACTAAAGAATCTGGTCCATTAATCCTTCCGACAGAAAGGCCTTCCGTGAAAAATTTCATACTCGACACCAACGTGCTGCTGCATGACCCCCAATCACTGTTCAGGTTCCAAGACAACAACATCATCATCCCCATCACCGTCATCGAAGAGGTGGACCGGTTCAAGAAAGACATGAACGAAACCGGCCGGAATGCACGCCAGATCTCGCGCATTCTCGACACCATGCGGGAAAAGGGATCGCTGTCCTCCGGCGTTACGCTCCCCGGCCAGGGCACCCTGCGGGTCGAATTGTTCAGCGAGGTCTATCTCAAACGCCTGCCGGTGGATCTGCGGGTGGACAGCGGCGACAACCGCATCCTGGCGGTGGCCCTGGATATGCGCGACCGTTTTCCCGACACCCAGCTCATTTTTGTCACCAAGGACACCAATCTCCGCATCAAGGCCGACACCATCGGCCTGACTGCCGAAGATTACGAATCGGACAAGATCGATATCCAGGAGCTGTATTCCGGAACCCGCAGCGTTGAGATGCCTCCCGACACCGTGGACCGCTTTTACGGGCAGAACTGGCTGGAGGCGCCCGAAGGGCTCTCTCCCCACGAGTTCATCACAATCGTAGACAGCACCAACCCCTCCCATACCGCCATCTGCCGCCACGATGCGGTCAGCGGGCGCATCGTACCGGTGCGCAAGGTTCCCAAGGAGGGGATCTGGAGCATCTTCCCCCGCAACCGGGAGCAATCCTTTGCCCTGGACGTGCTGATGGACGACTCCATCAAGCTGGTGACCCTCGTGGGCAAGGCGGGCACCGGCAAGACGCTCTTGGCCATTGCCGCCGGCCTGCACAAAACCGCCGAGGAGAATGTCTACAATCGCCTGCTGGTTTCCCGCCCCGTGTTCCCCATGGGCAGGGATCTTGGGTTTCTGCCGGGCGATATCGAGGAAAAACTGACCCCCTGGATGCAGCCGATCTTCGATAACGTGGAACTGCTCATCTCGGGTCACGAATCGGAGAAGCGCCACAACAAGGGGTACAAGGAACTGATGGCCATGGGGCTTCTGGATATCGAGCCTCTGACCTACATTCGCGGCCGTTCGATTCCCAACCAGTACCTGATTGTGGATGAGGCCCAGAACCTGACCCCCCATGAGATCAAGACCATCGTCACGCGAGTGGGGCAAGGCACCAAGATCATCCTGACCGGCGACCCCTACCAGATCGACAATCCTTATGTGGATTCGTCCAGCAACGGACTGAGCTTCCTGGTGGAGAGATTCAAGGGGGAAAAGATCGCCGCCCACGTGACCCTGACCAAGGGTGAGCGTTCGGAGTTGGCGGAGCTGGCAGCCAACCTGCTTTAATATTATTATATGAGGTAATTATGACGTCCGAACAAGCACGCGAAAAAATCATCTTTGCCCTGGATGTGCACGGCCTGGCCGATATCGACCGCTGGTCGGCCCAACTGACGGGCCACGTGGGGATGTTCAAGGTAGGCAAGGAACTCTTCACCTCCTGCGGCCCCGAGGCGGTCAGGACCGTGCAGCGTCATGGCGGGAAGGTTTTTCTCGATCTCAAGTATCACGATATTCCCAACACCGTGGCCAAGGCCATGGTCGAGGCTGCCCGCCTGGGGGTGCAACTGGCCAACCTGCACGCCCTGGGAGGCGCGGAGATGATGGAAACAGCCGCCAGTGCGGTGCGCAAGGAGTTCGGCGAGGAACGTCCCCGGCTCCTGGCGGTAACCATCCTGACCTCGTCCACGGCCGAAACACTGCGCCAGGTGGGGATAGAACGGCCCGTGGAAGAGATGGTTGTCCGCCTGGCCCGTCTGGCCAAGGATTCCGGCATGGACGGCGTTGTTGCCTCGCCGTTGGAGATCGGGCCGATTCGCGCTGCCTGCGGACCGGATTTCCTGATCGTTACCCCCGGCGTACGGCCGGCGTTTGCCTCGCTGGACGACCAGAAGCGCGTTATGACCCCGGCCGAGGCGGTCGCGGCCGGAGCGGACTGCCTGGTGATCGGCCGGCCCATCGCCAAGGCCGCGGATCCGGTTGCCGCAACCCGGATGATCGTGGATGAGATTGTTGGGGGCTGCCCATGAAGGGCGAACTGGTCTTCGGCGTCAATCCGGTCAGGGAGGCCCTGCGGGGAGGGCGTGGGGCCTTTGGCCTGTATGTGCAGACATCGGCAACCGACCACCGTCTCGACAAGATCCTCAAGCTGGCCGAAGAGCGGGGGGTCCCGGTGCACCGGCGCGAACGCGACGACCTGACCAAGCTGTGCGCCTCCAGCCACCACCAGGGCATTGCGTTGCTGGTGGAACCCTTCAGGTATGCTGAGCTGGACGATCTGCTGGCCGGCATCGACGATGCCGAACGCCACGGTTTTCTGCTGGTCCTGGACGGCATCCAGGACCCCCACAACCTGGGGGCGCTGATCCGCACCGCGGCCTGCGCCGGCTGCGACGGCGTCATCATCCCCAAGGATCGGGCCGCCGGCGTTACCCCGGCCGTGGAAAAGGCATCGGCCGGCGCCGTGGAAACCATCCCTATTGCCCTTGTGACCAACGTTGCCCAGACCCTCCGGACCTTGAAGGACGACGGCTACTGGGTTTACGGCCTGGCCGGCGAGGCCGGGCAGTCGCTCTACGATGTGGATTTTTCCGGCAAGGTAGCCCTGCTGGTGGGGAACGAAGGGGAAGGAATCCGCCCGCTGGTGCGCAAGCAGTGCGACGTGGTCCTGTCGATCCCCCTCCACGGCGGCGTATCCTCCCTGAACGCCTCGGTGGCCGGCGGGATTGCCATGTTCGAAGCTGCCCGACGGCGTAGCGTTTCGATCTGAACACCCCTTCGTGAGTAAGCCTGCCGCTGAAATATCTTCACCCGAACAACGCCTGAAGCCCCTCAAAAACAGGGTAAAACCGACCCTGCTCCTGGCTGTGGGGCTGGGGGTCGCGGGTGGCTTCGTGCTGATCGCCCAGGCCCTGATCGTGGCCCGGCTTGTGCACCGGGTCATGGTCGATGGCGAAGGATACCGGGAAGCGCTGCCGCAACTGCTTTGGCTTCCTCTCCTCATGCTGCTGAGGGCCGGGCTTTCCTGGGCCTCGGAACGGGTTGCATTCGCGGCCTCGGCCGTTGTCCGCCAGGAAGTGCGCAACGATCTCTTCCAGCGGCTGCTGGACGCCGGTCCCTTGCGCCTCAGGGGAGACCGGGCCGGCGAGGTGGCCACGGTAATCGTGGACGGCGTGGAGGCGCTGGAAGGGTACTACAGCCGTTACCTGCCCCATCTGGCCATAATGGCCATGGTGCCCCTTTCCATCCTGGCGGCGGTTGCCCCTTCCGATTGGATATCTGCCGGCATCATGCTGTTCACTGCCCCCTTTATCCCCTTTTTTACCATTCTGATCGGTCGTGGAGCTGAAAAGCTCAATCAGCGCCAGTGGCAATCCCTGGCCCGCCTGGGAGGATATTTTCTCGATCGGGTGAATGGTCTGGCCACCCTTCGCATGTTCAACGCCTCCCGGTGCGAGGCCGGGATGATCGCCCGTATCTCGGACAACTACCGCCTGGCCACCATGTCGGTGCTTTACGTTGCCTTCCTTTCGGCGCTGGTCCTGGAGTTTTTCGCCACCGTCAGCGTGGCGTTGATGGCGGTAATCATCGGCTTCCGGCTCATGAAGGGGGGCATGGCTTTTCAGGACGGCTTTACCGTGCTGCTTCTGGCGCCCGAATTCTACCTGCCGTTGCGCCTGATGGGAAACTACTATCATGCCCGCATGGAGGCCATTGGGGCAGCTGAGCGCATCTTCAGCCTCCTGGATACCCCGGCTGCCCCCCGGCCTGCGGACCCCTGCCCGCTGCCTGCCATTTTCCCCCTCCGGATCAGCTTCGAAGAGGTCAGCTTCCGTTATGCCCCTGATTCGGGTCCTGCAATCAACGGCGTCACCTTCTCCCTGACGGCCGGCGAGCGGGTAGCCCTGGTGGGACCGAGCGGAGCGGGAAAAAGCACCATGGCCTCCTTGTTGTTGGGTTTTGCCCAGCCGGAACAGGGACGGGTGCTGGTCAATGGCGTGGACCTGGCTACATGCGATCCCGACCAATGGCGACGACTGGTGGCCTGGGTCCCCCAGCGACCGCACATCTTTCACGGCACCGTGCGCGACAATATCCGCCTGGGGCGCCCGTATGCCGGCGATTCCGAGATTCTCCGGGCTACCGGCCTGGCCCGCTGCGAAGAGTTCATCGCCCGCCTGCCCCACGGACTGGATACGGTCATCGGCGAACAGGGGGCCGGCCTGTCCGGCGGGCAGGTGCGACGCCTGGCCCTGGCCCGGGTTTTCCTCAAGGACAGCCCCCTGATCATCACCGATGAGCCGACTGCCGGGTTGGATACCCGCTCCGAGACAATGGTCCGCGAGGCGCTCAATGAGCTTGCCCGGGGGCGGGCCGTGCTATCGATTGCCCATCGCCTGGCCACCCTGGAAAATGCCGACCGTATCATTGTCATGAACGAAGGAAGGATCGTGGAGCAGGGGGGGTATGGGGAGTTGAGGAAGGCCGGCGGGCTGTTCGCCCGGATGGCAACGGCTGGGGAGGGGCCATGAAGGATATGATCCGCCTTTTGAAGCTGGCTTGGCCCTATCGCGCCTGGCTGCTGGCCGCCCTTGGACTCTCCCTCATGACGCTTGCGGCCAATGTGGGGCTCCTGGCCCTGTCGGGCTGGTTCATTGCCGCCATGGCCCTGGCAGGGATCAGCGGCATCCCCATCAATTACCACTATCCGGCTGCCGGCATCCGCGCCTTGGCGATCTGGCGCACTCTCGGGCGCTACGCCGAAAGAGTGGCGGGCCACCAGACGTCCCTGCGGCTCCTGGCGGGCCTGCGGGTCTGGATTTTTCGCCGCATCGAACCCCTGGCCCCGGCCCGGTTGGAAGGGTACGCCAGCGGCGACCTCTTAAGCCGCATCCGGGCCGACATCGACAGCCTGGACACCTTTTACCTGCGTTTGCTGGCGCCGGTACTGACTGCGCTGTGCGCCGGCGTGATGTTCACCCTTTTTCTCTGGTTTTACAGCCCGGCGGTTGCCCTGGCAACGGCCGGGCTGTTGCTCGCGGCCGGCGGTTTCCTGCCCTTGGCGGTGTACCTGCTTGGCCGTACGCCGGGTGCGAGGGTGACACGGAACTCGGCGGAGCTGCGCACGGCCGTGGTGGATGGCCTGCGAGGGATGGAAGAGCTGTTGGCCTACGATGCTGTGGAGCGGCAAAAGGAGCGGGTGAAGGAACTTAACCGGCGCCTGCTGGCCGATCAGGCCCGTCTGGCCGGATTGGCGGGTATCTCAGCCGGCGGGGTGGGCCTCTGCTCCGGCCTTGCGCTCTGGTCGGCGCTGGTGATCTCCATTCCCCTGGTTCGCGCCGGTTCCCTCAGCGGGCCGCAGATGGTCATGGTGGCGCTTTTCTGCCAGGCCGCCTTTGAGGCGGTCCTGCCGCTGCCCCCTGCTTTTCGGCTGCTTGGGCAGACCTTGGCGGCTGCCCGGCGCATATTCTCCCTTGCCGACGAACCCCCGGCGGTCAGGGAACCACACGATCCGGCGCCGGTGCCGGAACGTGCCGATTTCAGCCTGCGCGGGGTCGGGTTCAGCTATGGCAATGGCGGCGCAACCCTGGAGGGATTGGACCTGGAATTGTCGCCGGGACGCAAGGTGGCCCTGGTGGGGGGGAGCGGCGCCGGCAAGAGCACCCTGCTGGACCTTTTGCTCCGTTTCCGGGAGTACGGCAGCGGTTCCATACTCCTGGCAGGGCGGGAACTACGGGAGTATGACGGCGAAGACGTGCGCAGTCTGCTGGCGGTGGCCGGCCAGCAGCCATTTCTGTTCAACGCCACCCTGCGGGAGAACCTGCTGATTGCCCGGTCCGGGGCAGGGGAAGGGGAAATGATTGCGGCGGCCTGCATTGCGGGGATCCACGACGAGATCGTCGCGTTTGCGCAAGGGTATGATACCGAGGTCGGTGAAAGGGGGATGAAGCTCTCCGGCGGCCAGGTGCGCCGTCTGGCCATTGCCCGGGCAATCCTCAAGGATAGTCCTGTCCTCTTGTTGGACGAACCGACGGAAGGGATGGACGCCGCTGCGGCCAGATTGCTCCTGGAGCGGGTTTTCCGCTATGCCGGGGACAAGGCGCTCCTGGTGATTACCCACTGCCGGATCGGGCTGGAGGTCATGGACGAGGTGGTGCTGATGGACGAGGGGCGTATGATCGAACGGGGCAGCCACGCCCAACTGCTGGCCCGCAGCCGGCAGTACCGCGACATGTGGGCGCTGGATGACACGTGATGGCGTAACCCGCGGTCTGAGAATATCAATAAGCCCGACAGGTTCATAGAGTCACGGCTTGAAGAATGCCTCGTAAAAAAGGCTCGGCCATTTTTTTATATTGTGAACCACGCTGTGCTGAATCGCGCATTCCCACGTGCAATTACATTCCCTTCGATCAATGGATGCGATCATCTCCCTGACTTCAGACGTACGCAATACTTCAGACATGTCATAGTTATTGTTCCGCAGGTTGCCCAATTCTTCGGGCAGCATTTCGCATGCGAAAACGCCGCCGAAAGAGTCGACGACAATCTGCTTTCTTATGGCATGGCAGGTGTACGTCCTGCGGGCTGACCGCGCCGTGTTCAAGACCTCGCGCCGCGTAAACACGGGCAGGATCGACAGCAATCTCTGCAAGGGATGACGGCTCTTCACCCTGTTGAGAAAATAACTTTCTTCGAATAATTTTACGGCCGCCGCATATTTTTCAAGATCGACCTTGCCGACATCGGCGGTCTCGGTCGTACCTCGAATAAGGGTAATACTGTACATATCGAGACAAAAATGTTCCGTTACGTACGAGTGAATGTCCCTGATTTTGTCCTGGTTGTATTTGCAAAAGGTCGTATTGGCCAATATCTCCAGCCGGGCATGCTGTTTCCGCAATTTGTCCAACAACTCATAGGTGCTCGTAACTTTTTCGAAATTTCCGGGCACTCCCCGGATAAAATCATGATCCTGCCCGATGCCGTCGATGGACAGGCTCACCCGGACTACCGCCTCGGGGCATTGTTCCAGTATTGTTTTCGTCCGTTCGGCAATAACGTGGGGAGTAAGGCAGTTGGTGGGAATCGCGAAGATGCGGGCCGAAGTCAAATCGTAAAAAAGCTTGCAAATATCGGCAATGTCACTCCGTAAGAAAGGTTCTCCTCCCCCAAGGGTAACATAGGCAAGCCGCCCGGCCTTTGCGGCGATCTTGCCGATTTCGTCCAGGGTGAGCTCGTCGCCGCTCCGGTGAAGCGGGTTATTGTATTCCCAGTTAAAACAGGTCTTGCAGCGGGAGTTGCACGTTGCCGTAACGTAAAAAACCAGATACGTCGGGTTCCCGGCAAAAAACATCCTGGCAATATCGGCAATACTGGTGAAAGATTTGAACATATGCTTGTTTGAACCTATCCCATCATGTGGAATTATATTATACAACAATTAATAAATCCACGACAAGATTCCTCCCAGGCCGATGGCAAGGGAAAATACGTATTCAAAGAAAGCAGCCTGCACCAGATAAATAGATCCCTTCGTGTTTGCGCAGAAAGTAAAAAGCCTGCGATTCAACTTGAAAAACGAAACCACTGAGATCAGATAGCACAGCAGGAAAAACAGGGTAATGACGAAGCCGAGAGACGCTATCAAGAGTACGCTCATAATGGTCAAAAGCAGGAACAGGGCGCTCAACAATACCGAGATTATCGATAACATCCCTTTCTTGTTGGTGTGGACACTGGTGAGCTTTTTCCTTTCTCTCAGAAGCCTTGAAAACTGGTTTGCCCTCCGCAGGTATTTTTTCAATATGGATCCGAAGGAGGGAAAGTGATGCCGTATGATGATATCTTTGTGAATTAAAACTCTTTTTGGCGGAAGGCGCATGCCCAGTTCGATATCTTCAATGTCGGCTCCGGTATATATCTCGTTAAAACCTCCGGCAGCGTAAAACGCCTCTTTTCTCATGGCGCCCATTTGAGTTGAGAAAAAGTCGGATATGGGTTCCGCGGATATGAAGGTGAAGTGGCTCCGCAATGAGTTGTAATTTGAAGCACGGCAGCTTCTTAGCGAGGCCATGTCCGGTACGGCCAACACGGCATCGATGCCAGGATTTTCCAGAAAGGCATCGTAAAACTGTTTGAAGGAATCCCTTCTCACCATCGTATCCGAATCAAGGAACAGGATAATGTCCGACTCTGCTTTATTTACTCCCAAATTACGTGCCGCTGCCGGCCCCTTGTTCGTATCCATGGTGAATATTCTGCAGGGATATTGGCCTGCAATGGCCAGTGATCTGTCTGTTGAACAGTCATCCACAATAATAACTTCAAAGTATGGCCACGAAGATTGGAAGAGAGAATTAAGACATATCTCTATCTCTTTCTCCGCATTGAATAATGGTATGACTACTGATAATAGTGGTTTCATTGTTTTTCTCTTATTTCTTGCTTTATGATTATTTTAACAAAATACACGATGATTTTCTTTGATCTAAATCAATTTTTTAGATTATCAAAATCCACACAAGTTGCTTATATCTCAAAGGTTTCTTATAGACGAACCAACCATACAAAAGGTTACAAAAAAAATAGCAGTTCATTGAATTGGTTTTCCAATGGGGTGGTCCGGAATTATTTCCCATAACAAAACGCACGGAACGTAAACGAGTTGAGTGGGGATAAAATGTGCTGGAAACCGGCGTTACGGAATCGGAGCGCAGTCGGGTGCCGAACAGGAAGAGGGCAAGGAATGGCGGGAGACCGTGCCGTGGGTGCGGGTTACGTACAACGTAAATATATCTGCGCTACTGTGTGGAGTGGGCGTAGCCTTACGTTCGGACTATGAGCCGCCATACCGCTCATCGAACCTGCGGAAATACTCCTCCCGGCACCAGTTCTCCACATCGACCAGGGCCTGGAATGCCTCTTCGAAACCATTTCGCCCGAGGGTGAAGACCCCATGTCCGTAGACGATGGCCCGTCCCGGTTCCCCGATGACCGGCGGGAGATTCCTGGCGATGCCGCCGGCGCCGATCTCCCCAGCCACCACGGGGGTTCCGCCCAGGACCCTGACCTTGGGGCAATCCTTCCAGCAGTCGGTGATGGCGCAGTGCTCCTTCTCATGGCAGAGCATGCTCATCACCACTGCGAACCGCGGGTGGCCGTGCAGTATGGCGCGGCAACCGGAGGTTTCGAAGATGCGGCGGTGCGCTACCAGTTCGCTTGAGGCGGTGATACCGATGGTGGAGCTGTTGTCAAAGGGAACCGGATCGATGCAGCCCGCCAGTTCGTCAAGGCTGGAAGCGGTTTGTGATATGTAGATCAGATCGCCGTTGGAGTAGGAAATGTTGCCGAAAAAGGAGTCCACCAGGCCCCGCTCTACCGTGTAACGTCCCACGCGTGCCATCTCGTCGAGGATGTCGGCCTTTGCCGACAGGGGACCTTGTCTGAATTTCAACCCGGAGGCCGTGAGCGGCATCAGCCACTCTGTGCGGAAATCGTTGAAGGCCCGGGCTTCGCCCGGCAGCCTGAAGCCGTGTTCCACAACATCCTCAAGATATTTGATGAAGGTGGAGTGAAACACCGACGACCAGTTGATAAATGCCTGTTCGACCGTCAGGGCTCCGTTGGCGATGATGCCCATGTCCTCGACGATGATCCCCTTGCGGTTGCCCAGGAACCGTGCAATGGTCTCCGCCGGGTCGCTGCCGAGATCGGTGCGCCGCAGGATCGGAATATCGTGCAGGAACGTGCGGGTCTCGGTATCGCGCGGTACGATTTCCCGTTCACCTGCGCCGGCCCGCTGCAGCAGGAAACGGGCAAAGGGAAGGGCGGGCGCGGCGGCGCAGAGCGCAAGGCAGTTGAGACGGCCAAGGACGGAAGCCGCCAGGCGTGACAAAACGGGGTCGCCTGCGGCTATCACCACATCATCCTGGGCCGCAAAGGCGATCTTTTCCGGCAGTGCCGACCGGTCGGCGATCAGCTTGCGGCTGTATTTTTCTATCTGGTCATACATCAGGGAACGGAATCGGGGATGTTGGTAAACAGAACCGAACCGTCGGACAGGACGGCTCTGCGGAAATGGCTTTTGCGCTTCGACGACGCCAGCCGGGTCCGGGGTATGGGCGTGGTGCTGCCGGGCATGAACGCCGGCGTAACGTTAATGCCATCCTGCCATGCCTCGAAATGGAGGTGGGGACCTGTGGAGCGGCCGGTATTGCCGGACAGGGCAATGGTTGTCTCAGCGTCGACGGATTGCCCCTGGGCGACCAGCAGGCGGCTGTTATGGCCGTACATGGTGATCATTCCGTTGTCGTGCCCGATTACCACCGTGTTTCCGTAGCCGGAGCGCAGGCCGCTGTAGAGCACGACCCCTGGCGCAACCGTTTTAACGGGCGTTCCCTCGGGGGTGGCGATGTCGATGCCGTTGTGGTGGCGCCATTTCCCGTCGATGGGATCGATGCGCATGCCAACGCCGGAAGTTATGGTCCCGCCTGCCAGGGGAAGGCGCGGGTCATAGGTCGCCGGAGAGGCTTCCCTTGGGTTGAACGATGCCCTGACCGTCTTCTCCATTATTTCATTCAGGGAGATATCCCTTGTTTTTTCGCCGGTTGCCGTCTTCCTGCTCGTGGCGGATGCCGAGCCGGGCTCTTTGATGACGACCTTTGCATTCTTGTCCTGGGGCACATCGGTGAACGTCTCGACGCCGTCAACCGTAACAAAGCGGTAAATGTCCGCCCGGCTGTCGGCGGGCAGTGCCAAAACAGCTGCACACATCAATAATAGCGCGGGGAATTGCCGCCCGGCCGAAGGGAAAATGTTCCGTCTGCACACGAATGATCTCTTTAGTGCTTGTCGTCCGAGTGCATTTCTGTTACAAAAATTTTTTACCATTTCTTTTTTATACAGCAATCTTGCGTTTTCTGCAATCCAGTCAATCCTTCCGGGGAATGTAGCAATGCTTGAGTATTTTGAAAAAGTCGTTAAGGGGACCGAACGCGAAGACAGTCTGGTAATCCTCCAGAATCTGAAGGAACTGGTCGGCGCGAGCTTCTCCTTTTTGAATTATTATAAAGAAATTCCGGTCTGTTATAACGCCAAGCTGGTCAATGTGGATAACGAAATGGCCGAGTTCGAGGTGCATGACTACCAGGCCAAGGTCATTTCCCTGGAGCACAAGGTTCTGATTCGCGCCCATGAAAAGTGTTCCTTCCGTGAAGATATGATCGGAGAGGCTTTCTACGTCAATGTCGCCCGGAAAAAGGTGATACTCTGCAAATTCGGCTATGCCAAGATCAAATCGGATATGCGGCGTTTTGTGAGGGTCAAGCTCGACCGGCCGCTTGAAGCCGACATAATGCTTGAAGAAGATATGCTCAAGGGGAATGTGATGAATATCTCCCTTGGCGGCGCGTCCATGGATGTCATGTCCAGGGAACATCTTGCCAGCGGGTTGGACGTCACCCTGCTCCTGAAACTCCCTCCCGAGATTTCCGGCGGCTCGACATACGAGGTGGAGATCACCGCTACGGTCATCAAGGTAATGGGGGATGACGCCCCCTATTCCTGTATTGTGGAGTTCCACCCGGAAAGGCATTCCCAGCGGCAGATATCTTACTATATCAACCATCGCCAGGTCGAAATCATCAAGGAACTCAAAGAATTGATGCTGTAAAACGTGGCACACCCTGCTGCCTGTTTTGTGTGCACCGTTCGCGGCGGTGCCGATATTTTGTGCACAATTGTTGTCCAAGAACGCCGATGCTGTGGTTGAGTCATTGCAACTTGATAATATCGCGGCGGTTTTTAATAGCCCACATTGGCAGAATGCTTGCATCGGGTAATAGATTCTGCGCAGCAGCTTATGGCTTGCAATTTGACCTATAATTCATATAATCTCCCCTGTCCAATTTCTCTGAAAGGGAGGATCACGGTTTGAAAAAAGTTGAAGCTGTAATCAAGCCATTCAAGCTTGATGAGGTCAAGGAAGCTTTGAATGAAATTGGCGTGCAGGGTATCACCGTCAGCGAGGTCAAGGGCTTTGGCCGTCAGAAGGGACACACCGAGCTGTACCGCGGCGCCGAATATGTCGTGGATTTTATTCCCAAGATCAAACTTGAAATCATAGTATCGGATTCGATTCTTGCAAGAGTCGTGGAAGCCATTGAACAGTCCGCCAAAACCGGCCGGATTGGTGACGGCAAGATTTTCGTTACGCCGGTCGAGGCCGTAGTCCGCATCAGGACCGGCGAAACCGGCGATGATGCAATTTAAGGCAGCACGCGGTTAAGTAGTTTCCATCCGGAAAGGGGAGATTTTTCGTCCAGGCCAGGAAATCGAGGGATTGCGCGGAGGCGTACTAAGGTTACGCCGCACAAGCAAGACCGAAGATTGACGCCGCATGGGCGGAAAAGAACCCTTTCCGGGCAGAAACTAAGTATATATCCCCCCGAAAGGAGCAACTGATGACCCCGAAACAAGTAGTAGAATTTGCCAAAGAAAACGGCGCCCTGATGGTTGATTTCAAATTCATGGATTTTGTTGGCATCTGGCAGCATTTTTCCACCCCGATCAGCGAATTCGGCGAG
>Ga0187771_10001024_pt1 | contig 18276 bp, 16 predicted proteins | sample 0116_SJ02_MP15_1_FD_133139 | JGI IMG/M metagenome (GOLD analysis project Ga0187771, IMG submission 133139) | Tropical peat soil microbial communities from peatlands in Department of Meta, Colombia - 0116_SJ02_MP15_10_MG | ecosystem: Environmental > Terrestrial > Soil > Wetlands > Peat | place...
TGATATTGTCTGATCTTTTCTTCTTCTGAGGATTTGGTAACCGGTTCTTTATGGCATTCAAGGCAGGTGGTTAGGTCAGGCATTCCGGAAAAGTTTTGAGTTTTAAAATAACGGTGACAGGAGTCGCACTCTAACCCCTGTTCAATATGTTTCTTATGGTTGAAGGAGATCGGTTGGCCAGTCCTGGAGCCAATGCCCAAACGGATGAGGAGGAAGAGTATAAGGAACCCTGCCGCCAATCCAATAAGGAAAAATTTCATGCTGTGAGCCATTTGGTCACTGCCGAGCTATCCGGAGGATCACCCGACTCCAATAGATCGAATCATAAACAACGATCGTTATTGCAATGAATCTTAAGGGGAAGGGTCTTACAAATCAATACACTAAATTATGTATTTTTAAAGCAAAAAAACTGTATTTTGAAAAGGCGCCTAAATTTTTTTGAAAGTGCCTTTTCTCCAGCCTTGATCTTCTTCTTCGCGCCTGAAGCTGCGTTCAATATAGCTAACGTGGCTGAATTCCCCTGCCTCAATGGGGATGGCCACCTTCATCAACAGGGTGAAGATGAGGAGCCCTGTTGCCCAGATGCCGAAAGACACCATGAGCTCTAAGTGATTGGGAAAATATTCGAAGATTTCGCCGAGAGGATCCGGGACAAACCCGGGTATCACAAAACCGGGTCCCTTCTCGATCCATACCCCGATGATAATGAGTAAACAGCCCAAATTTAGGGTGGTTAATCGTTTCCGGGTTTGGGGAATCAGAAAGATGATGAATGCGATGACATTCATCGTCATCGCCGACCATATCCAAGGCACGAGCTCCTTGTGGCCGTGGAGGCCTTCGAACAGGTATTTAAAGGCTGCAATATGAACCGTTTGAGAATAATACTCCTTAAATATCTCGGCAGAGAGAAGAAACAGGTTGAGAAACATGGCGTAGGCGATTAGTTCTGATATCTTGAAGAGGGCATTATCCTCTATCTCTATATGGTGCACGGATACCTTCCGGATGATCTGAAAAATAATGATGATGATGGCAGGCCCTGAGCAGAAGGCACTGGCCAGAAACCTCGGGGCAAGGATCGATGCATTCCAGAAGGGACGGGCAGGAAGGCCATTATAAAGGAAGGCCGTGACAGTGTGGATGGCCACCGCCATGGGGATGGAGATTAAGATAAAAGGAACAATAAACTTCCAGTTGGGCTCTTTCCGGTAGTAGAACTTGACTAAAAGGTAGATCGGGATAAGAAGGTTCAGGAATAGATAACCGTTGAGGGCAAGGACATCCCAGGCCAAAAGCGATTGGGGAAAGTTCATCAGTCCTATGAAAGGAAGCATGTGCCAGAATCGGTCGAGCCTCCCGAGGTCGACCATCACAAAGAGAATGGCCATGACGATGGAGGAGGCGGCGAAGAGCTCGCCGAGCACGACAATCTCTTTGATCGGCTTGAAATGGTAGACATAAGACGGAATGACCAGAAGAACCGCGGCTGCAGCCGCCCCGACCAGATACGTGAAATTGGCAATGTAGAGGCCCCAGGAAACCTGATCATTCATTTTTGTTGCGATCAGACCTAAATCGTGTTGCCTCATATAAAATAGAAAACCCATGCCGATGATCGCCATGAGGGAGAAACACCAGGCATAGTACAGGCTGCTCCCTGTTACCACAAGGGTCAAGGTCCTCTTGTAAAAATGCCATGTTTCATTCAATATTTCCCGCAACTTTTCCATATGCTTTTCTATGCTTCAAAGAAGTAGTAAAACTTCGGTTCTGTACCTAAATCTTCCTTGAGCCTGAAGACCCGCTTTCGATCGATGATATACCGCATTTCGCTATTCGGGTCGAGGAGGTTGCCAAATTTCCTCGTTCCCGTAGGGCAAGCTTCCACGCAGGCGGGATACCTTCCTTGCCTTACGCGCTGGATACAAAACGTGCATTTTTCCACAGCACACTTCATTCTGGGTCGGTTTCCCAGGTAATGGACGGAAGGGTTTATCTCCTCTCTCGGAATGTTTGGCTCCGCCCAGTTGAAAACCCTCCCTTTATAGGGACAGGCTGCGATGCAGTATCTGCAGCCGATGCACCAGTTGTAATCAACCACGACGATACCGTCCGGTTCTTGCCAAGTGGCGTGGACAGGGCACACCTTCACACAAGGAGGCTCCTGACATTGCTGACACTGAACGGGAAGATAGATAAATCCCTTTTCCGGAACGAGATCAGGATTGTAATAATGTTCTGAGTCTTCAAGATTGATCAGGTTTCCTCTTTTGAGCCTGAGAACCCTAATCCACTGAAGTTGAGGGTCATGTCGTGAATGGTTATTTTCTTTTACACAGGCGTAAACGCATCTTCGACAGCCAATACATCGGGAAAGCTCCAGGCCATATGCCCAAAGCGTGTCGGGAACTGCCTCCTGGGTGCTAATTTGAAATTTCCTTCCATACTTTTGCAAGTACCTCTCTTCCAGCTTGGCAATGACGCGCCTCTTCTCTTCCAGTGTCATTTCCCGAAAATGTTTCTGTAAAAAGTCCTCGGCCTCCTCCTTCGTGCAGGAGGAGAAGAGGGGGATAGCAAGACCTCCTAGGGCAGTCAGTGAAGCATTACGAAGAAACTCTCTTCGGGTGAAACGTCTATTTAGCATTACGAATCCTTTGGTTTTATTGGTGGAGGCTCGGGTTTTATCGGTTTGAATTTTGGCTGGTGAGGATCGTGGCAGTGAGCACAGAGATAGTAGGTTCTCTTGCCGGGTCCCATAAAGTATCCAGTTCTTTTTCCATGAATGCCCGCCTTCCAGTCATTATACACAAAACCGTGGCATTCCCCACAGAGCCGATAGCTTTCAGTGAAGGGAATCAAATCCCCATTATACAGCCGCAGTTTATCTCGATTCTTCGCATCATGGCAATCAAGACACCACCGCATCGACTCGGCGTGATGGAGCTTGATATCGGTGTGCTCTTCCTTCAAGACTCTCTTCTTCCGATTCACCTCCATCGAGGCATGACAGTTGCTGCAGGGAAACAATCCCTCTGTCATTGGAGGTGGAGCGACAGGGAACTCTTCGCCCGCCCCATTTGCAAAGGACGCAAAACAAAGCCCTAACGAAAGCATTCCCAATGCGATGGTCTTGACTGTTTTCTTCATTCGTGAACGGCAACTGGGCAGGAGAGAAGGAGTTTAGTCATTGATCCGAAAGACTGGTGCTACTAAAAACCTTCCCAATAAATCCAACAAAAAAACTTTATTATAATCTGTTAACATCTTCAACGACAAAAAGCAAATACTTTGGAATCCCGCTCCTTCTGCATCACAGCTTGCAAAGGGGCTGTCTATGTGATAATTTTTCTCCATGCAGGTCGATATTCAACTGGTTCCATCTCCACCGAATTCAGATGCCCTTTTAAATCGAACAGTCGTTGTCGTCGATGTTCTGAGAGCAACTTCTGTCATGGTCAATGCGATATCCCAGGGAGCCTTGGAGATTCTCCCTTTGGCCGGTGTGGAGGAGGCTCTTCAGATGGCTAAGGTTTTTCCGCGGGGTTCCGTGCTTTTAGGCGGGGAGAGGGAAAGTAAGAGTATACCGGGATTTGATTTAGGGAATTCTCCCAAAGAGTATGTCGCCGAAAGTGTGAAAGGGAAGAAACTGATCCTGACGACGACCAACGGAACAAAGGCGTTTCATTTGGTTTCTTCCGGGAAAGAAGTTTTAGTGGGAAGTTTTCTTAACATTGGAGCCGTGGCACGGAGATGTCTTGAGTCAGGGAGGGAGCTGCTCATTTTCCTCTCAGGGGATGAAGGAGGTTTTTCTCTGGAGGACACAGTCTGCGGAGGAATGTTGATCGGTCTGATCACAAAGAAAAGGAAGAAATCTATTTCTCTGACGGATGCCTCCAGATGCGCCCAGATTCTTTATCAAAGATTCAAAAATAATTTATTAGAAGCTTTTCACCTCTCCTATCATGGAAAACAGTTGATTAACCGTGGTTTTGAGGATGACCTTGACTATTGCGCTCAAATCGATATTACCTCCCTTGTCCCCGTATTTAGAGAAGGGGTGATCAGGGCCCCCTCATCCCCACCCTCTCCCGCGCGGGGAGAGGGGAAGGGTGAGGGGCGTTATGCGATGCAAATTGAGGAGAACGAGTGATGCGACGCCGAGATCGGGAATTAAAGAATAAGGAAACCCTCTTAGCCATTTTAGAGCAGTCCCCTGTAGGAAGGATGGCCACCGTTAATCGAAAGGGCTATCCGGTGATCAAACCTGTCAACTTTATTTATTGGAACGGAAGGATCTATCTCCACTCTTCAACGAAAGGGGAGAAGATCAGCGACATCCGTCGGGGCAGTTCCGTCTGTTTTGAAGTGGACGAGCCCATTGCCTACGTGGCGGCAGTGGAACCCGCCTGCAAGAGCACATATTACTATCGAAGCGTTATCGTCAAGGGAAGTGCTATCATTGTGAGTCAGGTTGACAGAAAATTGGAAATTCTCGAAAGACTGATGGAAAAATACCAGCCGGAGGGGGGCTACCAAGGAGTGGCCCCGGAGATTATGAAGAGAACAGCGGTGATCGAAATCTCTATTCGTGAAATGACCGGAAAGGAACATCTGGGTTAGATGAAATCTTCTGTCTCTATTGTCAAGTGCAAAGAATATGATGAAGAAAAGGTCTTGAGCGCGCTTCGCCAGGCCATCGACCTGATCGGAGGGATTCAAACTTTTGTAAACAAAGACAGTCGTGCTCGGCTCGGGGCGCTCGCCTCTCGGCGCTCGTCTCTCGGCAAAGCCGAGGGAAGCCGAGGGAAGCCACGGGTTCTCCTTAAACCTAATCTCCTTTACGGAAAACCTCCAGAAAAAGCTGTGACGACTCATCCCTCTGTCGTGAGGGGGATGATCCAGATCGTTCGAGAGGCGGGAGGAGTCCCTTTTATTGGAGATAGTCCTTCGGTCGGAAGTTTGACGAGGACGGCTGAGAAAGCTGGCATCAAGGCAGTGGCCGATAAGATGAAGTGCCCTCTTGTGGAATTCAAGAGACCTGTTCTCCCTTTGAAAGGCGGAGGGAGAACATTTAGACAATTGGAAGTTGACCAGACTGTTTTGGAAGCGGATGTGATCATCAACCTTCCTAAATTCAAAACCCATAGCCTGACGCTTCTCACCCTGGGGGTAAAGAACCTCTTCGGGTGTATCCCCGGACCTAAGAAAGCCTTATGGCATCTCAAGGCAGGAGATGATCGAAAAATCTTTGCCCAAATACTTTTTGATATCTCCCAGGTGATCCAGCCCTCCCTCTCCATTTTGGATGGGATTGTGGGGATGGAAGGGAATGGACCGAATAGCGGCCGCCCGATTCCAATAGGATTGGTTCTGGCAAGCGGGGACCCCTTGAGTTTGGATCAGATCGTATGTGACCTGTTAGGGATTTCAAGGGAATCTCTGTTAACGAATCGTGTGGCGCTTGAACAGGGGATGGGAAAAGATCCGATTGAGGTTCTGGGGGAAAGGGTACAAGATCTTAAGATTTCCAACTTCCAGTTTCCAGCCCTCTCTCAGCCGGATTGGCACTTACCGGCAATCTTGAGAAAGGCGTTGAAGAATGCTCTGACTTCCAAACCAGTGATCGATGACGAAGTATGCAAGGATTGTGATCAATGTGCAAAGATCTGCCCACCCCAAGCCCTAACGAGAAAGGGAACGGATTTGATCTTTGATTACGGAGAATGCATTCGTTGCTTCTGTTGTCTTGAGGTCTGCTCAGAAGGAGCCATCTCGATCAAACCAGGATGGGCCTTGAAGCTCGTCAGTGGAAGGTCGAAGGTGGAAAGTGGAAAGCAGTAGGTTGAAGGCAGTAAGCGGAAGGTAGCTGTAGCACCCTCATTTACTGTGGGCGAAGATTATGCGTAACATAAAACTCCTCATTGAATACGATGGAACGAATTATCAAGGATGGCAGGTCCAGCCAGGAGGGCCGACCATCCAGGGGACGCTTGAAGAGAAGCTGTCACGGCTTACAGGCGAGAGAATTCGTTTGACTGGTTCCGGGAGAACGGATTCAGGGGTTCATGCCTTAGGCCAGGTAGCTCACTTCAGGACACAGAGCCAGATGGATATCCGTACAATCCAGAGAGCACTCAACAGTCTTCTCCCTCCAAATATTGTTATTCAAAAGGTAGATGAGGTTGACGAAGGTTTTCATGCACGGAAGCATTCGAAAAGCAAGGTCTACGAGTACCGAATTCTCAATCGGAATCTTCGGTCAGTTTTTCACCACGGGTATGTATGGCATATTCCTCAGAAGCTGAATTTGACGGAGATGAAGAAGGCGGCTCAGAGTTTGATTGGAGAACATGACTTTTCTGCGTTCCGCACGGTGGGCTCTCCCACTCGTACAACCATTCGAAGAGTGATTAGGGCGGAATGGAAGAGGGGGCGAGACGGCCTCATACGGTTCGAGGTCGAAGCAAACGGCTTTTTGAAACAAATGGTGAGGTCCATCGTCGGAACATTAGTCGAGATTGGAAGAGGAAAGATGAACGCTGCCGATTTTCGTAAGATCTTAAATTCCAAGGACAGGAAAGAAGCAGGCCCCACCGCCCCAGCCCAGGGATTATTCTTGAAAGAAGTGAAGTATTAATTGTGGCGCTTGGTTGACGGTAGATCGCTAATCAATCTGTAGGGCAAGGCTTTAGCCTTGCTCAAAAACTTTACCCGATAAACACGGAAATTATCCACAAAAAACGCGTTCGGTTGAAGGGTTTCGATTATACGGGCTTCTTTCACTACTTCGTCACAATTTGCACTTACAAAAAAGAGCGGGTTTTTAAGAATGATCTTCTTTTTGTTAGCTGGCTAACTGACACTTTGCGAGAAAAGTCAAGTTCTTTTGGGTTTAGAGTCTGGGCATACTGTTTTATGCCGGACCATCTTCACCTTTTGATAGAGGGCAAAGATAACAGTTCGGACAAGAGGGGATTCATCTCCTCATATAAGCAATCTACGAGCTTTTATTATAAAAAGAAAACGGGCCTGTCACTTTGGCAAGTAAATTATTATGAGCACGTGCTGAGAAGAGGAGAAGATACAACGAATGTTGCACGCTATATTTTCAATAATCCAGTTAGAAAGGGCCTAGTGGACAACTTCAAGAAATACAAATCTCTTGGCTTCTTTGGATTTGACTTACTCATGGTATAAATTTAGCATGTATTGTTTAAGAGCAACCCTAAAGGGTTGCCCTACAAACAGGGATATTGGACCTATATTCTAATCAATTCATATTCCCTTGTGCCCATCCCGATTTCTTCGGCATAGGCAAGCTGAATACTCCAGTTAACCAGCGGATAAATCGCTCTAAATTTGTCTTCTCCGGGTTTCCAGGCTCCTGTGAGTTTGGAAGTTCGGTTTCCTTCCTGCCCATTCACCAAATCAACCGACGCCTGATCGATGGCAACCGGGTCCTCGGAAGAAAGGATCCCGATATCGTTGACAATCGGTGTATCAGAATATCCGTAGCAGTCACAGGCGGGAGAGATTTGAGTGAGAAAGTTTAAGTGAAGCGTCTTTCCCTTTTTCTTCTGGATAACTCCATAGGCATACTCCACCATTTTCTTTTGAAAAATAGGGACGCTCTCGTTCCATTGGATTTCAATAGCCCCTGAAGAACAGGTGAGGATGCATTCTCCGCACCCGATGCATTTTTTGGGATCGATAAAGGCAATACCCTGTTTGGTTTCGACCTCCGACTGCGGTGGCCGCATCGAGATGGCTTCCTGTGAGCACCGGCTAAGACAGGCCTTACATCCCTTGCAGGCTTTGCCCTTGACTTGGGGTGAGATATTTGAATGCTGACTCAGCTTTCCTTCACGGCTGGCGCACCCCATTCCCAGATTCTTCAAGGCTCCTCCGAACCCGGACAATTCATGGCCTTTGAAATGGGTGACCGCAATCAGTCCATCCGCCATATAGATCTCTCGGGCGATGGAGACTGTTTTGAAAATGGGTTTGTCAATCCGAACCTTGACGGCACTATTGCCTCTCAAACCATCGGCAATCAGGATAGGGGCATTCACGACAGACTCTGTGAACCCGTTTTCAAAAGCGGTGATTAGATGGGAGACCGCTTCACCCCGAGTTCCAACATAGAGGGTGTTGGCATCGGTTAAGAAAGGCTTCCCTTTATATTGTTTGACTCGATCCACCACCCTTCGTAAAAAGATGGGTCGAACAAAGGCCGTATTTCCTTTCTCCCCAAAATGGAGTTTAATCGCCACCAAATCCTTCTCCCGGATCTTTCCCTTCAGATCAGCCCGATCCAGAAGGATGTCCAATTTGTCCAGGAGGGTTTTCCCGGGTTCAACCCTGAGATCCGAAAAAAAGACAGAACTCTCCATGTCAGAACCTCTTAAGAAAACATTCTAAGAAAATCGCACTCCTGTGTCAACGATGGCCTGAGGAGGGTTGACTTTTTATTGAGAAAAAAGGTAATTTAATATATTGTTCTGACGGAAAGGAGAAGAGATGAAGCGAGGCGAACCAACCACCATTCGAAACATAGGAACCTTCGGCCACGGCGGTGAAGGGAAGACCTCCTTGGTTGAGGCCATTCTCCTTGACGTGGGCGAAAATACCCGTCTTGGCCGTGTGGATGATGGTTCCTCGTTGATGGATTTTGAACCGGAAGAAATCAATCGAAAGATTAGCATCAGTGCCTCTCTTTCTCATTTTGAGTGGAATAAACATTCGTTTCATATCATTGATACCCCGGGGTATGCCAATTTTATCGCTGAGGCGAAGGCCTCCATGAGGGTGGTAGATGGGGCCGTCATCGTCGTCAGCGGAAATTCGGGGGTCAAGGTGCAAACCGAGACCGTGTGGGGATACGCCAATGAGTTTCAAGTCCCACGAATTCTGTATGTCAGCAAAATGGATACGGAACGGGCCAATTTTCTCAAAGTGGTGGATGAGGTGAAAAAGATTTTTCCTTCTCAACCCCCCGTTCCTGTTCAACTTCCCATCGGAGGAGACGGAAGTTTTAAGGGCATGGTGGATTTGATTCAGAGGAAGGCTTATTTGTATCGTGAAGATGGGAGCGGTCAATTCGAACTCAAGGACGTCCCTCCGGACATGAAAGAAGGGGTGGAACGGCTTCGCGAGAAGCTGGTCGAGATCGTGGTGGAAATGGACGATCAATTAATGGAAAAATACTTGGAGTCGGGAGAGGTTTCCATAGAGGAGATTACCCGGTGTCTTCGAAAGGGAACGATGGAAAGAAAACTGGTTCCTGCCCTTTGCGGCTCCTCCACCCGAAACATAGGGATGCAACCTTTTCTTGATCTGGCGATCTCCTGCTTTCCTTCACCGTTGGAAAGGGGTCCGGTTCAGGGAAAGAATCCCAGGACGGGAGAACCTGAAACCCGTGAACCCAAAGAAGATGCACCTTTCTCCGCCTTTGTCTTTAAGACGATCGCCGATCCCTTTGCCGGAAAACTGAGTCTCTTCAGGGTTTATTCTGGAACGGCGAATGCAGATTCCACTCTCTATAATTCCAAAAAGGATGTGAAGGAGAGAATCGGCCAAATTTTCTTGTTGGAAGGGAAGAAGCAGAAGCCGGTTGGCTTCGCCGGCGTAGGCGATATTGTGGCGGTTGCCAAATTGAAAGAAACCACGACGGGTGACACCTTCTCCGATGAGAAAAAGCCCATTGTATTCGAAGAAACGAAACTCCCCCTTCCTGTGATCTCCTACGCGCTAACCCCAAAGAGCAAAGGGGATGAGGACAAGATCACCGCTTCCCTGGCGCGCATCCACGAAGAAGATCCGACGATGATGTTGGGCCGGGACGAACAGACCGGTGAGATCATTCTCTCCGGTGTGGGCCAGACCCACGTGGAAGTCATCGTTGAAAAATTAAAAAGGAAATTCGGGGTGGAGGTCAACCTCAGTGTCCCGAAAGTTCCGTATAAAGAGACGATCCGTGGATCGAAGACCGGAGTGATCTATCGGCATAAAAAACAGACGGGGGGCCGCGGGCAGTTTGCTGAAGTCCATTTCGATGTTTCTTCCCTTCCGCGGGGATCGGGGTTCGAATTCGAAAATGCCCTCACGGGAATGAACGTTCCAAGGAATTTTGTTCCGGCGGTTGAGAAGGGAATCGCTGAAGCGATGCAAAGCGGCGTCCTGGCTGGCTACCCAGTCGTGGACGTAAAAGTCCGATTCTACGACGGGAAGTCTCATGAGGTCGACTCCTCAGAGATGGCATTCAAGATCGCTGCGATCATGGCTTTTAAGAAAGGGATTCAGGACGCCAACCCAGTGCTTCTTGAGCCCATCATGAAGGTGGTGGTGACGGCGCCGGACGAGAACATCGGTGATGTGATCGGCGACCTCAACAGCCGCCGGGGAAGAGTTCTAAGAGTCGATTCCAAAGGGAATTATCAAATGATCGAAGCCAATGTCCCGATGTCGGAGATGTTGAAATATGCTCCGGACCTCAATTCCAAAACAGGGGGTCGCGGAACCTTTACCATGGAATTCTCCCACTATGAGGAAGTTCCTGCCCAACTGGCGGATAAGGTGATTGCTCAGGCCAAGAAGGAAAAGGAGAAAGAAGACTAATCTGCAAGAAGGTCAAATCTCAAATGTCAAAGCCCAAATACCAAAGGAATGCCCAAATATCTTAATGCGAAAATGTCCTTTCGACATTTAGATTTTGAGCTTTATTTGAACCTTGAACTTTGACATTTGGAATTTTCGGTTTAGCATGCGTGCTGTCATCCAAAGGGTAAAATCTGCCCAGGTTTGTGTGGATGGCCGAGTATCTGGAGAGATTGGAAGAGGCCTTCTGGTGCTCCTCGGTGTGGGAAAGGGGGACGGGGAGAGTGACCTCTCTTTTCTGACCTCCAAGATACCTGAACTCAGAATCTTCGAAGACAACTCCGGGAAGTTTAATCTTTCCTTAAAAGAGATAGGTGGAGAGATATTGGTCGTCTCACAGTTTACTCTTTTCGGCGATTGCCGGAAAGGAAGGAGACCCTCTTTCTCGGAGGCGGAAGAGCCTTCCGCTGCGAAGCATCTTTATGAACAATTTATTCTAAAATTGAAGGAAGAAAGCGTTCCGGTCCAGACAGGGAAATTTCAGGCAAAGATGGAGGTTCATCTTATCAACGATGGGCCGGTAACGCTTCTATTGGACAGCAGACAGAGACAGGGAGATGAATTATGAGAAGCTATATTTACCTCGCTTTCTTAATCTTTTTTTTCCTCCTCATGGGTTCAACAGCGATTGCCCAGACTCCTGGGAGGGGTAGGGAGACGGGTATGAAAGAGATCAGGGAGCCAGCTGTCGCAGGAGCATTTTATCCCGATAATCCGGAAGTCCTTTCACGGGACGTGAGGCGTTATCTTGAAAATGCAAAGGGGGAGAAGCTGGAAGGTGAAATTGTTGCTCTCATCTCACCCCACGCTGGATATATGTATTCCGGCCAGGTGGCAGCCTACGCCTATAAACTCATAGAGGGAAAAACGTTTGATTCTGTCGTCGTGGTCGCGCCAAGCCACCGGGCTCTTTTTAAAGGAGTATCCCTTTATGATCGGGGAGGCTTCCGAACGCCTCTCGGGATAGTCCCCGTGGATGTAGATCTCTCTAAGAAGATGATGGGGCAATGGAAAGAGATTCGATATCTTCCGGAGGCCCATTCCCAGGAGCATTCCTTGGAAGTTCAAATTCCTTTCTTACAAGTCGTTTTAAAATCATTTAAACTGGTTCCCATTGTGATGGAGCCCTACTGGAGCTGGGATACCTGTCAATCTCTTGCATCCGCTATTGCCGAGGCGGTGAAAGGGAAGAAGGTACTAATGATTGCCAGCTCAGACCTCTCCCATTTTCATTCTTATGATGAGGCGGTTAATCTTGACAAGATCGTTCTCAGCTATATCGATCGATTCGATCCGGAAGGATTGAATCGAGACTTGAAGAGCGAGCGTTGCGAAGCCTGTGGCGGGGGGCCGGTGGTTGCAATCATGTTGGCAGCAAAAATGCTGGGCGCCAATCGTGGAAAAGTCTTAAAATATGCGAATTCCGGTGATGTGACCGGGGATCGTAGTCGCGTCGTAGGATATGGGGCTGGAGTTCTTTATAAGGCAGCTGGGGGAAAAGAGAAAATGAAAGATGAAAAGAAGGTCGGCGTCGATTTGGGGTTGAATCAAGAAGAGAAGAAAACCCTCCTTCATATTGCCAGAACGGTAGTCGAGAATAAGGCGAGAGGGAAGGCCGTCCCAGAATTCAAGATTGGATCGCCTATTCTAAAGGAAAACAGGGGGGCCTTCGTCACTATTCACAAAAGAGGACAACTGCGGGGTTGCATTGGATACATTGAGGGGCATGGGCCGCTTCACAAGACCATTGAAGAGATGGCCGAAGCTGCTGCATTTCGCGACCCTCGGTTCGGTCCCGTAAGAGAGAATGAACTTTCAGAGTTGGAGTTTGAGATATCTGTTCTGACCCCTCTCAAAAAAATTAAGGATGCGAATGAGATTCAGGTTGGGAAGCACGGTATCTATATTAAAAAGGGGTGGTTTTCGGGTCTGCTCCTGCCCCAGGTGGCGACGGAATACGCCTGGGACCGCCAGACATTTTTGGAGCACACCTGCCAGAAGGCAGGCCTTCCTTCCAATGCCTGGAAGGAAAATGATACTGAAATCTATATTTTTTCAGCAGACATTTTTTGATCTGTTTACCTTTCCCTCATCCGGTCTTGTATATCTGCGCAATGCTGGTTAATCGCGCGGCCAGGTCATTAAGGTTCTGAGCTGCTTGATCCACCTGCTGCATGCCTTTCTGCGTTTGGGTCGCCCCTTGATTGATACTCTCCATCCAAAGCCTTTCGGCAGTGGAGCGCGCACTTCGGCGTGAAGCACGACCTTGGTCGACGACCGATAGGCAATGTCGCCTCTCAGGCAAGCCCTCCGGCAGATGTTGTGAAGAGAAAGTTGTAGAATCATTTAACGTTGGCTGTTTTTTATCAGACTGCTTAAAATCAAACAAAGCATTTTCTTAAAATGATCATTCAGCGAATATTCCTCCTAATAGAAATCTTCTCTAACCATTTAATTATCCTAAAGAAACGGAATAATTTCTATCGCCCTTTCAACTGGCATAAGGATTGCTCTATCAATAAATTAAAGACATGCGATTTTGTTGACAATAGGGAAGAATTATCATTTAATAATAAATAAAAAGGCCGAATTGAAATAAGCGGGGGAACCAGTTTTTAGGGGTGAATTCTAGACATCTAGAGAGGATATCCCTTAATCCTAACCCGTCAGCTAACTCCGCAGGCGACTAAGGGAGAGAATCGAACGCAGGGGATCCTCCTCTGCTTTTTTTTGGCATGAATATGACGAATGTGGTGGTGAATGTGGTGAAAAGGGGGTAGGGATAACGAATGGTTCGTTTCCCAAAAATACGGGTTTTTTTGCACTTAAATAAGCGATTCTACCTATAGACTCGCTCCTTTTTTATGTGTATGTCTTTTCTATACACCGAAAGGAATTGTTACCGAAATTTTAGGAGGAATCCGGAAATGAACCTTGAGTTTTGGCTGATAGCGACATTTCTATTGGGCCTTGTAGCAATGGGAATAGTGTACTTATTCTTCATCGCTTGCGAGAAAATTTAAGAGAAGAGGTGATGTTAATGATGATCTATGTGACAGCGGCTGTGGCGGTATTTTTGTTCGTCTACCTGGTTGCGGCCCTTGTGCGACCCGAATGGTTCTGAGGGCCGACAGCGGATCCTGAAAGAGAGAAAGGAGTTAAACAATGTTTATCCAAATCTGGCTTCTACCTTTTTGTTTACTCGCAGCAGCGACCCTGATCGCGTTCCCTTTGAGTCGCTACATGGGGTGGATCATGGATGGGAAATACCGGCCTTTGCCGGTGCTGGGCTGGTTCGAAAAGCGTTTGGACAGTGGCTCCCAGAACTGGAAGCAGTATACCATCGCCTTGCTCATTTTCAACACGCTGATGTTCATCTATGGCTATGTGGTTCTGTCACTCCAGCAGTGGATGCCACTCAATCCGGACGGCAAGGGGATGATTTTCCCCACGACTATCTTTCAAGCCGTGACCTCCTTCATGACGAACACGGACCTCCAGCACTATTCGGGCGAACAGGTTTTGTCAAACTTCAGCCAGATTTTCTTTGCCATCTTTATGCTGTTTGTGTCTGCGGCGGTCGGCCTATGTGCACTGACTGCGATGATCCGACTCTTCCGTGGCGAGTCCAAAATTGGCAACTTCTTTGTAGACATGTGGCGGGTGCTGGTTTACATGTTCGTGCCGACCGCCTTGATTCTCGCCTTCATCTTTATGGTCCAGGGTAGTCCGATGACCTTTAAAAGTTCTTACCAGGTTTCCACACTCGAACCTGCGGCCATGGGAACCACGGACAAGGGCGAGGCAAAGCAGCAGACGATCATAGTGGGGCCGGTGGCAGCATTCGAGTCTATGAAGATGCTTGGAACCAACGGGGGTGGATTTTACGGCATGAATTCCGCGCACCCATTTGAAAATCCGACGGGGTTCACGAATTTTTTCAACACTCTGGGCATGATGATCTTTCCGTTTGCCCTCGTGTTGATGTATGGCCGAATGCTCGGCCGGATGCGGCATGCCTACGTCATTTTCTCAGTCATGTTGGTGTTGATGGCTGGCACGATCGTCTGGGCAGTCTACTACGATACACTGAAACCAAACCCGGGATTAACCGGCCATCCTATTGCACGAACATACGAAATTCCCAGTGGAACAGCACCGGGTGGAAAACGAGTAGTAAGTCTGCCAGCACTCCCAGGGCTGCCGGTGGACCAGTACCTGGGTAACCTTGAAGGGAAGGAAATGCGATTCGGGATTTCGGCAGGGGCCACCTTCGATGCACTGACGACAGATGTGACGTGCGGCGCGGTGAATGCAGAGGAGAACAGCCTCAACCCGATTGCAGCCTTGTCGCCCATGGTCGGGATGTGGCTCAACTGTATCTACGGCGGCAAGGGGGTAGGGATGATCAATCTGTTGCTCTACTTAATCATCGGGATCTTCGTGGCTGGGATGATGGTGGGCCGGACTCCCGAGTATCTGGGTAAGAAAATCGGGGGCCGGGAGGTGAAACTGGCAATCATCGCCCTGCTGGTCCACCCCTTCATGATTCTCTTCCCTACCGGGCTGTTTGCTGCGACAAGCTGGGGGCTCAAGGCAGTCAGCAACCCTGGTGCGGATGGCTTTTCACAAATCCTGTACAACTTTTCCTCGGCCTCCGCCAATAATGGCTCGGCATTCGACGGATTATCAGTTGCCTATGGTTTGGTAAGTAATGCAAATCCGGCGCCGACAGCGATCCCATGGAATATCGCAGCGGGCCTCGTTGTCGTCTTCAGCCGTTATCTGCCGATTGTGGCGCCGATCGCCATGGCAGCATTTCTCGGAGAGAAGAAATCGAGCCCTTTTGGTCTGGGGACCCTGCGCGATGATACAGTTACCTTCGGTCTCCTCCTGATCGGGACGATTCTTATCGTCGGAGCGCTCCTTTTTTTGCCTGTCGCAGCACTGGGACCGCTTGCAGAACACTTAGGTCCCATTCCTTTCGGAGGCTGACCAGGAAGCCTTTATGGCTGCTTATTAAGAAACTTCATTGGTGCCCTAACAATGATGAATTGCGAGATGAATCAAAGGAGTCCGATATGAATAGAGTACCCGATAGTAAAGAAACCGTGGAGACAGTTCCCTTCAGTTCGGAGCAGCCGCGATCACTGCGCCGTGTGAAGCCAAGAGGGTTGATAGAAAAGGAAACCGGGATGGCGGCCTTGAAACAGGCTTTCGTGATGCTGCGGCCTGATATCCAATGGAAGAATCCTGTGATGTTTGTGGTCGAGGTGGGCGCCTTTCTGACCCTTCTGTTTATCGTACAGGCGGCATGGGGTAGGCAGACCAGTCAGGTTCCGATTGCGTATTTTATCGCCCTTGACGCATGGCTTTTTCTGACGGTTTTGTTTGCGAATTTTGCAACAGCCCTTGCCGAGGCTCGTGGTAAAGCCCAGGCCGATTCACTCAGGCGAGCCCGTCACGACACGGTGGCCTACCGTTTGAATGTTGCCGGAGCCGTCGAGGAAGTTTCTTCGACGGTTTTGAAACTTGGCGATCGGGTGGTCATACAGGCAGGGCAAACGATTCCCGGGGACGGGGAGATCATTGAAGGGATCGCCTCCGTGGATGAGTCGGCGATTACTGGCGAATCGGCGCCGGTCATCCGCGCCGCGGGCGGCGACCGATCGGGCGTGACCGGAGGCACCGTGGTCCTTTCGGATCGGATCATTGTTCGGATTACCAGCGGGGCTGGTGATTCGTTCCTCGACCGTATGATCGCGCTGGTGGAAGGGGCCATCCGTCAGCGATCTCCGAATGAGATTGCTCTCACATTATTACTGTCGGCCTTTACACTGGTCTTCTTGATCGTCGTCATTCCGCTTTGGCCTATGGCCTGGAACGCCGAACAGTATATGATGGGATATCTAGGTCTCCAAGAACCCTTGAGGAGTCTCGGCACGGATGTTCCGACCCTCATTGCGCTCCTGGTCTGCCTCATCCCCACTACGATTGGCGCTTTGCTTGCAGCCATCGGGATTGCAGGCATGGATCGCGCGCTGCAGGCCAACATCATCGCTAAGAGTGGCAAGGCAGTGGAGTTAGCTGGTGACATCGACGTTGTGCTCCTCGACAAGACGGGCACGATCACGATAGGGAACCGGAACGCAACAACCTTCTTGCCAATCGGAAAGTATTCGGCTGCCGACGTTGGGCGGCTTGCTGCCATAGCGTCCGCCGCTGACGAGACTCCTGAGGGAAAGAGCATCGTCAGGTTGTTCGAGAAGCAAAGCCGAACTCCGGTCATCGTGCCGCCGGACACCCAGTTTGTGCCATTTACAGCCCAAACGCGCATGAGCGGCATCGATCTTCCTGACGGCCGGCGAATACGAAAAGGAGCGCCAGACGCCATCACGAAATTCGTCGAGAGCAAGCAAGGCAGCGTGCCGGGTGATCTCAATGCATTGGTTGATAGCGTCGCATCCAAAGGGGCAACGCCCTTAGTCGTGGCTGATGACGGCCACATTGCGGGTCTGGTCGTTCTTGAGGATATCCTGAAACCTCATATGCGGGAGCGCTTCGTGCGGCTGAGGAAGATGGGACTTAGGACCGTCATGATCACCGGGGATAACCCTCTCACGGCTGCGACCATTGCCGCACGAGCAGGGGTCGATGACTTTCTCGCCCAGGCCACGCCCGAGACCAAGCTCTCTTATATCCGTAAGGAGCAGGCTGGTGGAAAGCTTGTCGCCATGATGGGAGACGGCACGAACGACGCACCGGCTCTGGCCCAGGCGGACGTTGCCCTCGCCATGAACGCAGGTACGCAGGCAGCTAAAGAAGCGGCCAACATGGTCGATTTGGACAGTGACCCCACCAAGTTGATCGAGGTGGTAGAAGTGGGAAAGCAGCTTTTGATAACGCGAGGCGCCTTGACGACCTTCTCAATAGCCAATGACGTGGCCAAATACTTTGCGATTATTCCAGCGCTATTTGCAGGGACTTTGCCATGGCTCAAGGCGGTTGACATCATGCATCTGCATTCACCGACCTCAGCCATCCTGTCGGCTATCATCTTTAACGCGCTCATCATCCCTGCGCTCATCCCCGTCGCACTCAAAGGAGTTAAATACCGGCCTCTCGGTGCCGATGCTCTGTTGCGCAGGAACCTTCTGATCTGGGGACTGGGAGGCGTGATTCTACCGTTTATCGGCATCAAACTGATTGATCTCATCATGGTGGGTTTTCATTTGACCATTTGATTTGAAGTGAAGCAAGCCTGCCAATCCACCCCGGTCCAGACCGCGAGCGGTGCAGGCAAGGAGGCATAATATGTTACAAACCCTTTGGAAGAGCATTTTGTTGCTGTTATTTGCTGTGGTCATCTGTTGCGTTCTTTACCCGCTGGTTTTATGGGTGATCGGACAGGCCGCCTTTTCCTTTCGGGCTAACGGCAGTCTGCTGAGAGGTCCCGACGGCAAACCGGTGGGATCGCGGCTTATTGCACAACCCTTTACCAAGGACGAATACTTTCAGCCCCGCCCCTCTGCAGCGTCTTACGATGCGTCTGCCTCTTCCTCGTCATCCTTGTCCGCCTCCAACTACGCGCTGCGCGACCGGGTCGCCCGGGCA
>Ga0187771_10001025_pt1 | contig 18276 bp, 21 predicted proteins | sample 0116_SJ02_MP15_1_FD_133139 | JGI IMG/M metagenome (GOLD analysis project Ga0187771, IMG submission 133139) | Tropical peat soil microbial communities from peatlands in Department of Meta, Colombia - 0116_SJ02_MP15_10_MG | ecosystem: Environmental > Terrestrial > Soil > Wetlands > Peat | place...
AATATTTTCAAGAAGGCAAAACTGAGACAAACCGCCAGGGCATCGATGCTCGTAGCCACAGATAGTATAATGAGCATCGATGCCCTGGCGGTTGGTCTCAGTTTTGCCTTCTTGAAAATATCCATTTTTTATCCGTCCATTATCATCGGTGTAGTCGCCTTTGTTATGACAGCTGTCGGGATGCTCTTCGGGGAAAAACTGGGGAAGATAATCGGCAAGAGGGTAGAAGTATTGGGCGGCCTTATCCTGATCGGCATTGGTGTGAAAATATTAATCGAACATATGGTATAAATGGAAGGAGTCTTGAAAATATGATATCAGTATATTATTCATTAGCGGCTACCACCCTTGGTGATGTCGGAGTTGTCTGGAGACAGAAAGGTGATACACCGGTCATCGTCAGAATCTTTCTTCCCATTAAGGGGAAGATGGATATCCTGATCCGTCAGTCATTTCCCAATGCCCTCAGGCGATCGCATAGTTTGATTGATAAGGTATGCGTGAGTATCCGGGAATTTCTGTTAGGAAAGGAAGTTATATTTCCCGGAACATTTATCGATAAGAGTATTTTCCGTGAATTTCAGAGAAAGATTCTCAGCCAGGCCATGAAGATCCCGAAGGGAAGAGTCAGTACGTACGGCGGTCTCGCAAAGAAGGCTGGAATTCCCAAAGGTGCAAGGGCGGCAGGACGAGTACTTGCGTGCAATCCTTACCCCCTCGTTATCCCCTGCCATCGTATCGTACAGGCCAACGGTGGCTTATGCGGTTTTGGAGGCGGTTTGAAGTTGAAAAGGGATCTTCTCAGTATTGAGGGTGTAACATTCGATTCAAAAGGGAGGGTATTGCCTGAATTTTTCCTGTGAATGTAAACGGCTTCAGGAGTTTTTTCGTTTTCGGGCATCATTTATTACGGCCAGGTTATCCCGGTGGATGATTTCATCATAATCTTTATACCCTAAGACCTGTTCAATTTTGGATGTCTTCAGCCCCATAATCTTTCTGATGTCCGAGGAGTTATAATTAACCAGTCCCTTGGCCAGATGAGTTCCTTCCATATCAACGCAGGTTACCGGGTCACCGATACTGAAATCGCCCTCTACGTTGGTTACGCCTGACGGGAGCAGGCTTTTGCCTTCTTCAATAAGAGCCTTCTTTGCCCCTTCATCGACAAACAGTTTGCCCTGAGACTTCAGGGTAAAGGCAATCCAGTACTTTTTGCTGCTCAGGTATTCGCGAGCGGGCAGGAACAAGGTTCCTATTTCCTTGCCGGCGAAAATATCATGCAGGACACCCTTCTTTTTGCCGGGGGCTATGATGCAGGGGATGCCCGATGCGGTCACCGCTTTGGCGGCAATGACCTTGCTTTTCATGCCTCCTAATCCGACCTCTGTCGTCTCGTCCGTTGCGGCCGACTCTATCTCTTCCGTAAACTCTTTCACCAGTGTGATGAGTTTCGCCTTTTTTGATTTTGAAGGACTCCGGTCGAACAGCCCTTCCGTGCTGGTCAGATTGATCATGAGTTGCCCGTCAATGATTTTTGTGATCATAGCGGCAAGATGATCATTATCCCCGAATTTGATCTCATCAACGGCTACCGAGTCATTCTCGTTGATGATGGGGATAACCCCCCAGTCAATGATAGTGGATAGGGTATTGCGCACATTCAAGAATCGTTTTCTGTCCGTCAGGTCGGTCATAGTTAGGAGGATCTGGGCAACGAAGATGCTGTATTTCCCAAAGGAGTTGGAATAAACCCTCATCAGCCTGCTCTGTCCGATAGCGGCGGCGGCTTGTTTCTGGGGCATGCTTTTCAGTTTGCCAGTTATCCCCATTCTGTGCTTTCCGGAGGCAATGGCGCCTGAGGTAACAATCACAATCTGGTAGCCCTCCTTCGTGAGTTGAGCCATCTCATCAACGAGTTGTTCTATAATTTGAAGATCAAGACCATTCTCACCCGTTAAGACGGCGCTGCCGATTTTAATCAGGATACGCTTGACGTTTGCCAGGATTGTTTTTCGAACCATAATTATCTTACATTACCTTTTACATGCAAAGTTTTTGTGATTTCATTTATTACAGTATCAATTCCTTCTCCGGTTATAGCGGAAAAGGCTAATACCTTTACGCCGTTTTTTTTAAAGATGTCAATTTCTTTTTTGAGCCTTTCCCTGGTTGCCGGGAGATCGATTTTATTGATGGCAACAACCTGCGGCTTTTCCATTAAGGCCGGGTTGAATAATACAAGTTCGCGGTTGACGGTTTCAAAATCCCGCCAGGCATTACTTGATGATTCATTGGTAATATCGAGTAGATGAAGAAGAACAGACGTTCTTTCAATGTGACGCAGAAATCGCGTCCCCATTCCCATACCTTCGTGGGCACCTCTGATCAGACCGGGGATATCAGCAATAACAAAAGTTTCGTGACGGCCATACTTTACGACACCCAGATGCGGCACTAACGTCGTGAACGGATAATCGGCGATCTTTGGTCTCGCGGCTGAAACTTTGGATATGAAAGTAGATTTCCCAACATTGGGAAGGCCGATAATGCCCACATCTGCCAAGAGCTTCAGTTCAAGGTTAATCCATCTTTCCTCACCCTTTATCCCCTCTTGCGCGTGGCGTGGCGCCTGGTTGGTCGGTGTAGCGAACCACGCGTTACCTTTACCGCCCGCGCCTCCCTTCGCGACGATGCAACTCTGTCCTTCAACTGCAAGATCAGCCAGGATTTCGCCGGTGTCTGCGTCCTTAACAAGTGTACCTACTGGAACAATTATTTCAACATCCGGAGAATCCTTGCCTGTTCTGTCGCTCCCTTTTCCGTGTCCGCCGTGCTTTGCAACGTGGTGCTGTTTATACTTAAGATCAAGCAGGGTTCTGTGGCTGCTTTCGGCACGTATTATTACATCACCTCCCCGGCCTCCATTTCCGCCATCCGGCCCGCCGCGGGGCACAAACTTTTCCCTTCTGAAACTTACACAGCCTCGGCCTCCATCGCCTGCTTTCACATAGATTTTTGCTTCATCAATGAATTTCATAGAAAAAGATATTAAAAAAAAGAGGCACTTAAATAAGTGCCTCAAAGAAATTCACATGCATTGCATGAAATTCCCGGCCATTTTTTGATGGCCCAAGTAAGATAGCTTATGATACTTTGCGAACATTCACGGCCGCCTGTCCCTTATGATCCTGCTTTACCGTGAACTCTACACGTTCCCCCTCTGCTAAACTGCGAAATCCCTCTCCGTCAATTGATGTGTAGTGAACAAAAACATCTTCTCCCGACTCACGGGAGATAAAACCATAGCCTTTTTTGTCGTTAAACCATTTAACAACGCCGGTTTCACGCTCTTCCATTTTCCAAAAAATCCTCCTCTTTATTTGAAAGCTGGCTATGAAGCGTAAACGCTCACTTTTTTTCTTTTTTTGTCCAGCCTTTCATACATTACAATGCCGTCAATCTTGGAAAAGATTGTGTAGTCTTTCCCCAGGCCGACATTATTGCCCGGATGGATCTTAGTCCCGACCTGACGGACGATGATGGAGCCGGCATTTATCTTCTGGCCGCCAAACACCTTAATACCCCGCCTCTGGGCGTTGCTGTCCCTACCGTTACGGGAGCTGCCCTGTCCTTTTTTATGTGCCATGTTATCGCTATCCTCCGCTTAAATGGAAATTTCCTTTATCTTCATTTTCGTCAATTTCTGACGGTGTCCAGTTTTCTTCTTGAACCCTTTCCTTCTTTTCATTTTAAAAACGTTAAGTTTATCGGCCTTTGTCTGTTCAATAATCTCACCGCTGACCTTTGCACCCTTGAGAAGGGGGGTGCCTACCCTGATTTCTTCACCTTTGGAGACCATCAGCACCTCTTCAAAAAGAACAACGTCTCCTTCACCGCCGTTTATTTTCTCGACGGTAATTACGTCGCCTTCAGATACCTTGTGCTGTTTTCCACCTGTTTTTATGACTGCATACATACGATTTGATCCTCATAAGCAAATTTGGGTTGCACTCTATCGAAAAAAAACATCATTTGTCAATATAATTTATTTGATTATTTTCTAAAAAAAGATTTAGTGATGGCCCGGCCCGTTTAAAATAACTTTCAGGAAGGTTTTTCGTTGAAATAGGAACGGTACTTGTATCGGTTTCTCTCTATATCCCAATACTTAGACAGGGCAAAATTGCGGGGGAATATGGGTTTGGATAGATATGGCAGAGAGTCTTTCTTAAAATTATCCAGCAGTTCTTGAAAAACCAGGTCTTTTTTATTATTGCTGACGAACGGCCGCTCTTTTTTGTACTCATAAAAAATTTCTGGTCCTAGGACTTTACTTACAAGTTCAAATTGTTCAGGTTTGGTAAAATACGACGATTTAAGCTCGATCTTGCTCCTGATCAAAAGTTCAACCTTTGTTGTATCTGCCGCAATTGGTCTGGATTCATCCCAGACTTCAACTTTTAGACCATTGGCGAGGGGTATTTCTTCCACAAGTTTCATTTAATTATATTATCATCTTTATGCTTGACCTGCAATTGCATTCCTCATATAAAGGGTCATAAAATAATCGCACAATAAAAAGTGAAGACATAGAGTGTGCAGTCTTCTCTAGAGCGATGAGCATCATCCGGAACACGTTATATTGATGCATGCTGCCAAAACAATTATCTCCGCATGAACGATGATACATTCATCCACCTATGCCAGCCAGATTCGTATAAATCCTGCGGGGCATGTTGTGGACTTTATAACTACGCAAACAGCACGAAAGAAGGGCTGGTTGTGCGATTAAGAGAAAGGACGGATCTTTTTCATAAAACTGTTAAGTGCCCGGCAGACATAGCGGGTTATTCCGAGATGATAAAAATGTCGGAAGACCAGGCAAAAATATATGATGTCATCTACTGTTGTGAATATCTGGGTTTTCTTGATGAAGAAAAGAAGGTAGGCTGTCTCCTCCATCCGCAGCAGAATAACGGTGTGGATTTAAGGGAGGCTTCATTTTATGGAAGAGGGCTTTGTGAAGGGCATCTCTGCCTCAGCTATCATTATCTGACCAGAGATGAAAAGCTGGCTCTGGTGAATGTTACGGACGACTGGTACCTCTATGGACTGTGTGTGACAGATATCGATCTCGCCAAATCATATTTCCGTATGGTCAGCGAGAGGGTGTGTGAAATGCCGTCACCTGAAAGATTTAAAGAGAGCGCTTTCAAAGATATCGTCCTTCGTTTTTTTTCCTTTAAGATTTCCTGGCCTTTTCGGTCATATGCATCCAACCGCTTCGGCAAGTATTATTTTGATGGTTCGGAATATATGATCAACCGCATAGATTACGAAGCACTTGGCTGTGAGCGATCACGATTTGACAGTATCTTTCTCAGCCTTTCTTCCGATTTCAAAAATTTGCGGGAATTAAAGGAAGCGGAAAACCTGATACAGGCAAATATTGATGAATTTGCGGACAGGTATTCATGTTTTTCAGTGTCCGGCATTGGAGTGTCTGATGGACAAGGTAAAAAAGGAGATTCTCATTTCCAAACCGGAAATTGATGACAGGGTTCAGAGCCTGGCAGATGAAATTTCCCGTGATTATGAAGGGAAAGATTTAGTCCTTATTTGTATTCTTAAAGGTGCGTTTGTATTTATGGCTGATCTCATCCGGTGCCTTTGCATTCCATGCAGGGTAGATTTTGTCAGGCTGGCCAGCTATGGTACAGGGACTGTCAGCTCGGGAAGTATCATGATCACTAAGGATATTGAGACGCCAATATACGGCACAGATGTTCTTATAGTGGAAGACATTGTAGATACAGGTCTGACCCTGTCATTCTTAGTTGACAAGCTTAAGGAAAAAGGGCCTCGATCATTAAAAGTATGCGTGCTTCTCGATAAAAAAGAGAGGAGGCAGGTGCCGTTTAATGCCGAGTATGTTGGCTTTGATATACCGGACCGGTTTGTTGTGGGATATGGTCTTGATTTCAATGAAATGTATCGATTTTTGCCGGACGTTTATGTCATACAGGAAGACTGATGAACAATTTAACCTTAAAAAAGGGATAAAAAGCGAAGTAACTGTTTTTGATTAATTGGAGGGTACATGATTGTTCAATGTAAAAAATGCCAAACGAAATTCAAGTTTGATGAAACCCTGATCGAACGGGAAGGCGTATGGGTCAGGTGCAGTCAATGTAAAAATGTTTTCTTCTTGGATAATCCAAAGAAGGTTGAAACTGAATCCCGGACAGAGCAGGCCAGGGATATAAAAGGAGATGCACCTACAGTACAGGGGCAGATATTTGAGGATCGGATAGAGGAAGTAAAGCGGTTGGATACTACACCTGTGAAGGACATTGAAGAAGATTCAGGAGACAGCGACATGCATGAGCGAACCGGAATCGTAAGGACGGAAGATGAAGGAATGCACGACGAAAATGAAGGTCTTGAAGAAAAGGTCGAGAAAAAACAAATATTGACCAGGGGAATGCAGTTGATTATTTTATTTATCATACTCTTAATTGGGGGTGTATATTTCGTATTTTTTACCGGAACAGGGGGGCAAACGTCTTTTGAAAGAATTCTCGGCACAAGTCAGAAGGCTGAGGAGGTCGGTCCAGCGCAGGTCGACCTGACAGATGTCAGGCAGCGTCTGGTTAATAACGCGACCATCGGTACCATCAGGGTTATTGAGGGAATAGCGATCAATCAGTCTTCATTTCCGATGACAAGAATAAAAGTAAGGGGAGAGATTACCGATGCATACACAGTGGTTCTTGGAGTGAAAGAATCGTATTGCGGTAACCTGCTGAACGATATTGAACTTGCGACCATGACAGAGGATCAAATACAAAAGGAACTTTCCAACCCCCAGGGGAGCGATGTATCCAATGACAGGATTGCACCCAAGGGTCAGATCCCCTTTATGATTGTATTTACCCGTGAGCCGGCGGGTTTGGTCAAAACGTTTGTTACACCCGTAGGAGCCGAGAGGCTACTACCGTGAGATTTATTTTAATGTCGAACTCTCTTAATTTTCAGTTTTAACTTTTTCTTTTTTATAAGTGATCTTGTTCTTTCCTCCATCACACGAGCCCACAACCTTTTGATCCTTAACCTCGTCTGCAGGTACTATTTCGAGGGTGTAATTTACCGCACCTTTAGCCTCCAGCTTTGCTTCAATTTCATCTTTCAACTCGTTGCAGGGTTTTATCTGAGCGAACGCCGGAGCGCAGATGAACAATGCAATAACGACCAAAACAAATGCGAAACGTTTCATTGTCTACCTCCCTTTGTTGTTAAAAATACCCTATATATTTTTTTAAAATGAATATGCAAGATGAGCAACTCATTTTGGTTCCGGCAAGAGGATAGATTATTGGTCCTTGTCGGTTATAATATTAATTGGTGGAGATTTGCTCCCCGATATTTGGAGTATAGGGGAGGGTAGTCTTGTATGTCAAGATAATTTGATTATAAATGATTTAAACAGATCCTTATTGTCTGTTTGCAAGGATATGAAAAATCAGCAGGCTTGATATTATTCCCTTTCGCAGAATGACCGGTGGACGAGCGGTTACGTCGATGATAGTTGATCCTTTTCCTCCGGGTGTCCGTCCCCCATCGATCACAGCATCGATTTTATCACCGATGCATTTTAGAACCTCTTGGGCGGAAGTGCATTCCGTTGCACCGGAGGGGTTAGCGCTAGTCGCTGTAACAGGATGACGGAAGGCCTTTGCCAATGCAGCTGCGACGGGGTGGCTGGAAATTCGAATTCCTATTTTCCCTGTTCCTGCCGTAAGAAGGGAAGAAACGTTCTGAGATGCTGTAAATACGAGGGTGAGCGCCCCAGGCCAAAATGTTTCTATGAGGCACAGCGCGCTTTCCGGGATTTCCTCGACAAGGTCTCTTAAATCACTGCGGTATCCAATAATAACGGAAAGGGGGTTTTTTGCATTCCTTCCTTTGATAAGGAAAATTCTTTCAATGGCTTTTTCGCTGCGACCATCGGCTCCGAGTCCATAAAATGTCTCCGTCGGATAAGCAATGACTCCTCCTTCTTTGATAATCCGTACAGCTTTAGTAAGCAGGTGCGCATTTGGATTCTTGGGATCGATTTTCAGGACTTCCGGCATGATGTAAGATTTTCCTGCTTCTTTTCTATCTCCCTTGCCATATCTCGGATAAATGAATGCAATTTTTTCCGAAGGGCGCTATCTTCAACGGCAAGGATTCGGACAGCTAGCAGGGCGGCGTTCTTTGCTCCTGCCTTTCCCACGGCCATTGTGGCAACAGGGACGCCGCCGGGCATTTGTGCAATCGATAATAGTGCATCAATCCCGCCGAGTGCCGTTGCATCTATTGGGATGCCGATTACTGGAAGAAGCGTCTGGGAAGCAACCACGCCGGCTAGATGGGCAGCGGCCCCTGCGCCGACTATGATGACCTTAATGCCCCTTTGAGCTGCCTCCTTTGCAAAGGAGGATGTTCTTTCTGGAGAGCGATGGGCCGAAGTCAAGAAAACCTCGTGAGGAACTCCAAAGCCTTCTAGAGCCTTTATGGTTTCATTCATGACAGGAAGGTCGGAATCACTTCCCATAACTACGCTGACGATGGGGCCGGATTGTTTTTTCATATAGATTATCCTTAATTAATAAATGCAAAATGAAAAAGGCAAAGTGCAAAATAAGAAATAGATAATGCAAAATTAAATGATGAAGATGATTCTATGACTTTGATTTTTCATTTTGAAATTTACATTTTGCATTAATGTTTAAAGTGTCTCGTTTCCGTGAAGATCATTGCAATGCCATGTTCATCCGCTGCTTTGATTACTTCTTCATCTCTGACGGAGCCGCCGGGTTGGATGATGGCGGTAATGCCTGCCTCAGCCGCCATATCAACGCCGTCTCTGAATGGGAAAAAGGCGTCTGACGCCAAGACGCAGCCTTTTGTGGGCAGATTGGACTTCATTGTGGCGATTTTTACAGAATCAACCCGGCTCATCTGTCCCGCTCCCACACCAACAAGTTGGTCTTTTGAGGCATATACTATCGCATTTGATTTGACATGTTTAACTACACGCCATGCAAAGTCCAGCGCCTTGTATTCTTCCTCCGTAGGCGGCCTTTTCGTAACAATCTTTGCTTTCCTTATATCAAAATCATCTGTGTCCCTCTCCTGAACGAGAAGTCCGCCTACTACCCTTCGGAAGTCATAACCGGCGGGCCTCACGCCGGTAGAGGGAATTTCAAGGAGTCTCAGGTTCTTCTTGGCGCTCAAAACGGCTTTTGCCTCTTCGTCAAAGCCCGGAGCAATGATGACTTCCAGAAAAATTTTGGCCAGTTCTTCGGCTGCTTTTTTGTCGACTTGCCTGTTCAGGGCAACGATCCCCCCGAAGGCAGAAACGGGGTCCGTTTCCATGGCCTTCCTGTAGGCTGTAGCGATGTCACTCCCGGAAGTAGCCGCGCCGCAAGGGTTCGCATGCTTGACAATGACGGTTGCAGGCAACGCAAAGTCGGATACCATCTGCCACGCGGCATCGCTGTCCATGATGTTGTTGTAAGACAGTTCTTTTCCCTGCAGCTGACGTGCGCTGGGTATGGCGGAAATGTGCTGTTCGGTTTCCCGGTAAAAGGCTGCGTGCTGGTGGGGGTTCTCACCATAGCGGAGATCCTGTGATTTCACAAACTGAACAGTAAAAGTATCGGGGAACATCGTCCTGGTGCCATCAGGGCCAATACCGCCAAGGTAGTTTGAAATGGCGGCGTCGTATCTGGCTGTAAGCTGGAAGGCCTTCGCGGCCAGAAAGAAGTTTGTGGCTTCCGAGATATTCCCTCCCGTGGCTTTCATTTCATTCAGAATACCGGCGTAATCTTCCGGATTGGTCACAACGCTGACGTATCGGTAATTCTTCGCTGCTGCCCGGATCATGGCAGGTCCGCCGATATCGATATTTTCAATAGCATCATCAAGCGCACAATCCTTTTTTGCCACAGTGTCTTCAAACCGGTAGAGGTTGATGATGACCATGTCGATCATGTTGATGCGGTGCTCCGCCGCCGCTTTCATGTGTTCTTGATTATCACGTATGGCAAGAAGGCCGCCGTGGATCATCGGATGAAGCGTCTTAAGCCGTCCATCCATCATTTCAGGGAAACCTGTGTAATCGGAGACGTCCGTCACGTTTATGCCGCCCGCCCTTAACTGGACGGCAGTTCCCCCCGTGGATAGTATCTCTACACCGAAATCCTTGAGCCCTCGCGCAAACTCGACAATGCCCTTCTTATCGGTGACGCTGATCAGAGCCCTTTTGATTTTATTCATATTCATTTCATCGACCTATTAATTATTGGAGGAATCATTTAACTTTACCTCTTATTTGTTGCATATGGCGGATTCTTTTTTCTACGAGCGGTTCTGTGCCGATGTCCGGCCTGTGGTCAACGGGCCCTTTGATTGCCGATATAGCCTTTTCCGCTATCTGTTCCGCTTTATCGAGATTGTCCGCAATGCCCACCACACCGATGGCACGGGATGTGCTCATATAAAGACCGTCTTCTCTTTTATTAACGGACGCGTAGTACAAGCGCGCCTTGCCCACGTTGCCGACCTCTATTTTTGCCGAAGTCGATTGGGCATCGGGATGATCCTTGGGAAGGCCATAGCCTTTTGGGACGGCGTATTTACATACCGTTGCCTTTTTTTCAAATTCGATATTCATTCTGTCCAGGGTGCCGTCGATAATGGCCCCGCACACATCGACGAAATCGGTTTTCAAAAGTGGCAGTGTATTCATTGCCTCCGGGTCTCCGAAGCGGGCGTTGTATTCCAGGAGCTTGATGCCGGCTTTAGTGATGATGAATCCACCGTACATGATGCCCTTGTAATATTCACCCGTCTCTTTGTAGATTGCCTCTGCTACCTTTTGGGTGATAGCAAGACCCTCAGCTACATCTTTCTGAGTCATGAACGGTAAGGCATGATCTTCACAGGAATACGAACCCATCCCTCCCGTATTGGGGCCCTTATCGCCAACGAATCGCCTCTTGTGGTCCTGAACGGGCGGTGTTGCAACCACGGTTTTGCCGTCGCTTAGGCACTGGAGTGAGAATTCCTCACCTTCCAGTCTTTCGTCGATAATCACACTCGGATGCTTTGTTAAAACTTGTTTGCAATAAAGAAGAGCCTCTTCCTTCGTATGAAAGTGGTCTCCTTGAACCATGACCCCTTTGCCGCCTGTCAGGCCGTCCGGTTTTACAACAATGCCGTCGAGTTCATCGAGGAATTGCTTGATCCCTTCCATGGATGTAAAAATTTTAAATTTTGGGTTTCCCGGTATGTTATATTTACTGAGTAAATTTCTCGTGAAGGATTTTGATGTTTCAAGACGGGCCAGGCTTTTTGTGGGACCGACAGCAGGAACGCCGGCCTTTTTCAGGGAATCAACTACTCCGTTATTCAATGGGTCTTCCGGTCCAATGACGGCGCAATCCACGCGGCATTCTTTTGCAAAACTATTGACCTGAGCAAGGTCGCTGTAGCTTCCAATAAAGACTTTTTCCGAGAGGGAAGCAATACCCGGGTTGTTGGCTTTCATAAAAGAAAAAAGCCTGGGGCGGTGCTTTGACTGTACTATTGCCTCAGCGATGGCATGTTCACGGGCACCGTTTCCGATCAAAAGGACGTTAATCATAGCATTTCTCCTCATACAATTTTTTTTCAAGAACATTTGTGGCCTGCTCGTACACCGCGTAACACTAATTTTGAAATTTCTGCCCTTTGGGCTCTTAAATATCGGAAAAAATCATCCGAGTCAAACAAATCCGATCACATATTATTAATAGTTTGTCTTTCCAATATAAAATTTGATAAAATAAAATTTATTATCAGGGGTCAAGGATTCAGGGATTCGAGTGAATATAAGAAGGATGCTCAATTTTACTTGTGAGAAGAGTTGGATAACAACCACTTGAACCCTGAAACTCTGGATTATCAAATCCTTTAAATAAGAGCAGAACTTTAAATAACATTGGATTACCTGATTACATTCAAAATTGTATTACTTGTTCTTCTCCTTATCCTTTCGGGATTTTTTGCCTGTTCAGAGGCCGCCCTTTTTTCGCTCACCCCTCTTCACCTTCATAAAATGAAGGAGGATAGATCTCCTTTCCTGTCATATGTAAATAGGCTTTTAGAACATCCGAGGAGACTCCTCATTACTATCCTGGTAAGTAATGAATCTGTCAACATTACCATATCCGTTATCATGGCCTCCCTTTGTATTTATGTATTCGGTGCAGACGGCAAGTGGCTGGCGGTTGCCATGACTACTCCTATGTTGCTTATTTTTGGAGAGGCTATTCCAAAAACCTTTGCCGTCATTCGTCCTATATCATTTTCTTCATTCGTATCGCCTTTAATAGTGATCATCGCCAAAATCGAGCATCCTGTTGTTTGGCTATTGGAAAAGATATCCGGGTTATTTGTGTATATGTTCTCAGGCAGAGGTTCAACAACAGAGAAGGGAGCTATTACGGAAGATGAATTCAAAACCCTCATAGATGTCTACCAGAAGGAAGGAGGCCTGGAAGAAGTGCAGCGGGATCTCATTCATAGAGTGTTTGGCTTGGCCGATAAGCCGGTTTCGGAAGTTATGATTCCCCGTGTCGAGATGTTCTGTCTTCCCATATCTCTTGGTATGGCAGAGATGGAAAAGGAGATCATCAAAGCGCGTCATACGAGGATACCTGTTTGCGGGATCGATCGGGATGACATCCTAGGGATATTGTTTGCCCGCGATCTCTTAAGTGGAATGTCCGGGGAAGGCAGGGGCGTTAATATATACAAACTGTTGAGAAAGCCGTACTTCGTCCCTGAGGAAAAGAGTGCGGGAAGTCTGCTTCAAGATTTTCAGACGAGAAAAATTAAAATCGCCATTGTTGTGGATGAATATGGCGGTGTTTCAGGTATGGTTACCCTTGAGGACATACTTGAGAACCTGCTTGAGGATATCTACGATGACTATGGGATAAGGCAAAACCTGTGGCAGAGAATTGATGATAGATCGATTATGGTGTCCGGGAAGATGCCCGCGGCAGACGTGAACAATCTTCTCGATATCTCCATTCCGGAAGAGGAATTTGATACAGTCGGCGGCTTTGTCTTCCACCTTTTCGGTAAACTTCCGACAAGGGGAGAGAAAATTGGTTTCGGTGATTATATCTTCAGGGTAGAGAAGATGGGTAAGGCAAGGATCTTAAATATACGGATTGAGAAGCGAGAGGAACAACTTAATGAATAACTTATTATCTGTCCTATTGATACTCTCGTTTATATGTCTTGAAGGTCTGTTTTCCGGCGGAGAACTTGCCCTCGTCTCATCGGACGTTAATAGAATCAGACAGAAGGCAAACAGCGGTTCCCGTTCTGCCAAAATAACTCTCAAGCTATTGGGAAAACCGGAATGGTTCCTCTCCACAACATTAAGTGGGACCAGTCTATGTGTCGTCACGAGTACTACGATTGCGACTGCTTTATTCATATCCGCATTTGGTGCAGCCAAGGGCGCGGTGGTTACCGTCATCGTTATGATCCCGACACTCCTAATCATGGGGGAGATTGTCCCTAAGACTTTGTTTCAGCAGCATGCAGAGTTTACAGCTTTAAGACTTTCATGGTTTATCTGGTCTGCATCATGGTTATTATTCCCCGTGGTTCTTATCATTTCCATGATATCCCGTGGGACGGTCCGCATATCAACAGGGCAAAAAGATGTAATCTCTTCACCCTATATCACCAAGGGTGGTTTGAAATCTATTCTCAGATACAGGGGTGCAGACAGTGATATATTGGGCATGGAAAAAGAAATGATCAAAAACGTCATTGATTTCTTCGATGTAACAGTTGGCAAAATCATGATACCCCTATCGACGATGATTTCTCTGCCAGTTACCGCTACACTTACGGAAGCGGCGCGACTTTCAGTGGAGAAAAAATATCTGCGTATCCCTGTCTATAGCGAACAGATATTCAATATAATCGGTATTCTTCATTACTTTGATCTACTTGACGCCTTGCATGGGCGCGCATCGGATCTCCCTCGGCATTCCAGAAATGAGTCAATTGAATCCTATCTGAAACCGGTGGTCTTTTATGTCCCGGAGACAAAACTTGCCAAAGAACTACTGGTAGAGATGCTGATCAGGGGGGAGCGGATGGCAGTCGTTGTTGATGAATACGGAGGAACTGTCGGCATAGTTACGATTGAAGATATTCTTGAGGAGGTTGTGGGTGAAATTGAAGATGAATATGACAGCGGAGAAAAGATGTATAAAAAAATCGGGTCGGGTCGATATCTGTTCAATGCGAAGATAAGCATCGAGAAGATTAAGCAAATAATCCCTTTGGAGATTCCTGAAGGGAACTATGAAACTCTCAGCGGATTTTTACTTTATAAAATGGGAAGGATACCCAAAAGAAGGGATATCTTAAGATACGAAGGCACCCTTTTTGTGATAGAAGATGTAGATGCTAAATCGATCAAAGAGGTTTTGATTGAGTTGCTGGTTGATGTTAATGCAAATATGGAAAATCAAGACTTGCCCTTAATTTAAAAATCAAGAGATCAGGTGAATTAATGACACAGTGTGAAGAACGGAAAGTTGGTGCCATTATATTGGCCGCAGGCAAAGGGAAGAGGATGAAGTCGGGCCTGGCTAAGGTTATGCACCCCCTTTGCGGGAAGCCTATGCTGGCATATTCAGTCGATGTAGCGCGAGCAGTTGGTGTGAGGAAAATTGCGGTTGTCATAGGTCATCAGGCAGATATTATCAGGGATACATTCAGGGATCAGGGGTTGATCTTTGTGGAGCAGCATGAACAACTGGGGACGGGACATGCTGTTCTTCAGGCGAAAAATGCATTCCTTAAGTATGATGGCACTATCTTAATTTTATGCGGCGATGTTCCCCTGCTGCTGCCTTCAACAGTCAAATCGTTGATTGAAAGCCACTTTTCGGGAAAGGCGACTCTTACGGTCCTTACAACCCTTCTGGATGATCCTTCCGGTTATGGACGGGTGATTAAAGGCGCTGAAGGAGAAGTATTGCGGATTGTAGAAGAAAAGGATGCGTCACCAGACGAGAAGAAAATAAGAGAGATCAACACGGGTATATATTGTGTTGAGTGCGATTTCCTTTTCCGGGCGGTGGAGGAAATTGGAAATGAAAATGTTCAGAAGGAGTATTATCTGACGGATATAGTAGGTATCGCCTCGAATAACGGTTTTAAGACCAGGTCATTAATCGCTGCTGATTCCGTTGAGGTAATGGGCGTTAACACGTTGGATGATCTCGAAAGGGCATCAGCGTATATGTTATGCAAATCAAAATAGGGAATCTATTCTTAAAAAATAACGTCTTTTTAGCACCCATGGCAGGTATAACAAATCTGCCTTTCCGGGTGCTTGTAAGAGAATTCGGATGCGCCCTGGCATTTACGGAGATGATAAGTGCCAACGGTCTTGTCAGAAAGACTATAAAAAGTTTTCGGTATCTTGATTCTTCACCGAAGGATAAACCTTTAGGTGTGCAGATATTCGGATCCGATCCTGCCGTCCTTTCCGAAGCGGCACGTATTGTTACGGATTATGGTGCCGATATGCTGGACATAAATATGGGCTGTCCGGTCAGGAAGGTCGTCAAGGCAGGTGCAGGAGCTGCCCTGATGAAAGATCCTGGAACGGTACGCCTCATTTTTCAAGCAATCCGAAGAGCGACACCATTACCGTTGACCGTAAAAATTCGCTCGGGCTGGCGAAGCAGTGAAACGAATGCCCTTGACATTACTGACATTGCCGAAGATTGCGGAGCAGACGCGGTTATTCTCCATCCCCGTTCGGCGGATCAGGGATTCAGCGGGGTGGCGGACTGGAGTCTCATTGAATCTTTGAAAAAGCGGTTGCATATTCCTGTAATAGGAAGTGGTGATATAAAAAGTCCCGAAGATGCACTCAAGATGATAACTCAAACTGGTTGCGACGGCATAATGGTGGGAAGAAGTGCTCTCGGGAACCCTTGGATTTTCAGGGACATCATATCTTATCTTGAAGGACAGAAGAGTTCTCTACCGCCGCTCCCAGGAGAGCGGGAGATGGTAATAGCTAATCACATGGACATGGAAATCGATTACTTCGGGGAAATGCTCGGTGTCAGGAATTTCCGGAAACACCTGCTCTGGTATACCAAGGGTTTGAGAGGCGGCAGTTTGTTCAGAAAGACGGTTAGTACAATGCATGATAAGGCTGTGATGGCAGATGCAATTCGCCGTTTTCTTTATCCCGTCATGGAAGATGCTGAAGTTCCATAAAACAAAAAAATAAGCGCTTGACATATATAGAACAAATTGGCATACTTCAAATAAATCCTTTATATATAAAATTCATTAAAGAGTTCTTTTTGTAAAAGTCGATTGCTCCTGCAGAAACATTTTATTTCCAAGGTGAAATAATAGAAAGAGCAATCAAAATAACCTATGGGAGATAGGGTGGGGACGTGGAGTCCGTTAAATTTGAGGAGTTGGAAAACAAAATTAAAAGTCTTATCAATGAACATGAATTGTTGAAGAAGAAGAATCATGAATTAGTGGAGCTTCTAAAAAGCAAAGGAGTGGAGTTAGAAGAGGCGAGTAATAAAATTAGGGGATTAAACGAGGAAAGGAATATAATACGCACTAGGGTTGACTCACTAATTGATTTGCTTCAGGATATCAATGTACAATAATTAGAAGGCCGTGCATTTGGAAAAGTGTTTTAATATCAATATACTGGGGCAGGAGTTATCAGTTATAACTGATTCAGGCGACGAGCATGTGGAAAGTGTTGTCAGGTATGTCAATAACAAGATAGAGGAAGCAGGAAAAACAGCCAGTAATACAAACAACTTGAATATTGCAATACTGGCCGCTTTAAACATTGCAGACGAGTATTTTAGAGTCAAGGGAGTTTATAATCAATTAGAGAGTAGATCTGAGAAGTTGATAAATCTTATTGATGAAATAAGATAAAAAGATATTATCCCCTGCGATGTGCGTGATTAACATTCGTTTTTTGAGCCAACACCTTGGAACCGGGGGCCTTTCCTTGTTAGCGGTGTGCATGTCTGCCAGCATCCCGTAAAAACGGGGGTGGAAAGCCTGAAGCAACAATAGGGTGCCCACCTTATCGGAAGGTTCAAAAAGGTGGTTAACACGGCATATGCGGGGGTTTTTTTGCCGCATTTGAAGCTAACAATCAGATTATTTCCATTAACCGTGTAATCATTCAAATCCCTTCTGTTTATACCCCTTTAAGTTACATAAGATGCATGTGTGGAGTTTTATCCATTACAAGCCTTAGTGCTCTATTTTATTATATAGATAAGGAGGTGAAGAGGCTTTGATATATGAAAGTATGATTATTTTTGTTGTATTTGGAGCTATGGCCCTAGGTGCCTTATTAGGATATACTTTAAGACAGAGAATTTCCAGGAAGAAACTGGAATCATCGGAAAACCTCTCTGCAAGAATTATCGATGAGGCGAAGAAAGAAGCAGAAACTATTAAAAAGGAGGCTGTGCTTCAGGCCAAAGAAAATCTCCTCAAAACAAAGACTGAATTCGAGAAAGATACAAAAGAAAGAAAGACCGAGCTCGATAATCTGGAAAGGAGGTTGAGGTCAAAAGAAGAAAATATTGATAGAAGGATAGATCTTTTGTCTCAAAAAGAAGGGCACATTGAAAACAGAGAGAAAAGCCTGATAAATAAGGAATCGCAGATAAATGAGAAACACGATAGGCTAAACCGTATACTTGAAGAGCAGAAAGAAAAACTGGAGAAGATCGCAGGCATTTCTTCAGAGGAGGCAAAAAAATATCTTATCCAGTCGATGGAGGCCGCAGCAAAACAAGAAGCGGCCATGACTATAAGAAAGATAGAGGAAGAAGCTAAAAGGACAGCAGATAAGAATGCCCGGGAAATCATCACCTATGCCGTTCAGAGATATGCCAGTGAGTTTGTTACCGAGAACACGGTATCAGTAGTCAATCTTCCCAATGATGAAATGAAGGGGAGAATCATAGGGAGAGAAGGCAGAAATATCAGAGCTATTGAAGCTGCTACGGGTATAGACTTGATCGTTGACGACACACCGGAAGCGGTTGTCCTTTCGAGTTTTGATCCTATCAGGCGCGAAGTGGCAAGGATGTCTCTGGAAAGGTTGATTACGGATGGGAGGAT
>Ga0187771_10001026_pt1 | contig 18265 bp, 18 predicted proteins | sample 0116_SJ02_MP15_1_FD_133139 | JGI IMG/M metagenome (GOLD analysis project Ga0187771, IMG submission 133139) | Tropical peat soil microbial communities from peatlands in Department of Meta, Colombia - 0116_SJ02_MP15_10_MG | ecosystem: Environmental > Terrestrial > Soil > Wetlands > Peat | place...
CCGGAACCGGGCTGCTTCCTAGCGTTGTTCCGGGCGCGTTCGATGCCTGGATGGTGTTGCTGCGCGACCATGGCACTTGGCGACTGGCCGATATCCTCGAGCCTGCCATTGGCTATGCCGAGAACGGTTTTCCGGTTTTGCAGCGCGTCGCGTCGTCGATCCTCGCGGCGAAGGAGTTTTTTAGCAAAGAATGGCCGACCTCGGCCGCGGTTTGGCTGCCGCGTGGCGAGGTACCGCGGCCACGGACGTTGCACTGCACGCCCGATATTGCCGCTACCTATCGCCGAATCATTGCCGAGGCGCAGTCCGCCGGGCCCGACCGCGACGCTCAGATCGAAAAGGCCCGCGACACGTATTACCGAGGCTTTGTTGCGGAGGCGATCGATCGCTTCTACCGCACGGCCAAGCTGATGGACTCCACCGGGCGCTGCAACGGCGGGCTGCTGCGGGCCGACGATCTGGCGTGCTATCGCGCCAAAATAGAGCCCACGGTATCGCGCCGCTATCGTGATGTGGTGGTCCACAAGACCGGCCCATGGGGCCAGGGACCGGTGTTCCTGCAGACGCTAGCCTTGCTGGAAGGTTTCGATCTCGACGCGATGGAGCCCGCGGGCGACAGCTTCGTGCACAAGTTGGTCGAATGCCTCAAGCTCGGCTATGCGGATCGCGAAGTGTTCTATGGCGATCCGGATTTTGTAGACGTACCGCTTGTGACGCTGCTGTCGGATAGCTACGCAACATCGCGCCGCGAGCTCGTGACCGAGGCCGCTTCAGTCGACATGCGTCCTGGCGAACTCCAGGGTGCCGTCGAGCGTATGCAGCGGGTATTGGCAATGGCCGGCGCCGAATCGCCGGTTAACCTTGGCTACGGCGAGCCGACGTTCCCGCCGCTACCGGTTGAATGGGGCGACACCGTTCACATCGACGTGGTGGACCGCTTCGGCAATATGGTGGCCGCGACGCCTTCCGGCGGTTGGCTGCAGAGTTCTCCAGTGGTGCCCGGGCTCGGCTTCTCAATTTCGACCCGAGGCCAGATGGGTTGGCTTGAGCCTGGTCATCCCTCCACCGTCCGGCCAGGGGCGCGGCCGCGCACAACGCTAACCCCGACACTGGTGACCCGTGACGGCGAGGCCTATCTTGCGATGGGGACACCCGGCGGCGACCAGCAGGACCAATGGACACTAGCCGTGCTGCTGAGGCATCTCCATCATGGTCTTGACCTCCAGGCTGCCATCGACCTGCCGCTGTTCACCAGTCGGCACTTTCCGCAATCGTTCTATCCGCGGACGATCGAGCCAAACCGGCTGCTGGTGGAGGAGCGGTTCAGTGAGGCCACCATCGCCGCTCTCCGGCGTCGAGGACACGATGCGGTCGTGCAAGGTCCGTGGGCGCTCGGGCGCGTGTGCGCGGCTGGAAGGAAGGACGGCATGGTCATCGCCGCTGCAACGCCGCGCCTAATGCAGGCCTATGCGATTGGCCGATAGCTGATCTCAGGAATTGCCGTTGAGCAGCACGGGAATTAGGAACGCCCCAAGCAATAAACCCATTCGCTCGTCTTCGGGCCGGTACCAACCAGTTTGATGAAGGAGATTCATCGTCCCCACGCACCGGCCGGCGAACACGACGGGAATGTTGAGGACCGATCCGAGGCCCAGCCCTAAAATCGTCTCGTAGTCATCGAAGGCCGATCGGATGTCTGCGGGTCCGTTGCCGCGAAAGACTTTCATTTCACCCAATACCTGATTGGCCCACGCAGTCTCCTTCTTTTTCTTTCGCGCGCCGGTGGGATAGGCCGAGGGAAGATTGCTATGGATTCGCAGGACTTCTGAACAACTGCTGTCGAAGCGCATGACGGTGAAGAGTCGATGCCCGATCGTCTCAGCGCTGAGGTTTTCGAGTGCATGACAGATGGAGAGAGGTTGGTTCGTCGCTCGTAAAGCCTCGGCGAGCAGGCTCAAATCGTCGACCCGGGGCTCGCGGGTCGATGCCGTGTTAACAGGCATGCGTTATATTCCTCCAGTCAGATTCCCAGGTTGACCTATGTACCGAAAACCAATGAACATTTGTAAACAGGCACGCTCATTCAGTCTTTAGGGAATCGGTATTCTTCAAACATCGATCAGAATTCACAGGTTAGCATCAATAATTGAATTACGGAGCCCGCCCGCGGGGACCACGCACTACCTTTACGATGTCCTCTCCGAAAAATTTCATCCATCTCCAGATTAGCGTGCTGAGTGAGAATCGGCTCATCATTGAGCGCGATGTATGCGTTCTGCACGTCCTCTGGATCTTCGTCGCCGACCATTCGAGTCGCGCAGGCGGCTTGAAGCCGAGAATATATTGCTCCGTCATCAACTGAGTATGGCGGTGCGACGAGGGCCACCCGCCGGCGTGTCGTCGAGTTGCTACCGCTCGCGGCATCGGAAGAACGCAACCATAGCGGAACGGCGTTTGGTGTTTCTCGATTATCCGGAAGCGCATCGCGAATTCGCGGCCGGCAAGCTCGAGGCGCTCGTCGCCTTAACGGGAGCGGGCGACCCCTCGTAGCTCGATCTTTGTCGGCGTTCGGACGTTTGTTTTGTGACGCTCGATCGAAAGGTCGGCAGCAGTTTATCGCACGGCACCCCAGCTACGAGAGTGCGGCCATTCCGGCCGCCAGGCTCCGAGGCCATTCAGACTATTATGGTGCCGACCGTTACGGTGACCACGATCCACCGGAGCGACGATGAAGTCTACGCCGTCACCCGGGTGATTTTCGAGAACCGGCAGGAGCTCGCGCCCGTCCTCCGGGATGCGGCGATTTTCATCCGGAAGCAATCTTTCGCGGCATCAAAATTCCATTGCATCCAGCGGCCGAGCGCTTCCGGTCGGAGCAGGGACTGATCGAATATAGCTGCGCCAAATAGACACGGCTGCGACCTATTGCGGCCTGAGACGCTTACGTTGCCGTCCCCTCCAGGCGCTTTCCACAACTGCACAATGTACCAGCGCAAGGCAGCGCGCGGACGCCTGTCAGATTGACAGCGGCCCTTGTGGGCACTTAGGGTGATACCAAAATTCGGAAATATGGTCCGATAATCGGAACAGTCTAGTGCCTCGAAGTGCGCGCGCCAAAGCATCGTCCGGGCCGGAATATTCGCTGAGCGTCAGCCGAGCACTGAACATCCTGTCGAGCTTCACGGACGAATCTCCGGAACGCGGCTTGAGCGAGCTCAGCCGCGCGATGGCGCTATCGAAGGGCAGCGTTTCCCGCTTCCTGCGGGCGCTCGAACGTCACGGCTATGTCGATCAAAATCCGCGCACCCGGCTTTATCGGCCGGGACCGGAAGCGGCGCGGGTGGGTAATCTCTATCGTGGCGCGGGAAAGCTGAACCAGGCTGCGCTGCCGATCATGCAGGCTCTGGTGCAGCGGTTCGGCTTCACGAGTTATCTGTCCGCGCTCAGGCGCGATGCCATGGTTATCCTCTGGGCGGTCGAAGGCGCGGGACCGATCCGATACAGCATTCCAGTGGGAACGCGGCTGCCGGTGCACAGCACGGCGACTGGTCATGCCGCGCTTGCGCATCTCGACGAGCGGAAGGTCGTCGAGATCCTCCGCCGTGTCGGCATGCCGGCCGATACACCACACACCGTCACGACGCGCGCGGCTCTCTTCAAACGGCTCGCAGATGTTCGTGCGCAGGGATACTCGATCAATTGGAAGGAACGCACGATCGGAGTGGCCTCGGTGGCCGCGCCGGTGTCGCGCGAGGATGGCAGCGCGCTCTGCATTCTGTCGCTTGGGTTCGCCACCAGCCAGGTAAAGCGCGATCAGATTGCGAAGCTCGGCCTTGAGGTGCGAGGCGCGGCGAAGCTGCTCGGCGAAAAGTTACGTGAGTTGGGAGTTTACGATGGCAAATAAGGCAGGCGCGCCGGACGTCGTTGCGACTCTTGCGGGCATTCCCACCGCGACAATCTACGAAAGCGCCGGGAAGTGGGGCGATGTCGCGCCGTCTATTCGTCCGGTGGTCGACGGTGTGCGGCTCGCTGGGCGCGCCTTCACCGTCAAGGCCATGCCTGGCGACAACCTGGTCATTTTTCGCGCGATTGAAGAGGCCCCCGCCGGCTCGGTGCTCGTCATCGATGCCGGCGCGACCGACCGCGCCACGATCTGGGGCGGCACCTCCACGGTCGGATGTGTCGCGAAAAAGATCGCGGGCTGCGTGACCAACGCGGCGGTTCGCGACGTCGCGCAAATCCGCAAGCTGCGCTTTCCCGTCTATGCCGCGGGTATCAACGTCCGCGGTACCGTGAAGTCGCATCCCGGATGGACGCAGGTGCCGATTTCGATCGGTGAAGTTCCAGTCAAGCCCGGCGACATCATCATCGGCGACGAGGACGGGCTCGTCGTTGTCGCCTCCGAACGAGCTCAGGAGGTCGCCGAGAAAGCTTTGGAGAAAAGGCGCACCGACGAAGCTCGCGAAGAGCGGATCCTGCGCGGAGAGCCGATTAGAGCGGTGCTTGGTTACTAAGGAGGATCATGTGGGACAAACACTGACCGAAAAAATCCTGTCGCGTGTCATGGGCCGTTCAGTTGCGGCAGGAGAAACTATTTATCCGCTGCCCGATTTGATGACCGTGCACGACTGGTACGTCGTCAATTTCGACAAGGCGCTGGAAGAGCTGGGCGTCGATGCCTTGTACGACCCTGCCCGTGTCCTGATCTCGACCGATCATGAGCCCGTCGCCACCAACCCGGCCGGCGCGGAGCGGCAGAAAAAAGTCCGCGAGATTGTCCGGAAATACGGGATCACTCAATTCTATGATGTGGGACGAGGCGGCCTCGGCCACATCTTTCCGATGGAAAAAGGCATCATCCGACCCGGCATGTTTGTGCTGGCCTACGATACGCACGTCACGAACTACGGGGCTGTCGGCTGTCTCGGCATTCCGATGGTGTTCGAGATCCCGGAAGTGCTTGCCTGCGGTTCGGTCTGGATCCGCGTGCCCGAGACTGTCCGCGTCAACTTGGTCGGAAAACTGAAGCCGGGCACAACGATTAGAGACGTGTCGCAGCGGATGATCGTCGAAATCGGCGAAGATAACCTCGACTACTCAGTCGTCGAATATTCCGGGCCGTCGCTCAAGGACATCGGTTTCGGCGGCCGCATGACGCTATGCAACAATCCTTTAGAGATGGGCGCCAAATCCGCGTTGGTCGAAGTCGACGAAGCCACCGTGGCATTCGTGCAAAGTCGCACGTCGGTGCCCTTCACCATCGAAAAGAGCGACCCGGACGCCAAGTTCAAAGCCGTCTACGAGTACGACCTGGCGATCATGGAGCCGCAAGTGGCGGCGCCGCCCCGGCCAGACAATGTCGTCGGCGTGTCGAAGGTCGCCGGCACGCCGGTTAATCACGCCTTCATCGGCTCCTGCGCCAATGGGTCGATCGAAGACATGCGTGATGCCGCCCTGATCCTTCGTGGCCGCAAGGTGCATCCGTCAGTTCGTCTATTCATCACGCCGGCGACACAGGAGATTGCCGTTCAGGCTGCCAGTGAAGGCCTCATCACCATTTTCATGGAGGCCGGTGCCGTCATGACCGCACCTGGGTGCGGTCCCTGCGCGGCGGGGCGAATAGCACCTGTCGCCCCCGGCGAAGTGTCAATCAATACGGGGACGCGAAACGATCCAGGTCGCTATGGGACGACAAAGGCGGACGCCTACCTGGCGAGCCCATTGACAGTTGCCGCGTCCGCAGTCGCCGGCGAAATCGCCGACCCGCGCACGTATTTGTGAGGAGCACACATGGATTTCGTCTATCAGGGGCGCTGCTGGAAATTCGGTGACAACCTCGCCGTCGATGCTGATCTTACGAAAAAGGAATTCGCCAGCGCACGCGAGACCAGACTCGAGGTGTTGCGCGACTACGTCATGTGCGGCGTCGACCCGGGGTTTCCGAAGAAGGCTAAGCCACACGACATCATCGTGGCGGGGCGCCGGTTCGCGCAAGGCAATCCCCACATTCAAGGACTTCTGGGGATCAAGTCGCTCGATCTCGGTTTAGTCGTCGAGTCGATCCCGCGCGGGAGCTTCCGCAATGCCATCAATGCGGGAGTTCCGTTCCTGACGAAGTGCATCGGCGTCACCAAGGAGTGCGAGACCGGCGACGAGCTCCGTGTCGACTTCCGCACCGGCGCGTTCGAAAACCTTACGAGGAGGACACGGCTCGTCTATGAGCCGCTAGCCCCCGAGCTTCTGGAGACGATCGCTCTGGGCGGCTGGAAGGCCGCCGTGACTCTTCGTATTCAGCAACTTCGCGAACAAGGAGTGATCCGGCGGAAATCGACTGCCGCCTAATCTGACAACAATCAAATAAGTGGAGGAAATGCGATGTTGAAAGCTCTCAAGATTGCGTTTGGCGTTGCAGCAGCTGCGCTCATGGCTACGACGAATAGCTTTGCCGCGCAGAAGGTGATCGTCGGAGATACCGGTCCGGCCACAAGCATCATCGGCCACACGCTGAGTCTGTTCAAAGAAAAGGCCGAAAAATACAGCGACGGCGAGCTTCAAGTGGAGATCTACTCCAATAGCCAGCTCGGCACTTTCGGTACGATGGCCACTCAAATGAAAGTCGGCCTCGTTAATGTGATGTTCATTCAGCCGGACGCATTGGGCGAACAGATCTCCATCGTTACCGCGAATTCCTGGCCTTTCATGTTCAAGAGTCCCGAGGACATGCTGGCCGCGTGGAACGGTCCCGGCGGAAAGGCGCTCATTGCCGAAGTCGAGAAGAAAAGTGGCTACCGGATGATCGCCCCGTCGTGGAACGTTCCACGCTGGATCTACACAACCCGCGACGCGAAATCGTTGAACGACCTGAAGGGCATGAAGATCCGCGTTCCCGGTACAGCAATCTATGTCGACCAGATGAAATTGCTCGGCCTAAGCCCAACGCCGCTCAATTTCGCCGAGACGTTCTCGGCAATGCAGCAGAATGTGGTCGAGGGTATTGAAGGCGCAATTAGCGACATGGCGTCACTCTCGATCCAGGACGTTGCTAAGACCGCCGTGATGACCGGCCATGTCCTATCGCCCAAGGCTTTTCTGACCTACGGTCCCTTCGTCGACAGCCTGCCGCCGAAGAGCAAAGAGGCGTTTTTGCGCGCGGCCCAGGAAGCCTCCGCCTATTACGGTGAGACGACCAAGGCACAGGAGAAGCAGCTCATTGAGGCTTTCAAAGCCAAAGGCGTCAAATTCGTCGAGCCGGGCATCTCGATCGCCGACATGAGCAAGATGGAGGAGCCGCTCAAGAAACAGCTTCCGGAGGTCTGGCAATGGGCCCAGAAGCTCGGGGCCCATTGAGGAGATTCGGGGGAGCATCACATGCTGCGTCTGTTCGATTGGATCGAGACGCTGTTGGATTGGCTCAGCGGCGCCCTCGTGATGGTGTGCCTGGCGGCCGTATCTATCCAGGTGGTCATGCGTTACGTGTTAGGCGACGCGACGACATGGTCTGATACGGTCGCGGCATCTTCTTTGGCGTGGATGACATTTCTCGCTGCGACGGCGGCCGTCCGGAGAGATGAAAATCTCTCCGTGCGCTTTCTATGGGTGAAGCTCGGGTCGAGATCGCGCAAAATAGTGGCGACCCTGTGCCAACTGATCATCCTCTTCTTCGTTCTCGTGTTGTCCTATTCCGGCGCAATGCTCATGGAGATTACGCGCAGCGCTCATGTTGAAGGCATCATGTTCAGCGTCACATGGGCCCAATTCTATTCCATCTCCGTGATTTCCGGTGGGCTCATGGCGCTGTTCACGGTCGAAAGAATCGCATCGTTGTGGCTCCGCGGGGTGTAATCGTGATAGGTGCCGCTACTCTTGGTACTTTCATAGTCCTGCTCTTGCTCGGCGTTCCGTTGGCCTTTGGCATTGGCGTGGCGTCGCTGGTCGGTCTGGCGATGCTCGGAGTGCCGAGTTCAGCAATTATCGCTATGCAGTTCTTTGAAGGCCTGAAATCGTTTCCGCTCGTCGCTATTCCGTTATTCCTTCTGATGGCGAACCTGATGACCGTCGGAGGGGTCACAAACGCGCTGGTCGGCTTTGCCACGTCGTTGATCGGGCACGTTCGTGGATCGTTGGCGATCGGCAATGTCATGGCCTCCACGCTCTTTGCCGGGATTTCCGGATCGTGTTTGGCCGACACGACAGCCGTCGGCTCCATCATGATTCCGGCCATGGTCAAGGAAGGGTACCCTCCTGCTTTTGCCGGCGCCGTGACGGCTGCAGCAAATATCGTCGGTCCGATCATTCCGCCAAGTATCTTGATGATCTTGTACGGCTTTGCTGCGGAACAGTCGGTCGCCAAGCTGTTTCTGGGCGGAGTTGTACCGGGTTTGATGCTCTCGCTCGCGTTCGGCCTACTGGCGTTCTGGATGTCCAAACGCTATTCCTTCGGCTCTGTCGAACACGCCTTCAGCGTCATGAACGTCTTGCGGGCGTTCGTCGCCGCGATCCCGGCGTTGATCATCCCCGCGCTCATCGTCGCTGGCGTTGTATGGGGCGTGTTTACACTGACGGAATCGGCCGGCGCGGCCGCGCTTTACGCCTTGATCTACGCGGTGATGCGCGGAATTGTTCAGGGGCGCATCCCCTGGAACGAGCTTGCAGACGCATTCCGACGAACCGCAATCGATACCGCCGTGGTCATGATTCTGATTGGGGGGTCTAATCTCTTGAGTTGGGTTTTGGCACGAAGCCAACTGCCGCAGCTCATTGTGACCTCAATGCATGGATTCAGTCAGTGGGCGACGTTGCTGCTCATCAATCTTTTGCTTCTCGTATTTGGGATGTTTCTCGAGCCGGCCGCTTCGATCTTGTTGGCGAGTTCGATTCTGCTGCCGCTGGCGAAGAGCATCGACGTAAATCTAATCCATTTCGGCATCATGATGATCGTCAATCTGCAGATCGGCGTGCTGTTGCCGCCGATTGGGGCATCCGCCTTGATTGCGTCCCGTATGGCAGGCATTAGTTTTGAGAGGCAAATCCAGGCTCTCTTCCCGTTCGTTGCACTCGGGTTCGCGACGTTGATTCTGGTGACCTACGTGCCGGCGCTTTCCGTTTGGATTCCCAGTTACTTTGGCGGGTAATTCTCTCGGAGCGCCTTATCGTTTGACCGTGCAGCAGTCGTGCGGCACAGGTCACAGCCTTGAGTTCCGATAATTTGTAAATGGGCGCCGGTCAGGCCGCTGCAGGCATTAGTCGTAACGCTCTGAAACAGAATAAGAAAGCGAGTCGGGGTAGGGTCGCGATGGGCGCCTGTTGAGATCCCACGCAGACGCATATTCGGCTATTCACTACAAGGTGTTGCTGCGGTTAGTTCAAGGGGCCAGGTTCGCTGTCGATTTACACCAATGCGGAGAAGTGTAAAAGACAGACAAGTGAACGCGAAAAACAAATCGCCATTGGACGTCGTTTGCAAACTGCGCGTTTGTTGGCTGGGTTTGAAACTGCGAAGAAGGCCGCCGAATTCTATAAATGGAACTTGCAGAACTATTACGCTCATGAGAACGCAAGACACGGGATCACCCGTCATCTCGCTCGGCTATATGGAACGGTCCCATCGATTCTGTGTCGCTCCGATGATGGACTGGACGGACCGCCATTGCCGGTTCTTCCATCGCCTGCTCACGCGCCGGGCCCTGATCTACACCGAGATGCTCACCACCAGCGCGGTGCTGCGCGGCGACCGCGCCAGGCTGCTCGGCTTCGATACCTTCGAGCATCCGGTTGCGCTGCAGCTTGGCGGCAGCGAGCCGGCGGCGCTCGCCGCCGCGGCCCGCATCGGCGAAGACTTCGGGTATGACGAGATCAATCTCAATGTCGGTTGCCCGTCCGACCGGGTGCAGGAGGGCCGCTTCGGCGCTTGCCTGATGGCCGAGCCGGCGCTGGTCGCCGATTGCGTTGCCGCCATGAAGGCGGCGGTGACAATCCCGGTGACGGTCAAATGCCGCATCGGCATCGACGAGCAGGACCCCGATGAGGCGCTATTTGCCTTTGCCGCGGCGGTCAAGGCGGCCGGCGCCGGCGCGCTCATCGTGCACGCGCGCAAGGCCTGGCTGAAAGGTCTGTCGCCACGAGAAAATCGCGACGTGCCGCCGCTCGATTACGGCATCGTGCATCGGCTCAAGCGGGCGCATCCCGATTGGCCGATCGTGCTCAACGGCGGCATTGCCGATCTCGCGCAAGCGCAGGCGCAACTCGCGCATGTCGATGGCGTGATGATGGGCCGCGCCGCCTATCAGGAGCCGTGGCGTCTGCTCGACGTCGATCCGCTGCTGTTCGGGGAGACGGCGCTCTTTACATCGCCGAAAGCTGCGGGGCTGGCGCTAATGCCGTATATCGAGCGCGAACTGGCCAAGGGTGTGCGCCTGTCTGCCATCACGCGCCATTTGCACGGCCTCTTCCAGGGCATGCCGGGCGCGCGTGACTTCCGCCGGCATCTCGCGACCGAGGCGGTGAAGCCCGGCGCCGGCGCAGCCTTCATGGCTGATGCGCTAGCGCGGGTAGTGGACTCGCCGGCGGATTTGGCGCACATCGCCGCTTAGCTTCCCTCGGTTGCCGTCCTCTCATGCTGTTTGGTTATCCGCTCGGCGAGATCGCACTGCTGGCGGCCTGGATCGCCGGCGCCGGCATTCTGGTCGGCATCCTTGCCGGCCTGTTCGGCATTGGCGGCGGGGCGATCATCGTGCCGGTGCTGTATGAGGTATTCCGCATGATGGCGGTGCCGGCAGAAGTGTGCATGCAGCTGTGCATCGGCACTTCGCTCGCCATCATCATCCCGACCACGGTCCGCTCCTATATCGAGCACAAGAAGAAGGGCGCGGTGATTCCGCAGGTGGTGCGCCTGTGGACGCTGCCGGCGGTGATCGGGGTCGCGATAGGCTCAGTGATCGCCTATTACGCGCCGCCAGAGCTATTCAAGATCGTCTTCGTGATCTTCACCGCGTTTATCGCCGTGCGCATGCTGTTCGGCACCGAGCGCTGGAATCTCGGGAGCGGGTTGCCCGGCCGCGGCGTGCTGGCCTTCTTCGGCTTTCTCACCGGACTGGTTGCATCGCTGGTGGGCGTGAGTGGCGGTTCGGTCTCGAACGCGGTGCTCACGCTCTATGGGCAGCCGCTGCAGCGCGCGGTGGCGACGTCGGCGGGCGTCGGCGTGCCGATCACGATCGCCGGCACCGCCGGCTACATGCTGGCCGGCTGGCTCTCGATGGCGAAGTTGCCGCCCTTGTCGCTCGGCTTCGTCTCGGTGATAGGCTTTGTGCTGATGGCGCCGGTGTCGAGCTACACCGCAAGCTATGGCGTGCGGCTCGCGCATTGGCTGCCGCGGCGCAAGTTGGAAATCGCCTTCGGCTGTTTCCTGTTGCTGGTGGGCGGCCGGTTTCTCGTCAGCCTGATCTAGCCGCGCTTAGGGATTGCCGCGCAGGCTGAGGTGGTCGCCGCGCACCTCCCAGCTTTCCAGCCGGTTGAGGAAGGTCATGCCGAGCAGATTGTTCTTGAGCTGGCCTGTCTGCACAACCAGCGCCGGGACGGAACGCTCGATCAGCCCGCCGACCGCGAGGCGGTCGAGCGTCACCGGGGCTGCGCGGGTGCGGCCGTTGGCGGTCTCGACGCTGACTGTATAGTCGAGCACTTCCAGCGGCAGCCCGGCGGCCCTGGCGGCGGCCTGCGTGAGCACCACCGAGCTTGCGCCGGTATCGAGCACCATCGGCACGCGCGCGCCGTTAATATGGGCGCCGACCGCAAAATCGCCGTCGTGATCACGCACAATCTCGACGCTGCGCCCGTGGGCAGCGACGTAACCCGGCACCAATTCGGCGATCACGCGGTCGCCGACGTCGCGCAGTTCGAACCGGTAGCTGTAACCGATGACTAGCAACACGCCGACGACGGCCCAGAACACCATCGCCTCCAAGGCCCGCGACAGCCGGTCGCCGAACAGGCTGAGCAACAGCCCGCCGGCGAAAATCAGCACTGCGACTTTCAGGGTGAGCGAGCCGATGTCGTGGCGCAGCAGATCGGCGATCCGGTCTTGATCGCTGCTGGCGATCAACGCCGTGAGCGAAAGCGCGAAGCCAAGGACAAAGATCCAAATCAGACGGCGGCTCACGGGCATTATCCGTCTATGCTGGTCGCTTCCGCGTGCCGGCTGGCAGCCAAGCGCCAGGGCAGCTCGCCTATCACGTGGGCGCGCTCGGTGGCGCTCATCGTGCTCCAACGCGCAATCTCGTCGATGCTGCGGCCGCAGCCTAGACACAGGCCGGAGCGCACATCGAGCGTACACACTTTGACGCAGGGGCTCTCGATCATGATTGGTCTCGGGGCAAATCGGTGACGACCATATCCGGTAGCGGCGGGAACGCAATCGCGGCGAGTAGCGTGAGCGGCATTTAGGTCCCTGCGCGGAAGAGCGGACGGCGGCTGAGCCGCCGTTTTTCCTCTGGAGTCAGGATCGGCTCGCCCGGCGCCGGCGCAATCGGCGGCGCGTGATCCATCATCGAGGTCATGGGCGCCATCGCCTGCACCACGCGCTCGGGCGGGAAAGTGACCACGACCTCGGTTCCGATGCGCAGTTTCGACTTGAGCACGAAGGTGCCGCCATGCAGGTCGATTAGGCTCTTGGCGATGGGCAAGCCGAGGCCGGCGCCCTGTTCGGCCGATTTGATCGAGTTGGAGCCTTGGCCGAACGAGGCGAGCACGATGGGAATTTCCTCGTCGGGAATGCCCGGTCCGGTGTCCTTGACGCTCATGTACTGGCCACCGGAGGCGGTCCAGCCGGCCTTCAGCCAGATCTCGCCGCCCTGCGGCGTGAACTTGATCGCGTTCGACAGCAGATTGAGGCAGATCTGGCGCACGGCGCGCTCGTCCGCCCACAGTCGCGGCAGATCGGCCTCGAACATCTCGTGGATGGTGATGCCGCGGTTGGTCGCGCGCAGCTTCAGCAGGTGGTGGCAATCCTCGACGATGCCGACGAGCGAGATGGATTCCTCATTGAGTTCGTAGCGGCCGGCCTCGATGCGCGAAAGGTCGAGAATCTCGTTGATCAGCCCGAGCAGATGCACGCCGGAATTATGGATGTCGGCCGAATACTCCTTGTAAGCGGGCACCGAATGTTCACCGAACACTTCCGTCTTCATCACTTCGGAGAAGCCGAGGATGGCATTGAGCGGGGTACGCAGCTCGTGGCTCATTTGCGCGAGGAAGCGCGACTTCGAGATGTTGGCGGCCTCGGCGCGTTGGCGTGCCTCGTCGGAGATCGCTTTCGCCTGTTCCAGTTCGACGATCAGCGCATCTTTTTCGGCGCGCGCCTCCAGCGTCGCTAGCGTGGTCGAATAGAGCCGGTACGCCAGCACGGCAAAGTAGCCCTGCGCGGTCACCGCCATAGCGGCGAGGATGTAATTGCGCAGCGAGCCTTGCAGAATGAAATCGAGCGCGATCGCCGAGGTCACCGGGAAGGTGGCGGCGTAGACCGCCATCGGCAGGTTCGAGGCCAGCATGCTCGACACCGCCACTACCAGCAGCATCACGAACAGCATGAAGGTGCCGGAGCTTTCGTCGGCGCCAACCGGATGGATCAAGATGAACATCCAGGCCAGCCCGTAGAACAGGTCGAGGATGATGAAACGCAGCCGCCAGGACTGCGCCACGACCTCGGCCATCGGCAGCTCGAGGAACTGCCGGCATTTGCTCACCATCACGGCATGAATGACCAGCACCGCGGCGGTCCAGGCGCCGGCAGCGACCGCGCCGGTCCATAGGCTTGACAGGAGCCCGACGGTGGCGACCAGGAGCAGCATCACCAGCGAGGCCGAGAGCCGGTTTTGCGCGTATTGGCGCAACAATTCGTAGTCGAAGGCCGGGCGGGTGCCGCTCGAGGAGGTCAGCCGATCGCGAGCGTCGCGCACATATTGCATGGCCAACCGGCGCTTGACCGGCGAAGTCACCGGCGGCAAGGCCGACAGATCGATTTTTTCGCCTGGAATCGGCATAGAAACAACGCTTGGACGCAGAAACCCGGCCGCCAACCTCGCCCAAAATCCTTAAGACCAAGCTTAAAAGGACCCTAAAGACACTGGTTAACGCTTTTCACCTGGCCGTTTGACAGCCGCCTTTGGCCCGTGTTCGGTTCCGCCGAGGGGGAAACGGGCGGGAGTAGCAAAATGAAGCTTTATGACAGCAGGCTAGCGCCAAATCCCCGGCGCACGCGGATATTTCTGGCCGAAAAGGGAATCACGCTGCCGACCGAGCAGGTCGACATCACGACCATGCAGCACAAGACGCCAGAATACACGACGATTAACCCGTTGCAGCGGATGCCGGCGCTGGTGCTCGACGACGGCACGGTGATTACCGAGTCGATCGCCATCTGCCGCTATTTCGAAGTGCTGCAGCCGGAGCCGCCGCTGTTCGGCGTCGGCGCCAAGGAGATCGCGCTGGTGGAAATGTGGAACCGGCGCTGCGAAATCAATTTCTTCGCCAATGTGGCGGCGGTGTTCCGCCATCTGCATCCGGCGATGCGCGAACTCGAGGTGCCACAGATTCCGGCCTATGCCGAGGCCATGCGGCCGCGCGCAATCTGGTTTCTCGAGCTTCTCGACAAGGAGCTGGCCACGCGCGAATTCGTCGCCGGCGACCGCTATTCGGTCGCCGACATTACCGCGCTGGTCGCCGTCGATTTCATGAAGCCGGCGCGACTGGCGATGCCGGAAAACCTTGCCCATGTGAAACGCTGGCACGCCGCAGTATCGGCGCGGCCAAGCGCCAAAGTTTGATGCGGCTCACCGTCGTCGGCTCAGGGGACGCCTTCGGCTCCGGCGGGCGAGGCAACACGTGCTTCTGGCTGGAGACGGGCAAGAGCACGGTCGTGGTCGACTGCGGCGCCTCCGCGCTGCCGGCGCTGAAGGCGCACGGATTAGAACCGAACCGCATTGATGCCATCGTGCTCTCGCATTTGCACGGCGATCATTTCGGCGGGCTGCCGTTCCTGCTGCTCGACGCGCAATTTTTGTCGCGCCGCGAGAAGCCGCTGCTGATTGCCGGACCGCCGGGCACGCGGGCGCGGCTCGACGCGCTGCTTGAGGTGTTCTTCCCGAAATCGACCGGCTCGAAATGGCGCTTTGCCTGGCGGGTCGAGGAAATCCCGGTCGGCGTTCCCTCCGACGTGCTCGGCCATTCGCTGGTGACCGCGGAAGTCATCCATCAATCCGGCGCGCCATCGACCGCTCTGCGGCTGTCCGACGGCGAGAAGACTTTCGCCTATTCGGGCGATACCGAATGGACCGAGGCGCTGCTGCCGATTGCCGCCGGCGCCGATCTGTTTATCTGCGAATGCTATGCCTATGCCGGCAAGCTCACCGGCCATATGGTGTGGGACATTCTCAAGACGCGGCTTGCCGATCTCGGCGCCAAGCGGACGATGGTCACGCACATGAACCCGAGCATGCTCGCGCGCCTCGACGAGATCAGGGCCGCCGGCGCGCTAGTCGCCGAGGACGGACTGCAGATCGAGTTCTAGCGATCGAGCAGCGCGATCAGGCTCGATGTGTCCCAGCGCTTGCCGCCCATGGCCTGCACCTGCGCGTAGAACTGATCGACCAGCGCAGTGACCGGCAGCCGCGCGCCGTTCTTGCGTGCCTCGCCAAGGCAGATGTTTAAATCCTTGCGCATCCAATCGACGGCGAAGCCGAAATCGAATTTGCCCGCCGTCATGGTCTTGTAGCGGTTCTCCATCTGCCAAGACTGCGCCGCCCCCTTGGAGATGGTGGCGACCAGCTTCTCGACGTCGAGATCGGCCTTCTTGGCGAAATGCAATGCTTCGGCGAGGCCCTGCACCAGGCCGGCGATGCAGATCTGGTTGCACATCTTGGCGAGCTGGCCGGAGCCGGGCGCGCCCATGAGATTGCAGGCGCGCGCATAAGAATCGATCACCGCCTTGGCGAGCGGGAAAGGATCCTCATCGCCGCCGCACATCACGGTCAGCACGCCGTTTTCCGCGCCGGCCTGGCCGCCGGATACGGGGGCGTCGATGAATTGGAAGCCGCCCTTTTTCGCCGCCGCGTACAGCTCGCGGGCGATCTCGGCCGATGCCGTTGTGTGATCGACGAAGATCTTGCCCTTGCGCATGGCCTGGAAGGCGCCACTTGGGCCCAACGTCACCTCGCGCAGGTCGTTGTCGTTGCCGACGCAGGCCATGACGAAATCCTGGCCCGCAGCGGCGGCTTTCGGCGTTGGAGCGGATTTGCCGCCGTACTGGGCGACCCAATTCTCGGCCTTGGCGGCGGTGCGGTTATAGACCGTCACCTCGTGCCCACCCTTGGTCTTGAGATGCCCGGCCATGGGGTAGCCCATGACGCCTAAACCCAGAAACGCCACCTTCGCCATGATCATCCTCCCTGCAAAGCTCGTATTGGCTGTCGCCGCCGATCGTTCAATAGGTCATTGCCAGGGTGGCTCCGTCAACCTTTGTTGAGCGGGCCTGCATTGACCGCCGGACCCTTGCGATTATGGTGGCGGCGAGCGGGCAGGCGGGAGACTGGAACGGCGAAGATGGCGGCGAAGATGGCGGCGAGCAAGGAACAGATTCTGGCGGCCTTGGCGAAAGTACCGGCACCCGGCGGGGTGCCGCTCACCGCCGCGGACGTTTTGTCGGACGTTGTCGTCACCGACGGCAAGGTGTTCTTCTCCATCACTGTCAATGCCGCTGCGGTGAAGTCCTGGGAACCCGTGCGCAAGGCGGCTGAAGATGCCGTACGCGCCGTTCCCGGCGTACAATCCGCTCTGGTTGCATTGACCGCCGAGCGCAGCCCAGGCGCAGCGCGCGCGCCGCAGGGCCAGCGGCAGCCGCGGCAGGCGCAACCCGCGCATCCGGCCGACCACGTGCAGCCGGGCATCCCTGGCGTCGATGCGGTGATCGCGGTTGCCTCTGGCAAGGGCGGCGTCGGCAAATCCACCACTGCGGTCAATCTCGCGCTCGGCTTGCGTGATCTCGGCCTCAAGGTTGGCATGCTCGATGCGGATATTTACGGGCCCTCCTTGCCCAAGCTGCTCGCCATCAAGGAGCGCCCGCAGACCATCGGGGGCACCCGGCTCAAGCCGATCGAGCGCTACGGCCTCTCGGTCATGTCGATCGGTTTCCTGATCGACGAAGAGACGCCGATGATCTGGCGCGGCCCGATGGTGATGTCGGCAATCACGCAGATGCTGCGCGAGGTGGAATGGGGCAAGCTCGACGTCATGGTCGTCGACATGCCGCCCGGCACCGGCGACGCGCAGCTCACCATGGCGCAACAGGTACCGCTGAAAGGCGCGGTGATCGTGTCGACGCCGCAGGATCTGGCGCTGATTGATGCGCGGCGCGGCGTCGCCATGTTCAAGCGCGTGAACGTCCCGGTGCTCGGCATCGTCGAGAACATGAGCTATTTTCTCTGCCCGAACTGCGGCACGCGCTCCGACATTTTCGGCTATGGCGGCGCGCACAAGGAAGCCGAGCGGCAGGGCGTGCCGTTCCTCGGCGAGATTCCCTTACACATGACCATCCGCGAGAAATCGGATGCCGGCCTGCCGGTGGTCGCCACCGAGCCGGACGGCCCGCATGCCAAGATCTACCGCGAGATCGCGGCCAAGGTGCTCGAGCAAATCAAGGGCGGAGGCGGGCGCGCGGCGCCGAAGATCGTGATCGAGGCATGAGGCGGTATCGGGACATGATCCCCGACATGCGCGGCGAATCGTCCCGGTGCAAACGGGCCTTCGCATGTGCGGTGTGCAGCAAGCCGCCCAATAGCGCCCAATGCCTCGCTATGTTACCAATTTGCGCCATAGCGGCTTGCGCTGAAGCGGGCCGAGCCGCATTGTGATGCTAGGGGAGCGGTGCTTACCGGCTGCTCGCTTAAATTAATTAGCCTTTAAAGGAAGGTTCCGATGAAAAGACGTAAGTTCCTGGCGGCACTCGGCACCGGAGCCACGGTGGCCGCCATCGCCAAGCCGGCGATCGCGCAGTCGATGCCGGAACTGAAGTGGCGCATGACCGCGAGCTGGCCGAAGTCGCTCGATACGCTGTTCGGCGCTTGCACAACCATTGCCAAATATGTGTCGGAAGCGACCGACGGCAAGTTCCAGATTCAGACGTTCGCCGGCGGCGAAATCGTGCCACCCTTGCAGGCGCTTGACGCGGTGCAGAATGGCACCGTCGAGATGGGCCACACCGCGATGTACTACTACATTGGCA
>Ga0187771_10001027_pt1 | contig 18256 bp, 16 predicted proteins | sample 0116_SJ02_MP15_1_FD_133139 | JGI IMG/M metagenome (GOLD analysis project Ga0187771, IMG submission 133139) | Tropical peat soil microbial communities from peatlands in Department of Meta, Colombia - 0116_SJ02_MP15_10_MG | ecosystem: Environmental > Terrestrial > Soil > Wetlands > Peat | place...
AACTGAAACTGAACAGGAGACTTGCATCGAAGGTATATCTTGAGGTCGTGGAAATCAGCGAGGATGCAGAAGGAAACATTGTCCTCGGAATGAAGGATCGGATAGTCGAATATGCCGTTAAAATGCTCAAGATACCCCGAGAGGGAATGTTGAAAAACCTGCTTAACCAGGGAAAGGCTGATTTATTCGTCATGGATGCGCTTGCGAGGAAGCTGGTTGATTTCCACAAGCATGCTGCCACGGGCGGCCACATCGATGAAATCGGCAGTGTTGAAACAATCCGCCGGAACCATGATGAAAACTTTGAACAGACAAAAAATTACATCAATATTACCATTCCTGATGTCCAATACCAATTCATTAAAGCATACATATACAATTTTATAGATAGCCATCACGCATTGTTCGCTAAAAGGGTCGCCGACCACAGAATCAGAGACGGTCACGGAGATCTGCACTTAGAGCACATCTGCATCATGGATTTCGGCTCCCCAGACAAAATACCGGACAAAGTTATAAATCGATTTCGTGAGGATTACGATCCCGACAATATTGTCATCTTTGATTGCATCGAATTCAATGAGAGATTCCGGTACGACGACGTCGCCGCTGAAGTGGCCTTTTTGGCCATGGACCTGGATTACAACGACTACCCTGATCACGCTGAAACTTTTGTAAATGCCTATAGTAAACATTCTGAAGACTATGAAATCAGGGACCTTCTGAATTTCTATAAATGCTACTACGCTTATGTACGGGGTAAGGTAGTAGGTTTCGAGATAAATGACGATTCCATTCGGGAGGAAGAGCGCTATGAGGCTGGGAAAACGGCCGTCAGGTATTTCGATCTGGCCTACACTTACGCGGCCAGATTGGAAAAGCCAACCTTGATCCTCATGGCCGGTCTTATGGGAACCGGCAAAAGCGTCCGGGCAAGACTTATTGCGCACCGTATTGGCGCCGATATCATTCAAACTGATGTGGTTCGCAAGGAAATCCTTGATATCGAACCGACTGAACAACACTATGAAGACTTTGGCAAAGGTATTTATTCTGAAGAGGTAACCCGTAAGACATATGACAGAGCCCTTGAACTGACATTAACAAAATTAAAAGAAGGCAAGTCTATCATAATAGACGCTTCATACAGAAGCAGGGATGATCGCCGCCAGGCATGCGAGGCCGCGCAAAGACTTCATGCCGCCTTTTTCATCATTGAGTGCGTATGCCCGGAAAACATCATCAAAGAACGCCTGATTTCAAGGATGTCCGACAAGGGTGAGGTTTCCGATGGGCGATGGGAAATATACCAGGCACAGAAAGACACCTTTGATGCAATTACCGAAATACCGGATAGTCTACATATTATACTCGACACTTCTTTGACGCCGGAGGAATCGACAAATAAAGCCATTGGGAAATTGAAAAACTTTTTTCAGGAGCCGCCATAGATTAACCTCACATTTTATTGTCCAATACATCCCTAACCTTTTGAGACAGTGATAAAATGGTGAAGGGTTTTTGGATGAAGGTATGACAACCCCTTGCCATGATCCTTATCGCCTGACCGTTTAAACTGTACCCGCTGGAGAGGATCACCTTAACATCGGGATTGATTTTCTTTAAAAGGTCAAATGTCTCTCCGCCTCCCATGTCCGGCATTACCATGTCCAAGATGATGATATCGATCTTGTCCTTATCGGCCTTGTAGATCTCGACGGCTTCATGGCCGCTTTTCGCGCTCCGCACACTGTAGCCGAGGTTTTCCAGGATTTCCCTGGTAACCGTAATGATCACTTCTTCGTCATCTACCAAAAGAACGACCTCATTCCCTCTTATCAGCTTTTCAGAGGTCTTAATCTCGCGTGTCACCTCTTTTTCTGACGCAGGAAGATAAATGGTAAAAGTCGTTCCCTCTCCTTTCTCACTGTACACATTGATGTACCCATTGTGACCCTTGACGATGCCATAAACCGTGGCCAGGCCGAGGCCGGTGCCTCTACCCATCTCTTTTGTGGTAAAAAATGGTTCAAATATCCTCTGCCGTGTTTTTTCATCCATACCGACACCTGTGTCTGTTACGGATATTTTCACATAATTTCCCGCTTTGACGGAGTAAGACTTCGCATAGCCCTCATCCAGAATTACATTCTCAGTCTCCAGGTAAATTTCCCCCCCACCCGGCATTGCCTGCCAGGCATTGACGTAAAGATTTAAGAGAACCTGTTCGATCTGACCCCGGTCAACTTCTGCTGGCCAGATATCTTCCTGATACTCCTGGTGGATCGTGATTTCTTTCCTTGTCCTTCCAAACATGGAAGATGTATTTTTGATAATTTCATTCAAATTCGTCGGCTTGATTTCGTATCTGCCTCCACGAGCGAATCCAAGAAGTTGTGCCGTCAAATCCGCACCGCTCTTTATCAGCTCCTCTATGCTTTTAAGCCTGCTGTAATTGGGATGATCTTCATCGATGGTCAAAAGCATCAGTGAAGCATATCCCTGGATTCCCATGAGGAGGTTATTAAAATCATGGGCGATACCTCCGGCCAGCGTACCTATCGCTTCCATTTTTTGGGCATGGAGAAGCCCCTTCTCCAGGTTTTCTTTTTCTTCCTCGGCTTTCTTGCGCTCAGTGATATCTTCAAGGGTCTCTATGGCGCCGACGAGATCCCCATGAAAATCCCTGATACCAGCCGCAGTGAAGCGGAGCCATCTCCCACCTTCACCCATGTCCGGAAAATAATCTGTAGCTTCGTATGCCTCTGCTATTAACTTAGATTTAGTGTACTTGCCGGAATACCAATTTTGGATCGTCTCCTGAAGTCCGTCCACAAGTAAATCCGCCAAGCATGGCCTCTCTTCATTGTAAAACGCCCGCCAGTGCTCTTTTGTGCCGAATACCTCTTCAGCTCTGATACCGCTGAGTTCCGCCAATGCATTATTCCAATATATAACTCTGTGGTCTTTCCCAATGACGAATGCAGGGATGGGAGAGCTTTGTATGACTCTGTATAATCTCTGTTCACTTTCCCTGAGCATTTCTTCTGCCTGTTTACTCTCAGTAATGTCGCGGTTTGTTCCCCTGTAACCTACTACTTTACCTTGAGCATCAATCAAAGGGACGCCGGTAGATTCTAAAAAAATATGGTGCCCATCCCGATGAACTCGCCTGTTGACAACACGGAAGAACGACTCCTTCCGATCAGAAAAGCCTTTGAATATCTGTCTAAGCTGCTCTCTCCTTTCCGGAACAAAGAAATCGTAATAATATTTCCCGATTATCTCTTCCGGCTCATAATCGAGGATATGTTTCACGGCCTGACTGGAATAGATGTACCGTCCCCCCCTGTCTGTCTCCCATATCCAATCCTGGGAACTCTGCACCACCTGCTGAAACCGCTCCTCACTCCTGTGAATTGCCTCCGCGGATTTTACAGTTTGATACGTGAAGACTAAGGGTATAGCGATTAGTAAGCATACGACCAACGTCAGTATCACACCGACTGATTTATATATCGTGATCCTATCTGTCGGGGCCATAAACACAATCGACCATCCGTCAGGATTAATTACCTTGCGTGACACAAGATACGTATTCCCGCGTAAGGTGACTTCTGCCCCATCGACAACTTCATGCGACATGACCGCATCAAAAGGCTTATCACCAAACTGTTTGGAAGCAAATAACTCCCGTTCCGCTTCCTTTTGTACCGGCCACAGGCTCTTCATGAGCATATCGGGCCTGCTGGAGAGAAAAATAATGCCTTGTTGATTGACGAAAAAGCAGTAAGGATAATTTTTTAGATGATTTTCTATACCATCGATATCCTTCTTCATCGCGGCAACACCTATGATGTTGCCGTCATGATCCTTAACAGGAAAGCTTACGTAAAAACCCCTTTTCAGGGAGGTGACACCCAGGGCAAAGTAACGACCGAGTTTGCCGTCCATCGCCTGTGTGAAATATGGGCGAAACTGGTACGATTTGCCGACGAAGCTATCCGGATCGTTGCGGTTGGAAGAGGCAACAGTAAGACCATTCACATCCATAATATAGCTGACCGATATATCCATTGCCGAATTATATCTGTCTAGGGCTTCATACGCACGAATGATGTCCTGATCACTGCGGGAAGTCAATACTCCAGGAATTTGAGAAGATCCTGCCAGGGCTTTAACCGCCCCTTCAACCTTACTAAACTCTCCGGTCAGATGGGTGGTAAGGAGCAGCGACGTCGCCTGATTATCTTCAAGTAACTCCTGTCTGGCCTTGCTGCCCAAATAATCTGTTACATACCATCCGGCGCCAACAACAACAGCAATGAGAAGCACATGGATTACTATCCATGGATAACGTGAAATCCTACTTTTGTTAGGCATGAAGAGCATTATTTTTTTGTTCCTTGACTAATTCTGTGACTTAGAGCTCACGGGATTACAATCCGACATTTACATTCAAGATTTCAAAGCACTGAACTTTTACCTGTATTACTGAAAGCCTATTGTTTGCACAATTTCTGATTATCTAAGAGGTTATGAAAATTGAGAGTTTTTATTTTGCAGCCTTCGATTTTGTTTTTGCTTCCTCCTCTGCGAGTTTTCTCTTCGTCTCATTGATGAAGTAATCCACCTTGTAATCCAGACCGAGGTTCGCATAGTCCCTTGCGATTATTTCAAATCTCTTCAGAGCGGCTTTATACTGCTTTCTTTTGAAATAGAAATGACCGACATAGAACTCATGTTCCCCAAGATTCTTTTTACATTCCCTCAGCATCTTCTCTGCCATGAAGGAAAACTTACTATTTGGAAACCGGGAAATAAGTTTTTCAAATTCTTTTTTGGCTTTGCTTGTCTCGGTCTGATCCCTGTCTATACTATACATCTGATTATAATGACACATGCCTACCTGATACATGGCATAAGGAACATTTTCATTCGTTGGATGAAGGTTTATAAAATCATTATAAGCCATCTCGGCTTCACCATAAGTTTCATCACTAAAATGGGAATCTGCAATTCCCAATTCAGCAAGAATAGCGAGCTTACTCAAAGGATACTCATCCCTCAGCCTTTGAAAATGCTCGATCGCCTTTTTGTACCAGGTAGCCTGGTATGCCTCATATCCTTTTTGATAAAGCGCCTCCGGAGTGCCTTTTACCCTGCCGCCACGATCCCACATCTGCTTCCACCAGGCGCATCCGGACAGAGAAAATACGACAACCAGGATAAAAATTAAAATCGTTTTCCCACCGCGTTTTCCATCAGCCATTTTTTACAGACCCTTCTTTATCAATTCTTCAAGACGATTTTTGGGTACAAGGCCCAGGATCTTATCTATGACACTTCCGTTCTTAAACAGGATAAGAGTCGGTATGCTCATCACACCATATACTGTTGCCGTTTTGGGATTATCATCGATATTGAGTTTTGCCACTTTTACACGGTCAACGTACGCTCCTGCCAGGTCTTCTACAATAGGGCCGATCGCCCTGCACGGACCGCACCACGGCGCCCAGAAGTCAACGAGAACAGGCTTCTCCGATTTGAGGACCTCCTGCTCAAAATTGCTGTCAGTCAAGTGAACCAATGATTCCTCGTTAGCCATATCATGCCCTCCTTAAAACATTTCCAGTACTATTGCATACTGGAACAAATGATGTCAAACGCAATTTATTATTCTGTATTTTGACAGACACATACAAATCTGCTATAAGAACGCTCAACAATTACAGGCGTCTCGCGGAGAATCAAGTGGAACCTCTGGGCATCATATCCGGCATTATTCTTCTGCAGGGAAAGGGTATTTTCCAAAATCTGGAAGAGAAGGAAATTGCAACAGAATTTGGTAAGGCCCTTGTTTTTCTTTCAGACGCCGTTGCATTCATACCAAGGCATGGCAAAGACCCGAAACTTCATATTCTGCCCCATCTCATCAATAATCAAGCCAATCTGAAAGCCTTGAAGGAAATCGGCGTTAAAGAAGTTATCAGCGTCAATTCCACGGGTTCTCTTAAGAAAAAATTAAAACCGGGAACGATTGTCGTCCCGGATGACTTCATCATGTTTTACGGAACACCAACTACACTCCACGGAAAAGCCATCCATATCACGCCAAAGCTAAGTGAAGAAGTTCGGCAGAAATGGATCAGTGCAGCCGGCGATTGTGGAATCAAAATTGCAGACGGAGGGATATACTGGCAAACTACCGGTCCCCGGCTTGAAACCAAGGCTGAAATCAAGATGATGTCTCGGTTCGCCGATCTCGTCGGGATGACAATGGCAAGTGAGGCGGCCATCGCCCAGGAATTGGGGCTGTCATATGCCGCGTTATGTTCCGTGGATAACTACGGGCACGGTCTCGGAGAAAAGGAATTGACCATTGATGAAATATTACAGCATGCCCGTAGAAATGCTGACGTCATATTAAAAATTGTTACGAGATACATCGAAAGGAGAAGATGATGAAATTTTCCAAGAAAGGGGATGGCGGGGAAACAAGCTTGTTAGGCGGGCAGAGAGTCCCTAAATATGATGCAAGGCCGGAAACTTACGGAACATTGGATGAGGCAAGCTCCGCGCTTGGAGTGGCCAGAGCAGCAACAAAAAACCCGAAGATTAAAGAGATTATACTCAGCGTGCAGAAGGACCTTCTCACCATGGGGGCGGAACTCTCCAGCCGGCCCGAAGACGTGCAACAGCTTGGTCGCAGGATTGGGGAAGCGGACGTTCAGCGCCTGGAAAACATCATTGACGAGCTTCAGGAAAATGTCACATTGAAAAATGAATTTATCTACCCGGGGGAAACTTCTGTCTCAGCCCAGATTGATGTAGGTAGAACCATTATCAGAAGGGCGGAAAGAAAAGCCGCCCGTCTTAAAGCTGACGGGCTTGCCAACAACGCCGATATCCACAAATATCTTAACAGACTGGCGGATATGCTCTTTGTACTGGCGCGTTACGAAGAACAGAATGGATAATACTGTTGTTGAAAAACCCCTCAATAGCCCTTTCAGAAAGCCCCCAGTTGACACGGCTTGATCTTGATCTTCAGGGCCTCACAGGCTGATGAGACCTCCATCTTCGAAATGTCGAATCTTTCTGCGATATTCCAGGCAGCTATACAGGGCAGACGGTTGTTTGTCAGGGCGCTGTTTATGGCCCTTTCCAGTTCATCAGTTACGGTCCTGGCAGGTTTGACAGCCATCTTCTCAGGGATGTAACCAAAAAGACCCAACTGACATTTGCTGATCTTAATGCCCAGCAAATCAAGATTAACGCCGACCTCCGACATTGTCACATGCTCTTCGCCGGCAATTTTTTCGGCATCGGCACAACTGATTTTCCCGTCAACCTTTTTCTTCTCTACCGCCCGGGCAATTTTTTCATCGACCTTAACATCGGGAGAATGTTTGGCCTTATAGTTTCCGGCATCTTTGCGCGTCATTTTTTTATTCACACCCCTCCATCTTCACTTACTCTTTTCTGTTATCGATGACCCGTACCGCTTTTCCTTCACTGCTGGGAAGGCTTCCCGGTTCGACCAGGTTTACTCTTGGTGTGATCAGGATGTCGGCCTTCAATTCATCAACAATTCTTTTTCTCAGATTCTCAAGCGGCCTTAAATCACCGGTAAAGACCTCGTTCTGTACCTCCACCTTAACAGTCAAATGATCATCATACCCTTCCCTTTCCAGGATAATCACAAAGTTATTGCCTACGCCCGGTATCTCCATCAATTTCTTCTCGATCTGGATAGGAAATATATTGACCCCTTTGATGATCATCATGTCATCCGTCCGGCCTTTGATCCGGTCGATCCTCCTGTGAGTCCTGCCGCATGCACACGGTCCCGGAATTATGCATGTCAGGTCCTTTGTACGGTACCGGATGACAGGCATACCTTCCCTCATCAGACTGGTCAGGACAAGCTCTCCGACTTCACCATCAGATACCGGCTTCAACGTTTTTGGATCTATTATTTCCACGAAGTAATGATCCTCCCAGATATGCATCCCATCCTGGCAGGGGCATTCAAAGGATACCCCCGGCCCGTTCATTTCCGACAAGCCGTAGGAATTGTAGGCCTTGAAACCGTAAATCTGCTCGATTTTCTTTCTCATCTTCTCCGAATGAGGCTCAGCTCCGATGAAGGCCATTCTCAATTTTGTATCTCTTCTTGGGTCAATCTTTAGTTCCTCAAATACCTTCGAGAGATGAAGGGCGTAACTGGGGATTATATGTATAACCGTCGTTTCAAAATCACGCATCAGTTGAATTTGCCGTTTGCTGTTGCCTGCCCCTGCCGGTATTACCAGGGCGCCCACCTTTTCCGCGGCATAGTGAAACCCCAAACCACCGGTAAAAAGGCCGTACGTCATCATGTTCTGAAAAACATCGGTCCTCCTCATGCCCGCCATATATATGCAGCGGGCCAGTACATCCGTCCATGCCTGGATATCCCCGGCTGTGTGGAATATCACGGTGGCACGGCCGGTCGTGCCGGAGGATGCGTGCATCCGTATCAGCTTATCCTTTGGTACGGCAAGAAGTCCATACGGCCAGTGCTCCCTCAAGTCGTCCTTTGTGGTAAAGGGAATATCATTGATGTCACCGAGGGATTTTATGCCGTCCCCATCCAATCCGAATTCCCGGAACATTCTTCCATAATAAACGGATTTCTTCGCCCTCTTAACGACCTTCTTGAATCTTGCAAGCTGGAAGGCCTCCAGCCTTTCACGATCCATCGTTTCAATATATTTATCCCAGTACATTTCAGGCCCCCAGAATTGAAGCTCTGCGCATCAAGCTAAGAAATAATTATGTTCCCCATTCGCTCGCTTATCCCGCGGCAAGCCACGGGGAATGCGCTCGCTGCCGGACTCGATCAAGAATCATTCCTACAATTCGTTTGAAATTTTATCAAGATAAATTTGTTACCAATGCAGTCATCAGCGAAATGACGGCTTTCGAATTGATGTAAAGAAATATTTTACATTCTACCAGCATTTGAAAACATTCTTAAGTCACGCTTTGTTAGGCTGCTAAAAATATTCCTATACAAAAACACACAAGCCCTAATCCATTCAGTTTAACAAAAAAGTCTTGCTTTATACAATGCCGTCAAGTAGAAAATCCACGTGATGTTTATGATGCAGCAAGAACCGCAGAGGAGGAAATAAAAAATGGCAAAGTCAATCAAAGGATCAAGGACGGAAAAGAATCTACTGTCAGCATTCGCCGGTGAGTCGCAGGCAAGAAACAGATATACTTATTTCGCAAGCGCCGCCAGAAAAGAAGGTTTTGAGCAGATTGCAAGTATATTTTTGGAAACTGCGGAAAACGAGAAGGAGCACGCCAAGGTATTTTTTAAACACCTGGAGGGAGGCGATGTAGAAATTACGGCCTCTTATCCTGCCGGTGTTATAGCGGATACCAAAAGCAATCTGGAAGCGGCAGCCGCCGGAGAGAATCTCGAATGGACCACTATTTACTCAGACTTTGCCAAGATTGCCGGAGATGAGGGTTTCCCGGAAGTCGCGCGCTCTTTCGAGCAAATCGCGAAGGTGGAAAAGTTCCATGAAAGCAGGTACAGAAAACTCGCAAAGAACCTTGAGAATAAGGAAGTATTTATAAGGAAGGCATCGGTAAAGTGGCACTGCATGAACTGTGGCTACATCTATGAGGGAACGGAGGCGCCGAAAGAATGCCCCGCATGTAAACATCCCCAGGCATATTATGAAGTATTGGCGGAAAATTATTAAACCGGATTTAGAAAACGCTTATGACAGGCATTATATTAACAGGCGGGAAAAATTTGAGGATGGGAACGAACAAGGCCTTCCTCGATATCAACGGTGAGCGGCTGATCGACAGAACCGTCAAGATTTTTAAAGACATCTTTCACGAATTGATCCTGGTTACAAACTCTCCTCTGGACTATCTGAAACAAGACTGTGTAATCGTCACCGATATATTAAAAAATAAAGGAGCGCTGGGAGGGATCTACACCGGACTTTTCTTTGCTTCTCATGACCGTGCCTTTGTATGCGCCTGCGACATGCCATTTCTGAACAAGGCATTCATCAAATACATGATTGAACGTTGTGGCGATAATGACATTGTTGTGCCGAGGTCCCCTGACGGTCTGCAGCCCCTGCATGCCATTTACTCAAGGCGTTGTCTCCCAGCCATTAAAAGAATAATTGACAGGGATCAGTTGAAGATCACCGGCTTTTACAAAGGATTAAAAACACTGGAGATCCCTTGGGATGTCATAAAATCCTATGACCCGGAAGGCAAGATGTTTTTTAACGTGAATACACCGGAAGAACTTGAACAGATCCTGTAAATCTGGTACATTAAAAAATCCGAAGTGGATTCTTAATAAATCATCGTACAATCGTCTAAGCGGCACCCGGAAAATGGATAAGTTCGACGTCATCATCGTGGGAGCAGGGCTTGCCGGCCTCGGGGCGGCCTATACTCTTGCCGGCAGCGGTCTTGAAGTCCTTGTCCTGGAACGGGGAGACTATCCCGGCGCCAAGAACGTAAGCGGCGGCCGCTTTTATTTAAACCCCATTCGTGATCTTTATCCCGGCCTTTTCGAAAATGCCCCTCTCGAACGCTTCATTACACATGAAGGAATCTCTCTCATGGCGAAGGAACGCTCCGTCCATTTTGACTACTCCGGCAATGAATTACGAGAGGAACCGCACCAGAGTTACAGCATCCTTCGCTCAAAATTTGACCGGTGGTTTTCTGAACGTGTTGAAGAAAAAGGCGCTGCCGTCCTCGCCAAGATCAAAGTCGATGATGTCATAAAGGAAGACGGGAAGATAGCCGGCGTTCTTGCAGGAGGCGATGAACTGAAAGCCGACGTGGTGATCACCTGCGACGGCGTGCTGTCGCTCATTTCGGAAAAGGCGGGGCTGAGGGTGCCCGGCTCAGCGCATGATTTCGCCGTCGGCGTCAAAGAAGTAATCTCTATGGATTCCGGGGTAATTAATGATCGGTTTAATCTGGACGGAGATGAGGGAGCGGCACGCCTCTTCGTGGGAGAGATCACACGGGGGAAATTCGGGGGCGGGTTTCTCTACACGAACAGAGAAAGTCTGAGCCTGGGTCTTGTGCTCGGCATTCAGGATGCTGCAGGAGACAAAGCAGCTATAGAAGTGCCTGCACTCCTCGAAGAATTCAAGGAGCGGCCCGAAATTGTCCCGCTGATCAAAGGGGGAAGCACTGTGGAATATTCCGCGCATGTCATTCCGGAAGGTGGTTTCAAGGCGCTGGGAAGCCTGTATGGAAACGGCATCCTTGTTGCCGGAGATGCCGCGGGCCTTGCTTTGAACATCGGCTTCACCGTTAGGGGAATGGAATATGCCCTCGCTTCCGGTTGCTACGCCGCGCGGACCGTTCTGGAGGCAAAGAAAAAAGGTGGGGTCAATGCCGAGAACCTCGGCATGTATAAAAGATTTCTTGAGGAAAGTTTTGTTCTAAAAGATTTCGGTAATTTCAGGGAAACGCCTGCCGTTGTCAGCAACCCGCGCTTCTTCAACCATTATCCGGAACTGGTTGGAAACTTGATGAAAGACATCTACGCGATTCCCGCCGGGCCCAAGGAAAGAATATATCCGACTCTCAGAAAGTATTTAACCCTGGGTGAGTTATGGACCGAACTTAAAGATCTAAGAGGGGTGACGAAGATATGAGCGAGAAGGTGGATTTGAAAGCCAAGCTCGGGCTTGACGTATTCAAACCCGTCGGGCAGCCGCATATCAAGATCAGACCCGGCATGGAAAAAGACCCCCGTCTGAAACCGGCCGTTCGTCTCTGTCCCGCCAGTCTCTATACCGAAAATGAAAATGGAGAGGTAACGCTTGCCACCGTTGACGGATGCGTCGAATGCGGAACATGCCGCATTGCCTGCGGCACAGAGGTTCTGGAATGGAATTACCCTGAAGGAGGCACCGGTGTCCAGTTTCGTTTCGGTTAGAAAAGACTTTTCAATCAATTGTTCACAGCATTAAATATGATCAAAGAAGGAGGGATATTATGGACTTCAAATTAACAGAAGAACAGGAACTGATTCGAAAGAATGTACGGGAATTTTGTGAGAAGAACGTGGATCCCATTGCCGCTGAAATCGACGAGAACAGCCGCCATCCGGCAGAGTTGTTCCAGAAACTCGCAGAAGGGGGCTGGATGGGCATAGCCATTCCGCAGGCATACGGGGGGGCAGGAGCGGACTACCTCACCCACATTATCGCCGTGGAAGAGCTTTCCCGGTCATGCTCGTCCACCGGGTTTACCGTGTCGATTCATGTGGGCATTGCGTGCATGCTGGTCTTACTTTTCGGAACGGAAGAGCAGAAGAAACAGTATCTCATCCCCATGGCCGAAGGAAAGCATCTGGGGGCCTTTGTCCTGACCGAACCGGGTGCGGGTACTGATGTGATGGCCGCGACCACTACCGCCGTATTGGATGGCGACCATTATGTCATCAATGGAACCAAAACCTTTACCTCCAACGGCCCCATAGCTGACACATACTTCGTCTTCGCCTGGACGGACAAAGCCGCGGGCCGGAAGGGTATGAGCGCTTTCATCGTACCCAAGGGCGCCCCCGGATTAAGAGTGGGTGAGCACTTCAAGAAGATGGGACTTCGCTCTTCCCAAACATCCGAGATAATCTTCAAGGAGTGCCGCGTGCCGAAGGAAAACCTATTGGGCAAAGAAGGCATGGGTTTGCAGATGGCGATGACCGGCTTCGATCACGGCCGCGTGGGGATCGCCGCCCAGTCTGCCGGTATCATTCAGGCCGCTCTTGACGAATCCATTAAATATTCAAAGGAGCGCGTCCAGTTCGGCAGCCCCATCGCCCGCCACCAGGCCATTGCCTGGATGATCGCGGACATGGCTACGGACCTTTCCGCCGCCAGACTCCTTACGTACCATGCTGCCTGGCTCAAGGACCAGAAACAGCCATTCAGCAAGGAGGCTGCCATGGCAAAACTATATGCATCAGAAGCGGCAATGAAACACACCATAAAGGCGGTTCAGATCCACGGCGGGTACGGCTACTGCAAAGGCGCCAAGGTAGAGAGGCTCATGCGCGACGCCAAGATCACCGAGATCTATGAAGGTACCTCGGAAGCCCAGAGGATGGTGATTTCAGGGAATGTCCTGCGGTAAATCAAAGAACATGAGAGAATTACGACCCTTCGACATGCTCCAGGGTGACAACATATATAGGTCATCCTGAGTTCATCGAAGGATGAGTTCATTGGTTAAATAAGGTAAAGAATTATGCCCACTATCATTGCCTGCTTCAAATGGGTTGTCGATGAGGCCTATATCCGGCGAACGCCATCCGGTGATCTGGATTTCTCATCAGTCGATTACAAGATCGGTGACTATGACCGCAACGCCATCGAAGAAGCCGTCCGTTTGAGAGACGCCTTCGGCGGCAGTGCCATTGCCGTCACCGCCAGTGTCCCGGAGGCAACGAAAAGTATCAAGGACGCCCTCTCCCGGGGAACAGACCAGGCCTACTTCATTGCCGATGCATCGTTTGCCAATCTGGAATCTTCTCAGACTGCGGCCCTCCTGGCAGAGGTGATCCGAACAAGGATTCAGCCCTTCGACCTGATCATCTGTGGCGAGGGTTCCAGTGACCTCTATGCCCAGCAGGTGGGCCCTCGCCTCGCTGAGAAGCTGGGTATACCCTGTATCTCCTTCATCCAGAAGATTTCTCTCGATGGCGGTCAGATCACTGTGGAGAGGCGTGTTGAAGAAGGCATAGAGGTCATCACCGTGCCGCTGCCGGCCCTGGTGACGGTTCTTCCCGACATCAATGTCCCCAGGATACCAGGCGTTAAAGACACCTTGATGGCTTCCAAAAAACCGGTAGTAACGATCAAAAAGGATGAACTCGCACCCATCGGTGAGCCCTGTCTGCAAACCGTTAGTCTCAAAGCGTCGCGGATGGAACGGACCTGCGAGAGGTTCGGAACAGACGCCGCGGAGATCACCCGCTTCGTGGGGTCACTGCGCAAGAAAGGCGTCATTTTCTAAAGGAGAACATATGGCTGGAGTCTGGATTATTTCAGAAAACCGCGATCAGGCCCTGGAACTTTTGCACATCGGCCGGGAACTTGCCGTGAAGATGGGAGTGGGCGTTTCCCTGTTGCTCTCTCATGATCGAGAACAGACAAGTTACTATATCGAACACGGAGCGGACGAGGTTCTGATCCTTCCACCTCTTAACGGTGATCAGTCCTTTGAAGCTTACATACCAACAGTCATTGAAGAGGCGAAAAGAAATGACCCTGATTTAATCATCATATCCGCCACAGCAAGAGGAAAGGATATCGCTGCCCGCATCGCATCCCGCCTGGATACAGGCCTGTGCAGCAGTTGTATGTCAATTACCTTTGATGAAGCGAGTAAATCTCTGGTTATGGAGCGTCTTGCTTACGGAGGAGCCGCCGTGCAGAAGGTGATCTGTACCACCAGGCCTGTGATGGCTACCATCCCGCCGAGGACTTATGAGCCTGCTTTGTCAGGGGAAGGACGACAGGGGCAGATTCGTGAGCTACCGGAGCCTCCCTCCTCAGCGGTAAAAGTCCTGGAGAAAAAGATAAAAGAGCGGGTGGCGAAAGACATCACGGAGGCACGGGTCATCGTATGCGTGGGAAGAGGCGTCGATAAGAGTGAGGATCTGGCTCTTGCCCGGCAGTTGTCTGAGGCCTTGGGCGGTGAAATTGCCTGTACACGGCCGATCGCGGAAGAGTATCACTGGCTCCCCGAAGAACTGTGTATCGGGCTTTCCGGCGCACAGGTAAAACCTGATCTTTATCTAGGACTCGGCGTTTCCGGACAAGTCCAGCATGTTACCGGTATCCGCAATGCCAAGGTGATCGCCGCCGTGAACAAGGACGAAAACGCCCCCATTTTCAAAGCCACAGATGTCGGCATCGTCGGTGATCTTTATGACGTGGTTCCGAGACTTATCGCCGAATTAAAGAAATAAATTCCCCTGCCCCTTGAGACTGTGTCGTAATTCTGGAAAAAGTCACCCTGAGTTCATCGAAGGGTGGTCATGCTCCGAATCTTCTACAACAAAAAACGCTCGCCTTCGGTTGAAGTATTTAGTATGCTTGCCGTGTGAAATATTTACATTTCCCGCATTAGAATCATGAAAATTTTAGGACTGTACCCGTGACTATTGAACCATTGGATCGGGCGGAACGGGAGATTGTTCACGGCAGAACGATTTCTCACATGGATGCCGAGAAGATATGGGGATGGAAGACGCCCGCGGGACAGTTGCGGGCGAAGAGACGCGCGGAGTTGATCTCTGAGAGCGCCCGTCTTAAAAGGGGCATTCGGGTATTGGAAATCGGCTGCGGGACGGGTTTATTTACCGAAATGTTTGCCGGAACCGGCGCCCAGATTGTTGCGGTCGATATATCAAGGGAATTAATTGAAAAAGCCCGCTTACGAGGACTGCCTGAAAATCAGGTGGTGTTCCTTGAAAAAAGATTTGAAGATTGTGATGTAGATGGCCCATTTGACGCTATCATTGGATCATCGATACTCCACCATCTCGACATAGAAGCAGCTCTTACAAAAATTTATGAACTTCTGAAGCCAGGCGGGCGCATGAGTTTTGCAGAACCAAACATGCTTAATCCTCAAATTATGATGCAGAAGAATATTCGCTGGCTTAAGAGGAAAATGGGAGATTCTCCTGATGAATCAGCATTTACACGCTGGCAGCTTCGTGATCTCCTTTTGAATATGGGATTTGTTAATGTGACGATATTACCCTATGACTGGCTTCATCCCGCAACCCCGGTCTCATTGATTAGACTGGTAGTTAAAGCGGGCCGAATTTTAGAGGAGTTGCCTATGATACGCGAATTTTCCGGATCTTTGCATATATGTTGCAGTCGTCCGCGGGAAGACCGCTTCCCCTTCAATAAGCAATATGCATGAAAGTGTTCCATTATGAATGACGAAAACAGCAATTATCAGAAAGCACGAATAGAGCATTGGGATGCTGTTGCCAGAATCATGGATACGTGGAAAGGATTTGGAGGTTATTACCATAGACGTATCACAGAAGTGTTCCAGTTTCTAATTCCCACCGGACAGCGCCTTATAGAGATCGGCTGCGCTCAGGGTGACTTACTTGCATCGCTTAAACCTTCTTTCGGAGTGGGAGTGGATTTTTCAGGCGAGATGATTACGCGGGCAAGAAAGCGCTACCCCGATCTCGAATTTATCCAGGCCGATGCCCATTCTATGGACATAAACCAAAAGTTTGATTTTATCATTCTTTCAGACCTCGTGAATGACCTCCATGATGTCCAGTCAGTCTTTCAACAGATCATGCAACTTGTAACGCCGCGTTCAAGAATTATTATAAATTCGTACAGCAGGCTGTGGGAACTTCCGCTCTTACTCGTTAAGAAATTGAAACTATCGAAGCCTTTGTTACTTCAAAACTGGCTTACCGTAGAAGATATTGCAGGGCTTCTGACCCTTGCCGGCTTTGAAGTCATCAGGCATTGGGAAGAGATGATCTGGCCTCTACCCACACCATTGCTGGATAAGCTTATGAACCGTATAATCGTAAAAATATGGCCTTTCAAATATTTCGCGTTGACTAATTTCATCGTGGCCCGGCCAGGTTTGAATCAATGTGTTACGCAGAAGGAACCTCGAGTATCAGTAATCGTGCCTGTTAGAAACGAGGCCGGAAATATTCCTGACATTTTTAAAAGGGTCCCGGAAATGGGAGCCGGAACAGAACTTGTGTTCGTAGAAGGTCACTCCAGTGATGATACTTACGATGCTGTTAAAAACACCATGACTATTTTCCCCCACAGGCCGTGCAAATTATTTCAACAAACAGGGGTTGGCAAAGGCGACGCGGTTAGAATGGGTTTTGCCAATGCGAGTGGTGAAATTCTGATGATTCTCGACGGTGATCTTACAGTATCGCCGGAAGACCTGCCACGTTTCTACGATGTGCTGTATTCGGGAAAAGGCGAGTTTGTCAACGGCGTGCGTCTTATTTATCCTATGGAACAGGAAGCCATGAGATTTATGAATCTTGTGGGCAATAAGTTTTTCAGTCTTGCTTTTTCATGGTTACTGGGACAGCCGATCAAGGATACCCTCTGCGGGACGAAGGTACTATGGAAAGAGGATTATGAAAGGATTGCACAGAATCGCTCCTATTTTGGTGATTTTGATCCCTTCGGTGATTTTGACCTTCTTTTTGGCGCCGCCAAACTGAATTTGAAGATTATTGAGATGCCAATTAGGTACGGCGAGAGAACGTATGGCTCAACAAATATAAGCCGCTGGAGACACGGCTGGCTGCTGCTAATGATGGTCATGTTTGCCACAAGACGAATTAAATTTATATAACAGGTTATGGCAGAATTATGTCGGTAGGTCCGGTACAACATAAAGTTGCTGATATTAAGAAATATAGTGGTCTGTTGATATGTATGTTTCTTGCAGCTGCTATTCTTGCCGCATACTGGCAGGTGCAGTATTACGATCTGACTTGTTATGATGACCTAGGCTATATATCAAAAAACCCTCATGTCAAAAATGGGTTGACATGGGACGGCTTCATATGGGCAATGACATCCATTCATATGGGTTACTGGCATCCCATGGCGTGGCTTTCTCACATGCTGGATTATCAGTTGTTCGGAACCAATGCAGGCGGTCATCACTGGACTAACGTCATCTTTCATATTACGAATGCGATACTGCTTTACATCATACTAAAACACATGAGTGGTGATATCTGGAAGAGTGCCTTTGTGGCAGCAGTGTTCGCCGTTCATCCTTTGAATGTGGAATCCGTCGCGTGGGTTGCGGAACGGAAGAATGTGTTAAGCACTTTTTTCTTGTTTATGGCATTGTGGTCCTATGCCTGTTATGTGGAGCGCCATACTTTATACAAGTATGCTTTCATTCTTTTGTTCTTCTCGCTGGGACTTATGGCAAAGCCGATGCTTGTCACGTTTCCCTTTATGTTGCTTCTTTTTGATTACTGGCCTCTGAGACGTCTGACATCATATAAGGTTCTGCCCCGTCTATTACTTGAAAAAATACCCTTTTTTATTCTAACCATAATTGTAAGTGCTGTAACGTTCCTTTCATGCAGGCACATGAATATCATATCTTCTGCTGATAGATTTCCTATAGGAACACGTCTGGTAAA
>Ga0187771_10001028_pt1 | contig 18231 bp, 19 predicted proteins | sample 0116_SJ02_MP15_1_FD_133139 | JGI IMG/M metagenome (GOLD analysis project Ga0187771, IMG submission 133139) | Tropical peat soil microbial communities from peatlands in Department of Meta, Colombia - 0116_SJ02_MP15_10_MG | ecosystem: Environmental > Terrestrial > Soil > Wetlands > Peat | place...
AAGCCAGGCCATTCCTCCCTGCACCGCACCCATGAACAGGAACAGCTTGCTCCAGAAGCCGTTGAGGGGAGGGAGCCCTGCGAGGGCGAAGAGAGACACCGCAAAGGAAAGGGCCATCAGAGGGGCCTTTTTGTAAAGTCCGACGAGGTCGTCCATGGAGGTGCCTATGTTGCGAAGAGAGATGAAGGAGTTGCCTTTCATGACGGCGTGGAAGAGCACATGGAGGAGAAGCCCCACGAGCCCGAAGACCGCCCCGGCAGTGCCTTGGACGGCGAGGCCGATCATGATGTAGCCTGCCTGGGCGATGCTGGAGTACGCTAGAAGCCTCGGAAGGCTCTTCTGGGTGAGGGCGGCGATGTTCCCCCACGTCATGGTTATGGCAGCCATTATCCCCAGCGCCAGCTGCCAGGACGGGGATACCGAAACGAACCGGCTTACTAGTACGAGGAGGACCACGACCCTCAGGGCAGCGGCGAACCCGGCCTTCTTCGACCCCGCTGCGAGGAGCGCGCTAACAGGTGGGGAAGCTCCCTCCAGCGTGTCGGGGAGCCAGAAGTGGAACGGGGCTAGGGCCATCTTGACGGCGAAGCCTCCCAGCAGGAAGGCCGTAGAGAGGAGTATGATGGAGGAGCTGCCCTTAGGAAGGCTCGACAGGGTGCTCTGGAGGACATAAAGCGAGGTCGACCCCGTTACCCCATAGAAAAGGGAGATCCCGTAAAGTATCAGGGCCGAGGAGAGCGCCGCCGCCAGGAAGAACTTGATGGCCGCCTCGTTCGCCTTCGGATCCCGCTTCCGGAGCGCCACTAGAAGAAAGGAGGGGACGGTCATGAGTTCCCAGGATATCAATAGGAAGATCAGGTCGGCCGTGGAGGAGACCAGGATCATCCCCGTGGTGGCGAAAAGGATGAGGGAATAGTACACCGGCTTGTTGGAGTCGCCGTCCAGCATGGTGGAGGAGGATATCGCCACCATCATGGCGACGAGGATGACGGTGACGCTGAAGATGAAGGAGATCCCGTCAAACTTGATCAGGTTCGTGGGGTAGGACCAGATCCAGGAGTAGCTGGAGGGAACGTTCTGGGCTAGGAGCACGAACGGCAGCTCCACCATGGCGAGGAAGAATGCCACCACCGCGAAGACTTCGGGGAAGCGCTTCTGCTTGAAACCGAGCGTAGGGAGGACGGGGATGAGCAGCGCGGGTATGGCAAGCGTAGCTATGACGATGAGCAAGCCTCTAGCCTCCGAACACCGCCTTCGTGAACTGGGAAACGGGGGAGAGCAGGAGGCCGGGAGCCAGCAACAGGACCACCAGGGGAATGAGGAAGAGGATGAGGTACAGGACTTGGACCCTCGTTATGTCATGATACTCCCAGCCAGGCGTCCTCTCGCTTAGGACCGCCCTCCACAGCATCCAAAGCAGGTATGCCGCTGTTATGCCGGGGACGAGCACAGCCACCCAGAGGTATGGCGTGTATGTTATGCCGCTGAGGAGGACCATGAATTCGCTGATGAAGCTGCTGAATAGGGGGGCCCCCATTCCGGCCAGTGAGGCGAGGATCAACATCACCCCCATCCGGGGCGTCGCGCTACGGAGGCCACGCAAGATGGTGAGGTCCCTGGTCCCAGCCCCATGCTTGACGAAGCCTGCAAGCATGAAGAGGGCGCCAATGGCGAAGGCATGATTGAACATCTGGAAGACGGCCCCTTCGATGCCGAACGAAATGGACCCGGCGGCGAGGCCGGCGAAGGCGCCCAAGAGGACGAAGCCCATGTGATTGATGGAGGTGAGGGCCACCATCCGCTTGTAGTCCTTCTGCATCAAGGCTACGATGGCGCCGTAGAACATCGTTACCACGCCGATGGCGATGTACACCCATGCGTACTGCCCCGCGGCGGACCTGAAGAGCTCAAGGTTGAACCTCAAGAATCCGTAGCCTCCCATCTTCAGAAGGAGGCCAGCCAGAAGGACGCTGATGGGTGAGGGCGCCTCGACGTGGGCGTCGGGGAGCCACGTGTGAAGCGGGAAGACCGGAAGCTTGACGCCGAAGCCAAGGAACGTGAGCGCGGAAGCCGCCACCTGAAGCCAGCCAGGGATGTTCGAATTGAGGAGCGTGACAAGGTCGAACGACTGGCTAGGAGTCATGAAGTAGACGAGCAGGAAGCCTAGAAGCATGGCGACACTGCCTGAATATGTGAAGAGGAGGAACTTCACCGAGGCGTACTTTCGGTTGGGGCCGCCCCAGATGCCGATGAAGAAGAACATTGGGATAAGGGAGGCCTCCCAGAAGAAGTAGAACAGTATGAGGTTCAGCGACGTGAAGACCCCCACGGCGGTGGCGAGGAAGAACATCATCAGGGCGTAGTATGATGCCTCCTTCTCCTTGATTTCGAAGAAGGAGCCCCCGGTTGCCAAGGCGGTCAGGACTACCGACATAAGGACGAGGGGGCCGCTAAGGCCATCCACTCCTACGTGGAAGGTTACAAGGGAGCCCACCCATGGGTAGCTCTCCTGAAGCTGGAATGAAGAGATGCCGAAGGGGCCCTCCGCCGTGAAGACGACGCCATAGGCGATGAAGGCCAGGACGCTCTCTGCGAGCGCGATGCAAAGCGCCAGGTACTTGGCGGCCCTTGAATCGAGCCTCCCCGCGACGAATACGGCGACTCCCCCCAAAGCAGGGAGGAGGACCATGGTGCTCAGGATGGGGAGGGCCAAACTAGGGGACACCTCTCGTGAAGAAGGAAAGGAGGAGGAGCAAGAGGAGGAGGCCTACGAGGATGAAGAATAGGTACGATTCGGCGACGCCCGTCTGGAGCTTCCTTAGCCTCACCGAAGTCCAACGGGCGACGCGAGCGAGGGCGTTGACGAAGCCGTCGACGATGCGACGATCGAACCAGTCCCCCGCCGAAGAAACGCCCTGAGCCCCCAAGGCGATTCCGCCGTTCAGCCTGTCGAAGAAGCCCTGCTCAATCGCCCTGTAGCCCCATGTGGACGCCGCCTGGACCGGGTTGACGAACAGCTTGTAGTAGATGGCGTCCAGATACCATCGGTGCCAGAGGAAGTCGTAGATCCTCTGAAGGAGTGGGCTCCTACCGACCGTGTCGGCCGGGCTCAGCCTTTGGGTGATATAAAACGGATAGGCTAGGAAGGCGCCCACCAGGAAGACCGTCAGGGAGGTGGCGACAGCGAAGAGGTTGAGGGCGAAGGAGCCTGTTTCGACCACGCCGAAGGCAGAGATGTACGAGCTCATGGCCGAGAAGAGGGAGTTCTCGAAGAGAGGTCCTACCAAGCCGACTGCAACGGTGACGCCGGCCAAGATGCCATAAGTGGAGAACTCCCTCAGGCCCGCGTCATGGAGGTGCTCTCCTTCTCCGCGACCCTTGCCGAAGAAGATGAGCCCCACCATCCGTATGCTGTAGAACGCCGTGAGGAGGGCGGTGATGCTGGCGGCGGCGAAGACGACGTCCGTGACCAAAGTCTGGGGGCCTAAGGACGAGGCGAAGATGGCGTCCTTGCTCCAAAAGCCACTCAAGGGGGGCATTCCGGCAAGGGCTAGAGCTAGGATCGTGAAGGCGTAGAAGGTCCGCTTTAGAGGGCTCCTAAGGCCTCCCATATCGTTGAGGTACTTGGTCTCGGTTATGTGAATGAGCACGCCTGCCGCCATGAATAGGCCTGCCTTGAACACCATGTGAGAGAGGAGGTGGAAGACGGCCGAGACGTAGCCCTCGATGAAACTCGACGAGAGCCCCGCGACTCCTATCGCCAACATCATGTAACCGATCTGAGAAATGGTGCTGTAGGCCAGGACCTTCTTCAGCTCCTTGTTCACGAGGGCCTGCGAAGCAGCAAGGAATGCCGTGAACCCTCCTATGAGCGCCACGGCCGTGAAGAAGTCTCCCTTCTCGGCGAAGGGCAGGATGAAGAAGATGGGGGCGAGCCGCGCCACAAAGTACACTCCTGCCTTGACCATGGTGGCGGCGTGAATCAGTGCCGAGACGGAGGTGGGGCCCGCCATGGCGTCTGGAAGCCACTCATGGAGGGGGAACTGGGCCGACTTCCCCACGGCCCCTCCAAGGAGGAGAAGCATGGTTGGAAGGAGGAGGCCTGACGCGTGCATGGCCGTGGCCCAGGACGTGTTGGAGGCGAGCTTGAGATAGTTGAAGGTGCCGGCGTAGGCGTAGATCAAGAAGAGACCGATCAGGGTGAAGATGTCCCCGACCCTTGTGGTGACGAAAGCCTTCATCCCAGCGTGGGTGGGCGAATAGGCCTGTGGCTGCCCGAGGGCCGTGTCCCCTTCCGTGCCGACCCAGCGGCTCTTCTCGTCGGTATACCAGAAGCCAATCAGGGCATATGAGCACAGGCCGACCCCCTCCCAGCCGAAGAAGAGCTGGAGGAGGTTGTCCGAGAAGATTATGAGCTGCATGCTCCCGATGAAGAGGTTCATCAGGAACCAGTAGCGGGTGAGGCTTTCGTCTCCGTGCATGTAGTCGAGGGAGTAGACCATGATGAGGAAGCAGACCCAGGCGACGGCGGTGCCTATCAAGATGCTAAGGGGATCGGCGAGGACGCCGGCGTCTAGGCCCAGGAACCAGGGGACCTGGCTGTCGACCGAGTGCCCTGCCATCAGCACAGGAAGGAGCGATGTGGCAGCCAGCGCGGACAGCAGTGCGAACGAGACGGCGGCATAGTCTCTGATCTTGTGGCCCAGCTTGGCGAAAAACGGAGTGAGCAGGGCCCCGGCCATTGGAAGTATCCAGACGAGCCAGGCAAGGATGCCCGAGTCCAAGGCCTAGGCGCCTCCTATGGCGATGCGGAAGAAGTCGGCTGCCCTATCAAGGAGGAAGGGATAGATCCCGATTATTATGGAGAGGGCGCAGAGGGCGAACATGGGAGCGAGTGCCCAGATGGAGGGATCCTTCGCTTCGGCAAGGTTGTCGGGGAGCTTCCCGAAGAAGATGCGCTTCATTGTCCACAGGGCATAGCCGAAGGTCAGAAGGGAGGCCAGCATCGCCAGGAATGCAAGCGCGAACCTGAGGATGGAGCCACTGAGGGTGGCGGTGGCGAAGGCCCCCTGGAATATGAAGAACTCTGAGATGAAACCGGCGGTCGGGGGGACGCCCATTATCGTGAGGAACCCAACGAGGGCCAGGGTGGCCGTGATTGGCATCCTCTTTGCCAGGCCGCCGAGCTTGCTGATCGAGCGTGTGCCCGTCTGCATGATGAGGATTCCGGCGACCATGAAGAGGGTCCCCTTCCCGAGCCCGTGGGCGACGTACTGGAGCGTGGCGCCGGCGTATCCTAGGACGTTCGCCGAGCCGATGCCCACGAGGATGTAGCCCATCTGGCTGATGCTCGAGTAGGCAAGGAGCCTCTTGATGTCATCCTGGGCGAGCGCCATAAGTCCGCCATATAGGATCGTGATGAAGCCCCAGAACAGCAGGTAGGGGGAGACTATGGAGTAGCCCTGGGGAAGGAGGGTGACCATGAATCGAAGGAGAGCATAGCCACCGATGCCGATCATCGCGGGGGAAAGGAGGGCGCTGATGGGCGTGGGGGCTTCAGCGTGAGCATGGGGGAGCCAGACGTGAAGCCCGAAGGCCGCCAGCTTCACGGAAAGGCCCACCGACAGGGCGACGGCCACGAAGAGCTGGACCGCGACGGGAAGCAGCAATGCCGAAGTGGACAGGGCTGATAGGTCGAAGGAGCCCGCCGAGTAGCCTAGGTAGATGAGCCCTGCCAGCATGATCAGGGCACCAAAATGGGTCCAGATGAAATACATGAAGGAGATCCTGCCCTTGTCGCCGTAGCCAAATTCAGCGATGAGGAAGTAGGAGGGGATTAGCATTAGCTCGAAGAAGATGTAGAACTCGATCAAGTTGGTGGCGAGCACAGCGCCGAGCATTCCCGAGAAGTAGAGCTGATAGAGGGTGAAGAAGAGCCCCCACTTCTCAATGCCGTCTTCGTGAAACTTGTGCGCCATGTAAGGGGAGGCAAAGAATGTGATTACAAAGGAAAGTACGCCTATTATCAGGGCGAAGGGCAGGCTCAGCCCGTCAAGCCTGAAGCCCGCGGTGCCAAGCGGCGACCAATTGTAGAGTTCGGTGTAGGAAGAGGTGCCGGAGGACAGGACGCCGCTTCCCCAGGCAACTAGCGTCACGAAAAGAAGGGAGATACCCGTCGTGAAGGCGGAGATCGAGATGGCGGCCTTCTTGCCAACGGATAGCGAAGAGGCCACCGCGCCCAGCACAGGGACGAAGACCGCCAAGGCGAGCAGAAATTCCATGTATCTCCACCTATCCCTTGAGCTCGTCCATTTCGTCCACGTCGACCTTCCCCCGGAGCCGGAAGGACTCGATTATCAGGGCCAGCCCGGCGGCGGCCTCGGCGGCGGCCAGGGCGATTATGAAGATGGTGACCGACTGGGCATCTCCGAGGTTGTATGGGGTGAACCGGGCGAAGGCAGCGATGTTAAGGGACGCAGCGTTGATGATTATTTCGATGGAGAACAGTATCCTGACGGCGCTCTTCTTCGAGAGGAGGCCGTATACCCCTATGGCGAAGAAGAGGGCAGAGGCTGCGATGAAGAACTGGAGCTCGTTCACTGTTCCTCTTCCTCCTTCTTGGCGAGGGCGACGGCTCCGAAGGCCGCGGCGGCGAGCAGGAGCCCCAAGACGAGTATAAGGAGCCCGTACTGGTCGAGCAGGGAGTCAGCTAGATCGACCAGGTTGAAGGTGACGCTTCCTTCGTAGGAGGGGACGGTGCCGAGGTATGAGATGACGCCTATGAAGCCCGCAAAGACGAGCGACGCACCGAGGATTCCAAAGGCCTTGAACCTGTAGCCACTCCTCTGTCTGGGCTCTCCGATGAACAGGATGACGAACGCCAGGAGGACTACTACGGGGCTGACGTAGAGCATGATCTGGAAGAGGGTGTCCGCCGCCAGGTTGAGGAAGCTGAAAAGGAGGAAGAGCGCGATGAAGACGGCTGCGAGGGCCACAAGAAGACCTCCCAGGAATCCCAGGCCTCCATACCTTGGAGTGGGCACCTTCTTGGCGGGCTCGCCTATGACCATGACGGCAAAGAGTATCAGGACGGATACCGCCCCCACGTAAACAAGAAGCTGGAAGATAGCCAGGTAGAGGAGATCAAGGTAGAAGAAGAAGAGAGAGAGGCCCAGGAAGAAGCCGCCCAGTGAGATTGCCCCGTAGACTAGGGACCTGCTCTCGAGGGCCATTATGGCCATCAGGGATGTGAAGGCCAGGATGGCTATGGGGATAAGGTAGTCCAACTCCCTCACCTCACCAGGGCGAGAACGCCCAGCAGCTGAAGGCCTACCAAGATGGCTATCGAGAGGAGCGCGAGCGGTATGAGCTTCGTCCAACCGACGTTGAGGAGCTGATCGATCCGAATCCTTGGGAAGAACGCCCTCGTCGAGATTATGACCAGGACCACGAGGGCCACCTTGATCACCATCCACCATTCCCCGGGAAGGAAGGCGAAGCCGTTCCAGCCTCCAAGGAAGAGGACGACGAACAGGCCGGCGTAGGCGACCATCTTGATGTAGGCAGCGAACTGGTAGAGAAGATAGGGGACCCCTGAGTACTCCGTCAGCCAGCCGGCGACCAGCTCGCTGTCGGCTTCAGGGATGTCGAAGGGGAACTTCTCCAGCTCCGCCAGGAGGGCCGTGAAGAAGACGATGGCTGAGATGGGGGCCACCAGCACGAACCAGACCTTGCCCTGGGCGTCCCCTATGTCGATGAGACGAAAGGAGCCCGTCAGCATTACTGGCGCGAGAGCCGCCAGGAAGAGCGGGACTTCGTAGGAGGCCTGCTGGTAGAGGGCCCGAAGGCTTCCAATGAAGGAGAACTTGTTGTTGCTGCTCCAGCCCGCCAGGAGAAGGACGAGGGGGTAAAAGGAGGTGAAGACGAAGAAGAGGAGGACCCCCAGCGGGAAGTCGAGGATGACGTAGGTGGGCGAATATGGAACGAGAACGACGGGGAGGGCACCGATGACAAAGGCGAACAGGGGGGCGAGGATGAATATGGGCTTGTCCGTGTCGCGGGGGATGATGACCTCCTTGAAGAGGATCTTAAGGAGGTCGGCCACGTTCTGAAGGATGCCTCCAGGGAGTCCTCCCGCATAGAGGGGACCCACCCTGTTCTGGACCTTGGCCGCGAACTTGCGCTCCCCCCAGATGGCGAGGTAGGCCACTAATCCGGCGTACACCAGCCCGGGGAACACGATCGTCTTGAAGAGCGGGTCCACCAGCAGCTGTGCAGGGTTCCTGAAAAGGTAGGAGAGGACCGATTCGAGGGGCCCGACCACTAGGTAGAGCAGAAGCGCCACGCACGCAAGGAAGACCACCGTCGCGACCGCCAGGAAGGTCCTGAGGAAATCCCGAGGGGGTGTCTCTGCCATTCCTACCACATGTCCATCGCCTTGGAGAGCTTGGCCGTGAAGATCAGAGGAGGGATGAGGACGAGGATCAGTAGGAGTGGGTACACGAAGCCATAGGTTCCTTCAGAGGAGAACGAGTAGGCCCATACGAACAGAAACATGATGGTGACGTCGAATACGAGGAACAGGAGGAGGTAGGCATAGTATTGAAGGGCGAACCTTATCCTCTTCGCCCCTGGCGGAAGCTGTCCAGCTTCGAACGTCTCCTCCTTGATGGCGCTCCGTCGGCGGGGAGCAAAGATCATGGGCGTCATCAGGAAGAGGAGGCCGGAGACGAGCGCGAGGACCGCGAAGACGACGAACCAGTAGATGCCTTGGTCGGCGCTAAACACTCATAAGGCCCCCGTAGCTCTCATGGTGTCTCCTGCGAGCCCGATTTAAATTTATCAGGGAAAAAACGCACGATATGATAATATATATAATGGAACGTCTTTTCGAAGGTCGTACACACCGGAGAAGTGACCTTCCTCGAAGATCGCCATAGTCGGGCTGGGCCCCTCAGGGAGTTACATTTCGGCCCTTCTACGGCAGAAACACGAAGTGGAGATCTATGAGGGTCAGACAAGGGATCGTTTCACGAGCACCTGCGCCTGGGGGACGGGCTATGGGGGCATCAAGCCGCTCCTCAAGGACATTGGCCTGAGCTACGATGATTACCTCTATCATAGGGGCAAGACGATCTACGTAAGCGCCCACGAGAAGATAACCGCCATGAGGGCCCCACATCTCTCCACGTTCGACAAGCCCAGGTTGATCCTGGACATGGCCGACGGAACAGAGGTCCACTATGGCAGCTATGTGCGTCCAGGGGACCTGGAGAGCAAGTTCGACATGGTCATCGACGCCACTGGGCCCTACAGGAAGGTGCTGGGGCCGGCGGACACAGGGCTGGACCTGTTGATCCCCTGCGTCCAGTACCAGGTGGCATATGATAGGGTCCCCTTCGATGACTTCTACGTAGAGCCCTTCAAGAGCTACTCGGGTTACCTGTGGTACTTCCCCCTTAGGGATGGAGTGGCCTATGTCGGGGCAGGCGACGTGACCAAGCATCAGGAGAAGCGCTGCCAGCTCTTCTTCGACCACTATCCTGCAGACCGAGTTCTGAAGAAGATGGGGAAGCCCATTAGGGTGGCGTCTCCGAAGGCGGTGACGCCCTTCAAGAGGGGGAACGTGGTCGGCGTGGGGGAGGCAGTGGGCACGGTCTTTCCCATATTGGGGGAAGGGATCCTTCCCAGCATGATCTGCGCCAAGATCCTGGCCGAGAACCTGAATGACCTCGATAGGTACGAGAGCGAAGTCATAAGGACGTTCTCCGTGTACGACGACGCCTACAACTTCATCCTCAAGAAGATGTACCATAAGGCTAACATCTTCAACACCCTTGGGCTCATGATCAGGATCTATACGTTCTTCCGGAGGCATCAGGAGCTGACCGGGGTGGATCCTGGGCTGAGGGAGACCATTGAGGTCCTGAGGCCGTTCGGGTAGAGGACTACACCTGGCTGCGCTTGCAGTTCGGGCAGAAGGGGTTCCCTTTCACAAGGTCATGGCCGCAGAACTTGCACACCGTGGGCAGCGGAGGGGGGGTGGGCGGCCTTTCGACCTCCAGCTCCGTCTCCTTGGGCTCCTCCTTCTCATAGCGTTTGGCGAACCATATCGAAATTTCAGCGAAAGCCGCCATCGGTAGGTAGAGGGCTATGTCCGCCAGGGGGCCGCCGTCGGGGGTGATCACGGCACAGATTATGTAGAGGGCGGCGTGGAAGTACCTACGGTTCTTGGTTATCAAAGAGGTGTGGAGGACATGGAACTTCACGAGGAGGACGAAGAAGACTGGAAGGGTGAAGGAGAACCCTGAAACAAGTATCAGGAGCCCCACCAGGCTGAAGTAATCCGTTACGCCTATCTCCGGTGCCGCGCCGACAAGGGTGAAGAAGGGCATCATCCCTATGAACATCACCGGGACCAGAAAGAAGAAGCCAAACAGGGCACCCCCAGTGAAGAGGACCGTAAAGGCGAGTATCGCAGGGTAGACCGCGCCTCGCTCGTTAGGGTAGAGCGCCGGATCGATGAACTGGTAGAGCTCATAGGCGAAGACGGGGAGGGTGACCATGGCGCCCAAGATGAAGGAAGCGACTGCCCAGAGCTCAAGGGGCGCCGTGACGTTAAGCGCCAAGAGCACGAGATTATGTGGCTTGAGCCCACGCAGGAGGTTCAGGAGGGCGATTGCAGGCGTGTGATAGTATGTCAAGTTCTTCAGGAAGCTCAGGTCAATGGGCATGCCGAGGGCGACCAGGGTCGAAACGATGAAGACCACGACGACGATCTTCATCCTCTGGACCAACTCCCTGATGTGGTCCCATATCGTCATCGACCTGTCGCCTCTGCTCATCTATGAACCACCTCGATGAAGGTGCGCCCTTCCAAGCATCGATACGCTCCACTCACTACTATATGAATTAGTCTTACGCATGCCCGCGAAGTGTGATGGTCTCCTAGGTTGTTCCTGACGGAGCTTGGGTCCCGGCCTTGGCGAATATCTCATCAGATATCTCGTCTCTGGTCTTCCCGGAGGTTTCGATGCCCATCCTGTGGGCCAGCTTAAGCAGGGCGTCGGCGTCCACCTCGTTAGCCTGCACCGGAGGAGTGACGACGGCCTGGGGAGCAGGACTCGGGGGCGGGGCGGCGCTAGGAGTGGGGGTGGTTGAAGGCGGGCTATTCAGGGTGGCCGAACCCAGTGCCTGCGCCGAATTCACCATTTCGTCGAAGGATGACTTGAAGTCCTTGGCTGTGCCCTCGAGCTGGGTCTTGATGTCGTTCACGGTCGAGTTCAGGGAAGACGTGGCCGTCGAGGACTCCTGTTGTGCGGTCTTCATGGCGGTGTCCATCATGTTCCTCGCTTCGTTGGTGGCCTTGTCGAGTTCGGCCCGATACTTCCCCACCGTCCTGGCCATCTCGGGGATCTTGTCGGGCCCGAACACCAGGAGAGCGCCAACTATGGCCACCACTATGAGCAGTTCCGAGCCATCAAAGAGCGTAAGCGGGGCCAGCATCACGGAACTCCAGAATTCCCGAGCGGCTTGCTGTAATTAAAGCTTATCGAGCAGTATTCCGTTAGCATTCAGGATAGGGGAAAGCGATGGAAGGGCTTGACGAAGCAGCCAAGAAGAAACGGGCACGGCAGGTAAGAAAGGTCTTCGTGTTCACTCTCGCAATGGGCGTGGTGGTGGCTGCCGGTGCGCTAGGAGGGCTCCTGGCAGGCTTGCTCTTGGATGGTGGTTCTATAGAGACCGACCCCTTTCTCCCTGTAGGCCTCTCTCTGGCCGGGCTCGCGGTTGCACTCGTAGCCGTAGATAGGCTAACGAAGAAACTTCTGACGAAATGGATAGCTTAGATGCTGCCGACCTTGCCGAGTATCAGCAACGCGACGACTATCCCGTAAATGGCCAAAGCTTCACCGAGGGCAGAGATGATGATCGCGGTTGTCCTGATCTCAGGCTTCTCTGCAGAGCCCGCCAGGCCAGCGGAACCAGCCTTGCTGATAGCCCAACCTGCAGCCAACGCAGACGTGGCGAAGGCGATGGTAGCGGATAGGTAGTCAAATGTGTGATCGGTCACAGTGGTCTGAGCGTGAGCCGGCACAACGAAGAGAGCACAGGCGAACAACAGCACTGGCAACAGAGCTACGAGCTTCATGTTCTTCTACCCACGCATAGGCAAGAAACGATATTATAAGTCTTTAAGTTACGTGTGGTGTTTCTGAGTTAGTTAAATGCCCTCCTTGTGAGAGGTCATGCTCCTTCTGATATCCACCAAACGGATGGCTATGTCGGCTTAAATGCATGGCTGACGAGGGGTCTCGTGATGACGCCAGAGGATTTCATACAAGTTTACGAGAAAAAGTCGGCGAGTCATCGCTTCGACGAAGTAGACCCTCTTATCGCGGATGACGCTGTGTTCTGGTTCAATGACGGCTCTTTTTCGGGGAAGGATTCCATAAGGAAAGCCTTCGACCGGACTTCGACCTTCGAGATTCAAGACGAGAGACACTGGCTTGACAATCTCCGATGGTTGGTTAAGGCAGAAGGGTTCGCCGTGTGTATCTTCTCATATCATTGGACGGGTGTGGTGGAGGGTGTGTTCAAGAATCTTGGGGATGGACGAGGGACATGCGTACTGAGGGCATTCGAATCCGGATGGAAGATTTCTCACGAACACCTAAGTCGTGAGCCCATACTACTTTCGTGAAGTTCACCCGAGGTACTACTAGCGGCGTGGGCTGGGGGCTGCTTACGCGGACAGATCTCGGGCAATCAATCCAGGGGGTCTTTGTTGTCTAGCTCGGCTTGTTCGCTTCCAGGTAGCTCTTGCCCTTTTCCATGTCACCATCTACCATCTTCTTGACACTTCCCTTGGCAAGTCCCCCAAGAAGCCTCCCTGTGGCGCCCTTCAACGTCATGTCTATGGCAAATGTGAGCTTCGTTCCCTCTGGGACGTCGGAGAATATGTAGGTATTCTTGCTAAACGAGATGTCGGTATTGACCTCTTCCTCGATCCTCTCATTCTGGAAGCACCTCCTCTTCAACTTCCCCTTCAGCTTCCTGCCTCCGGATTCCATTTCGACTTCGAAGACGTTGGCATCTCCCTCTTTCCCAAGTGGTTTTGCTGCCCTGAAGGTATTCGAAATCTTTGGAAGGTCCTCCATATTAGCGAACGTATAGTAGACATAGGCACGAGGAGCACGTATGATCCTGGTGCACTCATATTTTGGCATGAAGATGATCACCTAGATATTCCTATTAAACCTGCCTAGGTGCCTCAGGTATTCATCAAGGACGATGTGGCTCCCCAGGCTTGGGCTTGGGGCTGCGAAAAGGCGAATCGAACCTATATGTTTCTACTCCGAGAGATCCAGGGTCATGCCTTTGTCTTGCATAGGGGAGTCGAGCAGATTTGTGAAGACCGTTATCTGGGACCCTCTTTATCGCCTCTGCCATGAATGATCTGAACGGATTCGATGTGGACGAGTTAAGCGGCGAGTCCAGGGACCTCGCCAAGCACAAAGAGAAGTGCCAGGTCTCCCGCACCCTTAGGGCCGAGTGGAAGGGAGGAGCTAGGGCCAGAGTCTACTCTCCAGATGGAAAGGAGCTCTTCGTTGGAGGCGAAGGGGAGTTCGGAGCCATGTCGGTGGCTCTTGCCAGCCTCCTGGCCTGCGAAATCGACGTCCTAGCAACCAATGCCACTCTGCGGGGGATAGAACTCGAAACGCTAACTGTGGAGGGAACCGGCGAATTCAACTACGCCCGATACATGAATGCGGCAAAAGAGCCAGCCCCAGGTTATCAAGGCATAAGCTATACGGTGAGGATAAAGTCGAAGAAGGCCAGCAAAGAGCAGCTTGCGGAACTGACCAGACTTTGCGAAACCGCCTCTCCGGTCGGCGACACTTTCTCCAGGCGGGTGCCTCTAAAGCTTGATGTCATAGTGGAACCTTGACTCTTTCAATCGAATTCCATATTTGCTTGACATAAGTCGGTGCGTGGGCCTGGGGCTGCGAAATGATGACAACTAGGCCGCCCTTAGCGAAGATACTGGGCGATGTCAGAGTTGTTCGACGTCAGCAGGTAGCCCTGATCCACAGGGGGATTACACTCCACCGTGGTGCTGCTGCAAGTCAGCCAGTCCTGCGTCTGATAGAATACCCCTCCGGTCCCGAACAGGGCGGAGCTAGGAGATGCAAACCTCTTGATGCTCGTTCCCATCATCTGTTCGCAGCCAAGAAGAGGCCCATGGCAGAGCCCAATAGGATAAATAACCTGCCCATCAGCTCCAATGTTCACTTGCTGCAACGGAACAATGGGCGCGAAGAAGACAGTCAGCACCACCACTAGACATCCAACGACCGCGGTCCTTCTCCGCATTATCCTCTTCAATTACCTGCACTCATATCTCGTTCTTATACGAAGCGATGAGAGGGCGTGGGGTTGGGGCTGCGAACGGGTGCGTTCTAGTCCGTAGCCCCAAATAGGTCAGAGGACACTGCCTAAGCTGGACCGAGTAAGTCCCTTGGACAAGCGGGTCGTCGCCTCCGTGGTACTGGTGGCCATCTTCATGGTCGCTATCATTGTTGCCACAGTCGAGGAGGTCGCAGCCCCACCCTTTGGTTCACGCTGCGGTGGAGGAGGTTGCACTACGACTGCCAACGGTACAAGCTATGCACCCACGAACAGTGCCAGCGCCCCAGGCTGTCTGAACGGCACCTGCACGGTAGGACCCGACCTCACCTCAACATCGATGCTGCCTCCTAGCCCTCCTTTCGCCGGACAGTGGAACGCGACGTGCAATGGGACGCCCTATCCCGAAGTCCAGACCTGCCCTAATGGTTACTGGACTTACACCATCTGGAACATAACGGGCCCTGCCTAGGCCTTAGGTGTTCTGACTCCAATCCTACTCCAGCTAGTAGAGACTTGGCAGTGCTTGGGACTAGGGGTGCTGGCTGCTGGGCTCATATCACTCGGAGGTTATCTGGAAGGTTTCCTTGGCGTCATAGATGCCAACTCAGCCGTTTCTGCGATAGAGAATGGGATTGCTTTGGTCTGGGATGCATTCCTAGACCTGGTGACCTCCCGGTGAGCGTTGAAGGACAACAAAAAGGAATGAACCGGAAGGATTCTCTACCAGACCGGCTTTAGGTGTTCGACCCAGCTGGTTACCTCATCCATCGAAGATGTCATGTAGAATTCGAAGTCGTTCCATTGTGCAAGTCCGCTGGCATAAATCAGATCCCTGACGGCCTCGGCGTTTGGTGCGGTCAGGAGCCAGAGGACCTTGTGGCCAGGGTCCAGGTGGAATATCGCATCGGGCGTTACCTTGAACTTCTTGAGGAATGGTCCCAGGTCCTTCTCGAGCGATTCGTTCTTTGCCTTCAGAACCTTGTTTGCTGAAGGGCAGCTTTCCGGCGGATGGTTCGAAATGACGACGTACTTCGGCATTGCAGTCCCTTCGGCCCCTCGCCCCACTCTAAAAACGAAGCGAAACAATCCGTCCTTTCAGTGGAGACCAGATGACGCAGCGCCTTTGGCCTCCGTCCTGCGGCATCTCCACACTGCCTGCCCCAGGATGGCGGCCGGCGCAAGCGCTAGGAGGCCTAGGCGTGGACCCAATCCTACTCCAGCCAGTAGAAGATTGCCTTTGTAGGACGGGGGGTTGGGGCTGCTCAGAAATGAGCCAAATGGGTTCAGCCTGTGTTTAAGGTGACCTTGACCTCCTCCTTCTGGAGCACCTCGTCAGGGCAGTCAGCGAGGAGCCGAAGTATTCCTAGATCAGGTTTACCCGGGAGTCTTTGCCCGATGGCCGCAAATGGCCCATAGGGTTGAACCTGGCCTTTTCGATAGCTCTATCCTGCTTGGTCTCTTTCTTGAACTGCTTGTAGTGGTCCTTACATAGGTTCACCCTGTGTGAAGACGCTCTGACCTTCAGAGATGTTCCACCGAGATTCTTAGCGCTTATCGAGCGCTTGGCTGGCTGGCTACATCCCTCGATACCACACGTCTCCACTTTCGGGCTCATCTTACCATTCACCCTACTACTCTATGTCTTTCGTTGACGAAGTTAAGTCTTTTCCGAGAGCAAAGCTCGCAAGAAGAGCCTGTGTCTTGTTAGCCGCCGCAGTGGAGCCCTTAGACGCCTTTGACCAACGGCTGCGAGGGCGTGGGGTTGGGACTGCTCTAGCCTACTCCCCCCTGTCTCTTCCTGCTTTCTTGCTGAACAGACTGGTGCGGTCGGTTCAGCTCAGCAATCAATGTCTTATCCCGGGCGAGGAGGAGCAAGTGTGTGGTTAAAGTGGAAATGGAATTCAATTCCGTGTAGAAGGAATTCAGCGTGCTTTAAATTGGACTTTTAGGCGGACTTCGTCGCTAAAGATGTTCCGTAACACTTCAAAGCTGCTCATAGTGTTTCTTCTGCTTTTGAGTCCTGTTTACGTCGGGGTTCTCTCTGCCGAATCCTTTGCGGCATCTCCGAGCATCCCAGCTCAGTATTCCGAGACCGTTGCTTCGAATCATTATTATTATGTGACATTCGATGCTTACTCGCCAAGCGGTCAGGTAGCGTACAACGTAACAAGCGACACCCCAATGAGCATCGCGCTGATGGATTCCTCGCAGTTCAACTCTTTCAATAGCACCAAGTCAGACATAGAGAACTCGATCGTCTGTCAAAACGGGACAAGTTCGTATGAGATTGAGAGCATTCCAAATACTCTATACTATCTTGTCCTCTATGCTTACGGTTCAAAAGCCCATGTCAATATTGGGTATTTCATCTATCCCAACACCCCTTACAGCTACTACGGCCCGGCTATCCCACCTGTGGCGACTGGGATAGCATCATATGGTATCACGAACAGTTCTGGCACGATCACACCGTATGAAATCCAGGCAAGTGCGATAGTCGGCCTTGCGAATGTCTCCTCCCTCCTCGCGAACAATCCCGATGCTGGAGATTACGACTCCAACGTCGCTGGAGCTACCCTTCAGCTCAACACGTATCTGATTGTCAACGATTCGGACGGGGGGCAGCAAGTCTACTGGATCCAAAACACTCCTGACTTTTCGACGAGCCTTAACCTCGTTTCGATCGGAGATGACCTGTGGAACTACACGGAAGCTAATTCGTATTTCACGAACCAGACAGCGACATCCACTAATCCAGAGGGCGGCGTCTTCTCAGGAAGCACGGATTACTATCTTGCCGAAGACAATGTCACCTACAACTTTCCTTACAACTTTGCATTGATTGAAAACGCCTCCGTCGAAAGCGGTGTGGGCGTCCTGCTTAAGATGGGAATCGACGAATTCGCCAACGGAACCGCCATCAGTAATCCCACCGTGAACTGGTTTGACAATGTGACTTTCCATGATTCCGACGTCTCGACAGCCTACTTCGATGTGAACGGCAACCAGACCCCTCCAGCTGGAGGTAACTATGACTCCGAACTCGTCTTTGCGGGTGAAGGCAACGGAGAGCCAACGACCTTCACGAGTATGAACGCTTCTCTCGGTCTGTTTTATCAGAATGGGGGAGGGAGCGTTATCGACTCGTTCCCAACTTACTACGACTTCGGTGAAAGCACGTCGGAGTCGGCGAACAATCTTGCCGTCACATATAGCAACGGAACCGCAAGCCTCTCACCAGGTACGCCTAACTACGTTTATCTCGGGTCCTCGACAACGACCTACACACTTCCTGGCCCCGGTACGCCCACGCCCGTGCCTGAGTTTCCCTCGGGATCGGTGTTTCTTATCATTGTGGTTGGCGTAGTGGCGGCGTTAGCCCTGGAACGCAGATATCGCACAGCTGCCGCATTGAAATGACGTAGGCTTGGGGCCGGGGCGGCGGAGCTGCTGACATAAGAGCAGCGGGTCGGAGCTCGGTCGTGGAGTTAGGGGCCCTCCCCGGGGCCAGCTTGGGCGCCGGCGGCAGAGATCTCCTAAGCAGGCGTACCCCCTTGCGGAGCTAGGCACAAAAGCTTGGAACGAGCCCTGCCCATCCACCCGGATATGGCTCTAGCGGTCCCATATGGCATGGTCCTTGGTGGCTAGCCCACAGGACTAGATTCCGACAATCTGTCCAACGATCCCCCAGCGAGCGGGGTCGACCCTTGCTTCGCACAGGTCGGTAATCGCTTTGAATGCCTGAGGTGGCACAGCCGACCTAACCTCAAGGAGGAGACCTGACAGCTCTTGGACATTGAGGGACGGAAGCATCCATCCCAG
>Ga0187771_10001030_pt1 | contig 18226 bp, 16 predicted proteins | sample 0116_SJ02_MP15_1_FD_133139 | JGI IMG/M metagenome (GOLD analysis project Ga0187771, IMG submission 133139) | Tropical peat soil microbial communities from peatlands in Department of Meta, Colombia - 0116_SJ02_MP15_10_MG | ecosystem: Environmental > Terrestrial > Soil > Wetlands > Peat | place...
CGATTGAACTGGCCCTTTCCCCTCCTCTCGTCGGTTTCTTCTCTAAGCCCTTCGAGGCTGATCGCAGGCGCGACATTTCCCAGGGCCACAAATCGTTCGATCATCTTATCGTCGATCAACGTGCCGTTGGTATAAACCTGGAACATCATATCGTCATGCTTTTCGAAGAGGTCCAAGAGATCCCGTCTTAAGAAGGGTTCTCCGCCCGTCATCATGACCAGATGGATGCCCATTTCTTTACATTCCCCCATGAGCCGATCCAGCGCCTCGTGGGGAAGATCCTCCTGTGAATAGACCCCCGAATAACACCCATAGCAGTTCAGGTTGCACCGCATGGTCGGGCTGATCAACATAGCATCCGGCGGATAGAATCCCCTTTCTGTCTCAAAGGCCTTTCTCCGGTTGGTGCCCACCAGAAGTTGGTTCACGATGAAGTTGGAGATGAGCTTTTTCCGATGATGTGGATGAGTCTCACTGAGCACTCTTCGTGCAATCGACAGACCAGGATGATCGGTTTGAAACAGGGTGCGAATCCATCGAATCTTCTCTCGATAGGATTCTTTCTGGGGAATTTTCTCTGCAAGATAGGTCAGACGGATCAAATTTTCTGTGGAAGCACCAGCCAGGAGAGAAAAGGCGCTCGTCGTGAATTTTTCGATGGAATATCGCTTCGCTCGCTGGTAGAGATCCATCTTCCTCGTCACCAGAGTAAACTTCGCAGAAATAGCATACAGACCCTCCAGGTATCGACCACCGGCCTGAAGTGGCTGGAGCCAGTTCCGTCAACCTTGGGCGTATTGATAGGAACAGATAACACACTGAACCCCCTTTTGCAAGCTTTTATAAGGAGTTCCAATTCTGTCTCAAAGCGAGATGTCGAGAGGTCGACTGCCTTTAATACGTCCGCCCGAATGAGTCGAAACCCGGATTGACTATCCGTAATGTCCGAGTGGCAAAGGCGTGAAATAGCCTTCACCCCTAGCCGATTCCAGAATCGGCGAAGGAAGGTCATCTTGTCAAACCCCGTTGCCCGGGAGGCGATCAGGACATCGGGTTTCACTTTTTGAAAAACCTTGAGAAGGAACGGGATTTCTGCTGGATCATGTTGACCGTCGGCATCCAGAGTGATCACCATCCGATAGTCTTTTTGGAGGATATATTGGAATCCTGTCCGAAGGGCGGCTCCCTTTCCAAGATTAAGGGGATGCTCCAGGAGTTGGACCCTATTCTCTGAAGCCAACCGCTTCGTCTCATCTGAAGATCCATCATCGACGACAACGATATCGCATTTGAGAGGTTCGATCTTTTCCAAGACCGAGCCAAGAGTGTCCTGGGCATTGTACGCAGGAATGAGGATACAGATTTCTTCCAAGATGGGCCCCCACCGTTCTCCCGGTTTCTGTATGCACGGTGTCTGCTTCAGGCATGCGAAATAGACCTAAGTATATAAGTTTCAAACGACAAATTTCAAATGTCAAATGAATGACAAATGACAAAACCTTAAACCTTTTTGGATCGTTTGACCTTTGGATTTCATTTGAACCTTGAACTTTGACATTTACCATTAAATCATCTTCTCTCCAAGAATCTTTTCATCTCAGAATCATACAGGAATGTCAAAAAGGTTGCAACCGATCCTAACAGTGGAAGGAAATCATCTTTTGAAAAAACATCATAGCAAGTATTCGGATCGAAGAAGTCGAAGAAGGAGGGATGAAGGTCAAAGCGTTGCGGACGGTTCAAAAAATGGAGGATATCGCCCAGCAGGAGCCAGCGAAAGCGTTTTCCGACGGTATAGTGAAGAACAGGTTCAAAACATTCCCCTTTGGCCATCTTTAGAATAAGAAAGGGAAAATCAACCCCAGAAACAATGGCCAGCTGTAATGAACCCCAAAACCGTGGATTGACCTCCATCAGTTTTGGAATTCCATCTCTGGGATCGACTTTGAATTCGACCATACCCACGCCGACCCAATCTAATGATTTCAGGAGGGAGAGGCCCAGCTCCATGATCTGAGGATGTTCTACCCCCTCCGCCAATGTGCTGGGGCCTCCTTGGACCGGATACATCCTCAACTTCTTATGAACGAAGGCGGCCTTGACATTTGAAGCCTCGTCAAACAGGGCGGACAACCCGAAGGTCCCCCCTCCATCAGGAATCCATTCTTGAATTAACGGAAAAGGATATCGCTCGTGGACGTTTTGATAAGAGGAACTGATATCCTCCCCCTTCTTTACATAGACGATGCCAAAGGATCCGGAACTGATCCGCGGCTTAATCACCGCTGGAATGGGAACCAAGGGGGAGGACGAAGGAGACGGAAGGACGTAGAGTGTCTTGGGTATGGGAACCCCGTGCGCTTCTGCAAACCGCATCAGATTGCCCTTGTCCCGAACGAATTCAATCATTTTCAAATTAGGAATGAGGAGATAGGCATGTTCGGAGATTTGAGAACGATATTTCGCCAATAAAAGCAGCGTCTCCTCTTCCATGGGGAAGACGCAATCGTATTGTTTTTTTTTAATCTCCTTCAGAAGAAATTCGATAAATTGATTTGGGGATTGCTGCGGTGAAGGATAGACCAGGCGCCTGGCACAATATTTCGAAAAGAAAGAAGTATTCAGGAATGTCCGCTCTCCAACGGTAACAGGAATCCCTTTCCGACCGAGGGATCGAACAACAGCCAATGATTTTCGAAAGTGCCCATCTGTGACCAGAACGTTCTTCATATTGCGGAATGTAGATCGCGGATTGTGGAGTTAAGACTCTTGATTCTGCATTCCGAATTCCGCATTCCGAAATCCGAATTTAAATTAGTCCTTCATCCGCCAAACTCCGATAGCTCTCGCCTGCCAGGATGATATGATCATAAACCTTGATTCCAAGAAGCCGGCCTGCTTCTGTCAGCTGTTTGGTGATGCGAAGATCCTCTTCACTGGGGCTTGGGTTTCCACTCGGGTGGTTGTGGATCAGGATAACTCCTGCGGCAGGTTCCAACAACGCTTCACGAAAGACATCCCGGGGGTGGACAATGCTCGCCTCGAGTGTGCCTTCTGAGATCGTCACATCTTTAATCAAACGATTCGCTCGATTCAGAAGAATGACTTTAAAGACCTCTTTCCTGAGATCTCTCATCAACGGCAGATAGTGGTTCGCTACCTCTGCAGATCGCTTGAAAGAAATCTTAGGGCTCTCCTTCTGGGATTGAATCCTTCTCACCAGCTCAAACGCAGCAGAGAGGGTAGCGGCTTTGGCAGATCCAATGCCCTTAACCTTCATCAATTCCGAAGGGGAACGGGAAAAGAGCTTCTGAAGGGATTGATAGTGGTCTAAAAGCTCCCTCGCTAAATCGACGGCCGTCTTCTTCCTTGTCCCTTTCCCAAGTAAAATACCTAAGAGTTCCGCTTCAGCGAGGGGCTGAGGCCCATGTTGAAGTAGCCGTTCCCTGGGTCTCTCCTTCTCGGGCCATCGGGTAATCTTGTAAGAGGATTCAACCATGATTGATTAAGTGGAAGCAGGGGATTCTGCCTTTGTCCCAGCACTTTCAGAAGAAACCGGGGCGGGTCTTTTCCCAAAAATTTTTGAAAGCAGTATGCTGACCTCATAGAGTCCCACCAAGGGAAGGGCCATGAGGACCTGAGAAATCATGTCAGGGGAAGGGGTGACCACCGCCGCAAAGATGAAAATGAGGAGGATGGCGTATTTCCTCTGCCGCGCCAACATCTTCGCATCGATGATTCCGATCTTCGCCAAAAGAACTAAGACCACGGGAAACTCAAAAACCAGACCGCACGCCAGCAAAAACTTGAGGCTAAAAGAGAGGTATTCTTTCATGCTTGGCATGGGCTTGATGATGTCCGTGGCGTAACCCAAAAGAAACTTAAAGCCGACAGGAATGGCAACATAATATCCGAAGAGAATTCCTAAAACAAAAAAGAGCGAACCGCCGAGGACAAAGGGAATCACATACTTTTTCTCTTTTTGATAAAGACCCGGCGCAACGAAGGCCCAGACTTGGTAGAGGATAAAGGGCGAGGTCACGATGATCCCCGCAATGAACGCCAACTTCATGTACGTGAAGAAGGCTTCGGCGACGCCGGTAAAGATCAAAGATCCCTTCTTAGGCATCAATTCGTTTGTGAGAGGGGCAGCAAGGATGCTAAAGATAGAATCGGCGAAGGTATAGCAGAGGATGAAACCTACCCCCACCGCGATAAATGAAAAAATGAGTCGTTTCCTCAGTTCCTGCAGGTGAGCGGTTAACGGAAGTTTCTTCTCATCCATGGGAAGGAATCCCTTCTTTGGCCTTCTCGGGTTCCTCCTTTTCTTCTTTTTCGATCTTTACCTGCCCGGGGGTGGAAGCCCCTTCGGGGACAGAAGTCTGGCTTTCTGCCATTCGCTCGGTGGTGGCCTCGGAAGGAGTCGAGGTTTCTTCTGCGGTCTCAGAGACACCCTCCGTCAAACCCGCAAGAAATTTATCTCTTTCGTCCCTGAGGGTGTTCTTCAGCTCATTGATATCCCTGGTTTCAGCCTCAAAGCTTTCCTTCACCTCTTCGGTCGCCTTCTTTAACTCCCTCATTGCTTTCCCGAAGGCCCTCGCCAGCTCTGGCAGTTTATTGGGACCGAAGACAATCAAGGCGATGGCCACGATAATCAACAATTCCGGGAATCCAATATTAAACATAAATCCTCCTTGAAGGTTTATACCATAATTTTTCTTCCTATTGCAATGGCCCCTTATAACTCTAAATGACCGAATTCGGGAGCTGAGGAGCCCGATCCCACCAGGTCCGGATTCAGCCGGTATTTGCCATTCATCATGAATACGACGGGTTTTCTCCCGATGGAGAGCGACAGGAAAAGAATTGAGTTTAGTTATACAGCATGGTATAAATTGTTCTGTTCCGGTTTTCGGATGATTTGGTTTAGCGGGTCTATCTGGTTGCTCTAAGAAACAGAACGAAGGAAGCCTGAAAAATCAAAACGGCAAAGGAAATCTCTGAATAGATAAGAATTAGGATTTCTCGATTATGACTATTATCCATATCAATGTGCCTTATACAATGCTTCTCAAGCGCATCGACTTTGCGATCAAGAACCGAATCCATCCTGAAATCTATTTCAGCGCAGAAGATTTGGATACCTGCCACGAGAGAGAGGCTCAATCCCTGTCGAAAACGCTCCAAGAAAACCAGTTAGAGATGAGTCTCCACGGTCCGTTCATGGATTTAAGCCCTGGAGGGGTGGACCGAAGGGTCAAAGAAGTGACCCGTGACCGACTTTCGAAGACGATCGACTTGGCACATTTCTTCAAACCCAAGATGATCGTCTTTCATCCCGGGTATGAGAGGTGGAAATTCGACGGAAATATCAAGCTTTGGCTCGAGAGCAGTCTCCAAACCTGGGAACCTCTGGTGAAGAGAGCAGAGGATATGGGGTTGACCCTCGCTATTGAAAATGTTTTTGAAGAGACTCCCGAGCCTATCAAGAACCTTTTGGAGGAGATGGATTCAACCCATTTTCGATTCTGTTTCGACACAGGTCACCACAACGTCTTCAGCAAGACACCTCTCCCTGTTTGGATAGAGGTCTTGGGGGGATTTTTGGGTGAGGTTCACCTCCACGATAATCACAAAGAGATGGATGAACATCTCCCGGTGGGGGAGGGAGGGTTTGATTTTAACCAATTTTTCAGCCTGCTCTCGCACCATAAGCTGAACCCTCTTTATACCCTCGAACCCCATGAAGAAGGCCATCTCTGGAGAGGATTACAAGCAGTAAAAAAATATATCAGGTGAGTTTGCATTCGAAGTTTAAATTTTCAACGAATGGAAAGGGAGGCAATTATGAGACGTCTATCGGCTAAAGGGATAGCCCTTATTGCAGTGTCTGCTGCCATGGTTACGGCAGGATCAATGGCGTGGGCCCAAAAGGCGAGAGTAGATTTCAAATACGAAGATCCGATTGGCGTAGTGAAGATCAAGCCTGGCGAACCCATCCACATCGCTGCTTGGATGTCGGTGGCAGGAGCAGACGCCTCTTTGGGAACGGATACCAGGCGTGGCGCCGAAATTGCCATCGAAGACAAAGGCCGCAAAATTCTCGGGTTCCCCATCAAGCTAAGTGTTCAGGATACCGGCTGTAATGCGGAGGGAGGGCAGGCGGCTGCGACCAAGCTTGCCTCCGACCCGACGATCATAGCGGCGATCGGCTCAACCTGCTCGAGCGAAGCTCGGCCTGGCGTGCCTATCCTGTGGAAGGCCGGTATCCCAACGGTCTCGCCCTCTACGACTGGGCCATTTCTGACAGACCCGAAGCGTGGACCGGAGTATCACGGCTATCTCCGTACCGCTCACAACGATAAAGTTCAAGGTGCTGTCGCCGCTCAATTTGCCTTCAAACAGATGCAAATTAAAAGAGCAGCCACGATTCACGACGGAAGCCCTTATGCTGAACAACTCCAGGCTGTCTTTGCTGAAACCTTCAAGAAGTTGGGAGGGGTCATCGCTTCCCAGGAGGCGGTTTCTCCTACTGACACGGACATGCGGCCTGTGTTAACCAAGATCGCCACAGGGAAGCCCGAACTCATTTATTACCCTGTCTTCATCGCGGCGGGTGGGCACATCACACGCCAGGTGAAGGAAGTGAAGGGTTTGGAGAAGGTAGCGCTCATGGGCGCGGATGGGATATTCTCCCCGGACTTTTACAAAGCAGCAGGAGAAGCTGCTATTGGCATGTATCACTCCAGCCCTGATTTCTCGGCCTTTGGCGAGGGCTATAAGATTTTTCTTGAGAAACACCAGAAAAGATATGGCGAAAAGCCCATCGCTCCTTTCCATGCTCATGCCTATGATGCGGCGATGATGATTTTTTCTGCCGTCGAGAAGGTGGCCAAGAAAGGGCCAGACGGAACCCTTTACATTGGCCGAATGGCCTTAACGGATGCTCTTTATGCCACGAATAATTTCAAGGGTTTGACGGGAAACCTCACCTGCAACAAATACGGCGACTGTGCGGACCCGAGAATCGCCGTCTACAGAACGAGTGCAGAAAATATCAAAAACTTGGTACTTCCGGATAAACCCTTCTGGAAGCCTTATTAAATCCAATCCAGAGAAGAAACGAGGTAAAAACAAAATTCCATTGGTTAACCAATCTCACGGACGGAAATCTGTATGTTGAAACGCTGGAGAGAAAGGATAACTCCCACAAATGTGGTCATGTGGTTCATCGGAGCGACCACTTTAATCTTGGTGATCATAGGAGCCACCGCCACTTTATCTCATGGGAAATACTCGGCTTATCACTGGTTTGACTTCATCGTTTTCGGCCTCGCCCAAGGAAGCATCTATGCTCTCATCGCGATGGGCTATACCATGGTCTATGGCACCCTTCGGATGATCAACTTCGCTCATAGTGAAGTCTTTATGAGCGGTCCTTACACAGCTTATTACGTGGCGGCCGCCTTTTACTCCTCCGGTTTTTTGGATAGTCACCCGATCCTTAGTTTAGTCGTTATCTTCCTTGTTTCCATGGCGACTTCCACCTTCATCGCAGTCCTTCTGGAGCGGATCGCTTATCGTCCTTTGAGGACGGCACCTCGTCTGGTTCCCCTCATCACTGCCATTGGAGCTTCCTTCTTCCTACAATATACCTTTCGGGGGCTCTATGGCTCCGGATTTCAAGCTTACCCGGTGATGAAGATCCTTGAAGGCGAATGGGTGATCGGAGAATTCCGAATTCTAAAGTTTCAGGCAGTGGTGATCGTTGCAGCGGCTCTGCTGATGGCCGCTCTCTATTCTTTTATACAGCGCGCCCGTACTGGAAAAGCGATCCGGGCCGTCTCAGAGGACAAGGAGATTTCTTCGTTGATGGGAATCGACGTGGACAGAATGATTGTGACCACATTTGTCATCGGAGGAATGGCCGCCGGGGCAGCAGGGGTTTTGTATGCGGTGATGTTCAAACAGGTCCACTTCTTTATGGGTTTTATTCCGGGCATTAAGGCCTTTACGGCAGCGGTATTGGGAGGTATCGGGAATATTCCAGGAGCCATGTTGGGCGGCATTTTCCTCGGCCTTGTTGAATCCGTGGGACCCAGCTTGGTCTTGGATGGCCTGGGAATTGTCGCGCCCTACCAACTGAAAGATGCCATTGCTTTCATTATGCTCGTCCTTGTGTTGATCTATCGACCTACTGGCATTTTGGGAGAGCGCTTGGCTGTCAAGAAAGCCTAAACAAGTTCGGAGTATTGAGTTCGCCTGCCCGCCGCACAAGTACTCTGGCAGGCGGGGAGTTCAGATATTTTTACTTTATTCACTTTTAAGTTTAGTCACTTTAGTCACTTCCAGATGAGACAGGCAATTAAGATCGGACTGATTGGCGGTGTGGTTGAAGTCCTGCTGTCACTGATCGGAATGATCGAGGCTTTTAGCCAGAGTGATATTATTAGTCAATTCATCTCAATGGGTCAAACCCTGTTACTTCTGGTCATTCTATTCATGGCCTACCTCGCCGCAAAACGCACACCTCTGAAGGAGCCTTTGCGGGTTCTCATAAATAGTTCTGTATCAGGGTTGGTCACAGGAGGCATCCTTGCTCTACTGGTCTTTGTAGGGGGTCTGATAAACTTACGGAAAGTCTTTATCAACGCATCACCTCTCCTGTATCAATTGCTCACTTTCAATCAAGGGATGAAAGCTGGCGTTCTTTTACTCTTCGGCGGTGGGGCCATCAGCGGTCTTTTCGCAGGTCTCCTCCACCTCGCACCAAGTCTCCTTCGTCGGGTCTTAATTCTTTCCCTTGGAAGCATCGTTGGAGCTGGGATTCTCCAGGACTTGCTGCGTACCACCCTTGCCCTCTGGGGACCCCTCGCTGTCATGAGTGAGTGGTTCTTCACGACCGATGGACTAACGTTCCGTGGCGCCGTAGGGTTGTGTGTTCTGACGGCTGTCTTGTCCTACCTCTGGTCTAAAAAAGGGAATTCATTTCGGGCTTACCTGAAATATTTGTCTCCTACAAGCCAACGTACCCTCAAGATATCGAGCTTTTTCCTTCTTTCCATCCTTCTGCTGGTGTTGCCACAGATTCTTGGCCTCTTCCTCAGCGAAGTACTGACGATTGTAGGCTTGTATGTCCTCTTAGGCCTGGGACTCAATATCGTCGTCGGCTTTGCAGGTCTCTTGGATCTTGGTTATGTAGCCTTCTTTGCCATTGGCGCGTATACCGTCGCTGTATTGACTTCGCCCGAGTTGGGCTTCTTCCATCTTTCCTTTTGGGAAGCCCTGCCCTTTGCGATCTTGATGGGAGTGATCTCAGGGATTCTCCTGGGCATTCCAGTTCTCAAGATGCGTGGCGATTATCTTGCGATTGCCACCCTTGGCTTTGGTGAAATCATCCGTATCCTGGTCTTATCCGATTTTCTACGACCTTGGCTGGGGGGAGCACAGGGCATCGGTAAGATTCCAAAACCGCATATCGGCAGTATAGAATTCGCGACCCCTCAACAGATCTACTATCTCATTTTCGCTGGTTGTTTGCTCGTCGGTTTTATCTCTTGGCGTTTAAGAGATTCCAGGTTGGGACGTGCATGGATGGCAGTACGTGAAGATGAAGACGTGGCTCAGGCGATGGGAATCAATCTTGTCTCAACAAAGTTACTCGCCTTCGCCACGGGCGCTGCCTTTTCAGCTTTGAGCGGAGCCATCTTTGCTAGCAAACTTGGGTCGGTCTATCCCCACAGTTTCAACGTAATGATTTCGATCAACATCCTCTGCTTGATTATTGTCGGCGGGATGGGAAGTATCCCAGGCGTGCTTGTGGGAGCGATTGCACTGGTCGGCCTTCCTGAGCTGCTCCGGGAGTTTGCCGAATATCGGCTTTTAGTGTACGGTGCTGCTCTTGTCGCGATGATGATTCTTCGGCCCGAAGGGCTTTGGCCGGAAACGTTGCGTCGTCGCGAATTGCACGGAGGGGAATCGGCAGAAACAGGATCGCAACCGCCCTTAGACTCGAAACCACCTCAGTAAAAGACTCTTATGACTATCCTTTCTATAAAAAAAGTTGCAAAACGCTTCGGTGGGTTGGTGGCCGTAGGCGATTTGGACGTGGAAATCAAAGAGCGCAGTATTCACAGTGTCATCGGACCCAACGGTGCCGGCAAGACGACCCTTTTCAACTGCATCACTGGTTTTTATCGGCCTGAGGCCGGAGAGATTCTCTTCAACGACCATTCGCTGGTTGGTTTGTTGCCCGATCGAATCGCCCGATTGGGAGTTTCTCGCACCTATCAAAATATTCGCCTCTTCCCAAACCTCACAGCCATGGAGAATATTCTCGCGGGCCTCCACGGACACTTGAAAGCAGGGTTCTTTGGCATTGTGGTCGGATTACCTTCTACTCAGAAGGAGGAAAAAGGGGCGGTCGAAGAGGCGAGGCGCATTCTCAAGTTTGTCAACCTTACCGGAAGGGGCGATTTCTTGGCGAAAAATCTTCCTTACGGCGACCAGCGTCGGTTGGAAATGGCTCGTGCCTTAGCCGCTCGCCCTAGACTGCTGCTCCTAGACGAGCCCACGGCAGGTATGAACCCACGAGAAAGCCAAGATATGATGGATTTTATTCGGCACCTCCGGGATGCATTGGGGATCACCATCCTTCTCATCGAACATCAAATGAAGGTGGTGATGGGCATCTCTGAGACCGTTACGGTGTTGGATTATGGAGAAAAAATCGCAGAGGGTACCCCGGCTGATATTCAGAAGGACCCTAAAGTAATCGAAGCCTATTTGGGAAGATCGAGTCAAGTCGTCTCGTAGTCAAATAGTCATAAGAAATCAACAAGACTACAAGGTTACTGATTGGATTTCACAACCATTCCACCACAGAAAAGAAATGAAGATTGAAAAATTTGAAGACTTAGATTGCTGGAAGAGGGCAAAGGAATGGGCTAATTTGGTTTACGATCTTACGAACCAATTGCATGCTTGCATCGAAATAAGAAGTCCAGTAGTCAATGATCAGATAGTCGTATAGTCAGAAAATCTCATAACAGAAGTTCTTTATGACCTCGACGGTCTGACTACGAGACCACGACACTGCATTGATGAGGGGACTATACGACTACGAGACTAATGATGGCTCTGCTCGAAATTGAAAATGTGCATACTTATTACGGGCAGATCCATGCCCTCAACGGAGTCTCCCTGACCGTAGATAAGGGAGAGATCGTCACTCTGATTGGCGCCAACGGAGCGGGAAAAAGCACTCTGCTCAAGACCACGAGCGGTTTGTTACGGCCACGCCATGGTTCGATCCGCCTCAATAACGAGGATCTCACCCAATCTCTTCCCCATGAGATTGTAGCCAAAGGAGTGGTGCAGGTTCCTGAGGGGCGCCGCGTCTTTGGCCGCCTTACGGTGACCGAAAATCTTGAGATGGGCGCTTTTGCGATCTCTGATCAAAGGCTCGTCAAAGAAAATCTAGAGCGAGTCTTTAACCTCTTCCCCAGACTGAAGGAACGCTGCAAACAGGTGGCGGGAACGCTCAGTGGTGGAGAACAACAGATGCTTGCAACGGGTCGGGCACTGATGGCCAACCCGCGCATCCTTTTAATGGACGAGCCTTCCATGGGGTTGGCGCCTGTGCTGGTCGACGGCATCTTTGAAATCATCCGCCAGCTTTACGCAGAGGGGACGACCATCCTTTTGGTAGAACAGAATGCTCGGATGGCCCTTCAAATTGCGGGACGAGGCTACGTGCTTCAATCCGGTAGGGTGGTGATGAGTGATTCCGCGGAGAATTTGCGCCAGAACGAGACAGTGCGCGAAGCCTACCTTGGCGAATCCCTCGAATAAAATTAGCTAATCAACAATAAACTTGTTAATGATCAAGGCAATACCCATTTGATCGTAGGATCGTAGGCTTACCCAGCCTTACGGCGCCTGCTCCTTAAGACAGTCCCAGACTCTAATGCCTTCTTTCCGGGCAGCCTCCGCCAGCCCCGAATCCGCGGTCACCAGGATCGGCTGGGCCTCCGGGAACCTGACAAAATAATCCTTTTTAATGGTAACGATTTGGTAAGCATCAACGATATCGAGGCCACAGCGTTTCGCCGTTTTTTCGACTTCCCAAAACACCTCGCTATCCGAGATGTCCATATCCGTGAGCTCGATGCGATCGCCTACGTACCCCTGTAAGATGTCGCCTGCCTTGAGGTATGTCTCTTGATCGATTCCCTTCTGTGAATATCTTGATTTCAGCATCCCGAGAGCCTCCGCAAAACAAACAGAGGTGGCATAGAACGCCGATGTGGGTTCCGCCGCCATATACTTTTCAATGACCTCGCTACCGCTATCTTTTACTGCGAGCTTAAACAACACCGACGCATCTAAGTAGTACACGCGTTGAGAACCCATAGGCGTCTCCTCCGGTGGGTCCGAAATGACTATCGCCAATCTTATGCCACATCTTCATCATAGATGAACAGAATTTTCCAGCTTAAATGAGCAGCATTTCGAATGATCGATTACGGCTTCGAATATACACCCTTTTAAAAATTTTTGGAAGCAAAGATTTCAAAGAAAGAGAGGGCTACGGGAAGAAATGACCGATTCCGCACGCAAAGTTGAAGTATTGTTCTCCTGAGGATGAGAAGGTCTGAATATCCACTCCCTCCCCCCTGACAGGAGAGGGAAGGGTGGGGAACTACGAACCATGTACTCATGAACCGAGGGAGGGGCCCCCGATTCTGGCTTCCAACTCCTTCACCTTCGCCTCAAGCTGAAAAACCTTCTCTTCGGTGATTCTTTTATAACTCTCCATATCCATATCCTTAGAGGCTAATTGTCTATTCTTGTATTCCACTTCCTCCTTTAACCGATTCATTTCGACTTGTTTCGCATTCGATTCCCTTCTAACTCTCGCCAACTGTTGCTTGAGCAGGGCCACCTCATTCTTCTTTGGTTTTCTCACCACTTTCGCTTTTGCCACCTTCTTTGGCTGGGCTTTGACCTTCTTAATCTTCTTTACCATGGTTCGTCCCCCCTTCTTTGGATTCTGGATTTCAGATTCCAGGTTTAGAATCTGATCCCGCTTTCTGCAATCCCCCAGGATACATGGCAGCCCCAAACCTCGCCGGGTTCGGGGCGCAACGGCCCTATTAGGCTTTATTAAAAAAATCCTTCAGCCTTTTAATGGCACAAAATTCTCCACACATGGTGCACACATCTTTTTCTCCAGATTTTCCTTCCTCATGATAGCGCCTTGCCTTATCCGGGTCAAGCGAAAGTTCTATCTGCTTCTCCCAGTCGAAGGCCATTCGAGCCTTTGCCATCTCGATATCCCTTTGAAGCGCTATCTTATTTCCCCGTGCAATATCGGCAGCGTGACCGGCAATCCTGGTAGCGATCACCCCCTCCCTGACATCTTCGATAGACGGTAGCTTCAGATGCTCCGAGGGCGTCACATAACATAAGAAATCCGCTCCTGCTTTGCCCGCAATGGCGCCACCGATGGCGCACGTGATGTGGTCATATCCTGGGGAGACATCCGTCACCAATGGTCCAAGCACATAAAAAGGAGCCCCCTTGCATAACCTTTTTTCCAAAAGAACATTGGCTTCAATCTGATCAAGAGGAACATGACCGGGTCCTTCGATCATGACCTGCACCCCTTCCGCCCATGCCCTTTCCGTCAATTCTCCGAGATGGATCGTCTCCTCCACTTGGGGACGGTCTGTCGCATCTGCCAGGCAGCCAGGCCTCAGTCCGTCTCCCAGACTCAAAGTCACGTCCCACTTTTTTGCAATTTCTAAGAGCCGGTCGTAATGTTCGTAGAGAGGATTCTCCTTCCGATTGTAGACCATCCATTCGATGAGAAAAGACCCCCCGCGGCTGACCACTCCCAAGAGCCGATGCGTACTCCTTAGCCTCTCCACAGTATTCCGGGTGACCCCGGAATGGACTGTCATAAAGTCAACGCCTTCTTCTGCCTGGCGCTCAATGACTTCGAAGAGATCCTCAACTCTCATTTTGGCGAGGGTCTTCCTCTTCTTGGCGGCCTGAATAGCCGCTTCGTAGATAGGAACCGTCCCCACAGGAATGGGGGAATGACGAATGATCTCTTTACGGATCGCGTCGATGTTTCCGCCTGTGCTCAAGTCCATGACGGCATCGGTGCCGGCTTGAACCGAAACCTGAAGTTTTCTCAGCTCCTCTTCCAAATCGACGTGGTCGGAAGAAGTTCCGAGGTTCGTATTCACCTTAATCCGGAGCCCCTCTCCAATCCCCAAGGGCCTCACCCCGAGATGATTCCGATTGGCTGGGATGACCACCCGACCAGAAGCAATCTTTTCACGGAGCTTTTCCGGAGAGATCCCTTCCTCTCTGGCAACCCTCCTCATTTCTTTTGTCACGATACCCTTCTGGGCTTTTATTCTTTGGGTCATGTTATCACCTTCTTGATTAAAGTATGCACAACGCGGAAAGCGAAAACCGTGATCAGTTTTCGCGCCTTCTTATAAACAACCAAATCCCTGAAGCTTTCAGCATGTCCCATTCTACTGATCTCCCTCCCATTCTTTTGTATTTCTGATAACTGATTACTGATCAGTTCTCGCTGTCGTCAATATTTCTTTAACTGTGCGCACGGGTTTTTCTACCCATTAGCAGATGGGTTGACAGGACCTGTTCCTTTACCAAGGCTGAGACCGGACTGGATCGCCATGGTGATGAAAGTCTTCGCTTTTCTCACCGCTTCATCAACCCTATCCCCTCTCGCCAAAAACATTGCAATCGCGGAGGCAAAGGTGCAACCTGTGCCATGGGTATTCTTTGACTCAATCCTCGGTCCTCTCACCTCGTTGTAATTTGTTCCGTCATAAAGGAGGTCAACCGGCATTCCTTTAAGGTGGCCTCCCTTCACAACCACATGTTTTGCCCCCAATTTGTGAATGAGACGGGCGGCTTCTTTCATTTCCTCGAGGGAGTCTACTTTTGATCCGGTGAGAGCCGATGCCTCCCTAAGATTCGGCGTAATCACCCATGCGAGAGGGATCAACTTTCGGACGAGGACATCTTGAGCATCCTCTCGAAGAAGGAAACTCCCGCTCTTTGAGACCATCACCGGATCTACCACCACCTTCCTCACCTTATATTGTCTAATCTTCTCCGACACGACCTCAATAATTTCTTGATTCACCAGCATCCCAGTCTTGATCGCGTCAGCGCCGATGTCGGAAAGAACGGAATCGATCTGTTTTCCAACAAACCGAGCAGGAATCTCATGGATGCCTTGAACTCCCACCGTGTTTTGGGCCGTCAGGGCAGTGAGCACACTCATCCCGTAGCCGCCCAGCAAAGTAATCGCCTTTAGATCTGCCTGGATTCCAGCTCCTCCCCCGGAGTCCGATCCGGCAATGGTCAATACTCGCTTCATCTCCTTTTCTTCCAATAAAAAGGCAAGATAAAAAAAGCCGTAATCCCAATGGAGGTTTTACGGCTTTCTTCCCGTTTTCCGCTTCCCTTCGCTGGAATTACCCAAACAGGTTCGGAGGGTCTCCCTGCCCTAGCGGCAGGGACTCTCAGCCCAATGAGCTCCCCTAGCTATCTTTTTATTTAATTTTACTCAATAACAAACAGTATGTCAAACCAAGAGCTCGGTGGCGTTATGACGAGTTCAACTCTAAATGTCGCCGCTCTGCCGATTATCGCCTTTGGTTACCCGTCAGCACCCAGAAAAAGCTCCAAGCCCCTTGACTAGGTCCCTGAAAGACGCCAGATGATCCCACTCTATCGTTTATCGCGCTTTTGTAACAATTTCTATCATTCCAGCAACTTACAGAGACTACTCCTGGCTAAAAGCAAGTTTGTGAAAGAATTCTTGACTTCTTAAGATCTTTACCTTATAAGTTTTAGAATAATTTTCTAGGTCCCTGCAGAAATGGGACTTTGCTAACAAAAAGTTTGATTTCAGGAGCGCTTAGACACAATACAAACTTTTTAGGAGAGGGCATTATGAGAATGAAAAATGTATGGCCGAAGTTAATGTTGTTGATGGTGGCTGCATATCTCCTCATGCCGCTGGCGGCGCTCGCCAGCGAAGCGGATCTCGCGATACCCGACTTGCACAAGGGTGCTCCCTATACTCACTTGGGAGGGATCAAACCCTGGTATCTTCTTTTCTATGGCGCGTGCATCATCGCGGGCACACTTGGGATCAGCTTATTTCTTCGTCACCAGGTCAAAAAGTTGCGAGCCCACGAATCGATGCTCAACGTCTCCGAAACCATCTTCCAGACCTGCCGCACCTATCTGATTCAGCAAGGCAAATTCCTAATCATGCTTTTCCTGTTCATCGCCGCCGCCATGACCTTCTATTTTCTGGCCCTGAAGGGCGAGGGGGTCCCCACTCTGTTGCTGGTCTTGCTCTTCTCGGTGGTGGGGATGGGCGGTTCCTACACCGTGGCCTGGTATGGTATTCGAATCAACACTTATGCCAACGCCCGTACCGCTTTTGCCTCGCTTGCGGGGAAGCCCTGGGATGTGGTCAATATTCCCCTTCGCTCCGGGATGAGCGTAGGGCTCTTCCTGATTTCCCTCGAACTGGTCATGATGGTGATCATCCTACTCTTCGTGCCCCGCACCATTGTTGGGTACTGCTTCCTGGGATTTGCCATCGGTGAGTCTTTAGGCGCATCCGCGCTTAGGATCGCCGGCGGGATCTTCACGAAGATTGCGGACATCGGCTCCGACCTCATGAAGATTGTTTTCAAGGTAAAAGAAGACGACCCACGTAATCCCGGGGTAATCGCTGACTGTACGGGTGACAATGCGGGCGATAGCGTGGGCCCCACGGCAGACGGCTTCGAGACTTACGGTGTGACCGGTGTGGCGCTGATCGTTTTTATCACCCTTGCCGTTGTGAGTTCCGATGCCGGGACCAAAGAGGCCATCCAGGGGAAACTCATTGTATGGATTTTTACAATGCGCTTCCTCATGGACTTCTGCTCCGGGCTTTCCTATTTCGTCAATCAGGCTATTTCTTCCGTAAAATACAGCGGAAAGAAAGAGATCGATTTTGAAGAGCCTCTGATAAGACTGATCTGGATTGCCGCCACGCTGTGCATCAGCACCTCGTTCGGAATGAGCTACCTCCTGATCAGCGATCTTCAGGTTCTGAAAGACGGCGTGCTTACCCCGATGCCCCACGTCTGGTGGCAATTGGCCATGATCATCAGCTGCGGTACACTGGCAGCGGTTCTCATCCCTGAGTTCACCAAAATATTCACGAGCTCGAAGTCCAGGCACGTCCAAGAGATCGTGACTGCGTCACGCGAAGGAGGTGCATCCCTTACCGTGCTTTCGGGTATCGTCTCTGGCAACTTCAGCGCCTTCTACAAGGGTATGCTGATCGCCTTTCTCCTTGGTATCGCCTATTTCGTCAGCCTTTCGATACCGGCCGAGGTGATCAACTATCCGTCGATCTTCGCCTTTGGCCTGGTCGCCTACGGGTTCCTCTGCATGGGCCCGGTCAACATTGCGGTGGACAGTTACGGTCCTGTCACGGACAACGCCCAGTCCATCTTCGAGCTGGCTCAGACTGAAACGATTCCCGGCATCAAGCAAGACATTAAAAAGAATTTCGGGTTTGATCCCAACTTCGAAGAGGGCAAGCACTACCTTGAGGCCAACGACTCCGCGGGCAATACCTTCAAGGCAACAGCGAAACCGGTGCTCATCGGAACTGCAGTATGCGGCGCAACGACGATGATTTTCTCGATCATCCTGCTGCTCCAGAGCAAGAACATGCTCCATGTGCAATTGACGGATGCGCCGATTATTATCGGCCTGATCTGCGGCGGCGCGGTGATCTTCTGGTTTGCCGGCGCCTCCATGCAAGCGGTGACCACCGGCGCATACCGGGCGGTCGAGTTCATTAAGAAGAACATGAACCTGGAAAAAAAGACAGCCGATATCGAGGATTCCAAGACGGTGGTCAAGATCTGTACCCAGTACGCACAAAAGGGGATGTGGAACATCTTCATTGCGCTCATGTCGATCACACTCGCCTTTGCGTTGCTGAATCCCAATTTCTTCGTCGCCTATCTGATTTCGATCGCCTGCTTCGGCCTCTTCCAGGCCATCTATATGGCGAACACCGGCGGCGCGTGGGACAATGCGAAGAAGATCGTTGAAGTCGACCTCGATCAGAAGGGCACGCCACTCCACG
>Ga0187771_10001031_pt1 | contig 18213 bp, 16 predicted proteins | sample 0116_SJ02_MP15_1_FD_133139 | JGI IMG/M metagenome (GOLD analysis project Ga0187771, IMG submission 133139) | Tropical peat soil microbial communities from peatlands in Department of Meta, Colombia - 0116_SJ02_MP15_10_MG | ecosystem: Environmental > Terrestrial > Soil > Wetlands > Peat | place...
AATCACCGGTAAACAATGTAAAACAGGTTACAATTTCGGTTCAGAGAACAATGCCGGAATTAATTAGTTTCCATCCGGAAACACCGGATGAAAAGCTATTGGTTTTCAATTCGGAAAGGAGGGCTTTTTGACTCGACCTTACGGTCGCCTCCTTCAGAGCGCATGGGCGGAAAAGAACCCTTTCCGGATGAAAACTTAATTAAGAGAATACACGTGAAGAGTTGTATGTCAAACAGGAATGACATGTCTTTCGGTTCTGCGCGCTCAGTAATGGTATGTCACTGGCAAGTGATGTAAGAGGGGTTACGGTCGGCTGCGGGTGGATACGTCAACATGCAAAAAACAGCAATAAAGCAGTCAGCCCTTCTGCAAAGCATCGGGTTCATCAGCCGCGTCCCCCAGGCACTACCCGGAGGACGCGGCGGCTGGAATAAACCTGCTGTTTCAGAACCTGAGGCGTATGCCCGTGCCGCACATAACGTTACTGGAATAGGCCTCTATCGGCGCCTTTTTGTTTAACCCTTCGCCACTGTATTCCATAAGCATTATGGCTGCATATGTATCAAAGTATTTGTTGAATGTGTAATCAGCCAGAACCGAATAGGCATTTGCCAAATAATCCTTACCCTTATCCGGCTCGTTGTAAGTCTTGATATGGTAATAACCAACGCCCACATCAAACTTTTCAGTAAACTTGTAATCACCGCCGATCCAGAAGAGTTCGATAATCTGGTCAGGTGACGCATTCACAGCAGCGTTCGGCAAGGTTATGCCATAATAACTCACGATATTTGTCAGGTTCATGTTCGATGGGGCACTCATTTTCGTAAATTCGTAACCAGCCTTTACCGTGGCATCAGGATTTATCTTGTACATGCCGGTAAGCATAAAACCCTGGGTATTTTCAATTTGCAAGTTGGCATCCGGCGAAACAACATTGGAATATTGTGTGGCCCACGCCACCGTGTTGAACGTTTGCGAATATGTCCCTTCGAGGCTGAGAGGGCCGTAGTCGTACCCCAGCTTTGCCACGTAAGCGGAACCTGCCGACTGATCGGTGGAACCGGTGGCAAATTTGTACTGCAGACCGAAATCGATGTTTCCAAGATCCATGTCACCAAACTTTAATCCGCTCAGCTTGTTTTCGTATTTGATACTGTTATCAAGACGGCTATTTTCTGTGGCGCCCAACCCTCCGCCGATACCGCCGGAAAAACCAAGGGGCGAAAACAGCAGGGCGGCTTGCACCGGATCATATTTTCCCACTTGATCCAGGGAGAAGTTGGTGGTACGCCCAATTTGCAAAGAACCGAACAGGGGGTCTGAAACACCGAGATAAGCGGCCCGGGAAAACAGCTGGCCGTCGATTGCGCTGGCGCCGTTGGCTGACAAGGGTCTCGTCCCCGACTTATTGATGGCATTATAAATCGACTGGCCATTATTGCTTATCTGGCCGGAGTTAACGTCAATGGCAGACTCCAATTTGAAGAACGCCTTCCTGTCATTGCCCAGGTCCACATCCCCTTTGACACCCCAGCGCGACATGGACACGCCGCCGGTATAAATGCCGTTGAAGCTGCCGCTTGAACTATTCAAGTTGTAGGGATTGACGGTCGATGCGAAAACAGAACTGCCGCCATACGAATGTTCAAGAACACCATAACCGGCATCGAGCACGGCATACGCCCCCAACGTTATGCCGTATTTGTTGACTTCAAGCAGGTCGGCACATGCCAATTGCGGCAATGTCAATAATAGTGCCGACAGACCAAATGCCAGGGTTCTCCGTTTTTTTACTACATTCATTTTTAACCCTCCTTGTCCAGCAAGAATGTTGTAACACGCCGCCACAGACAGAGGCAGCTAAGAGCTTGTTCGTAAATAAGTTTTGCGGTCCCGCATCCCGTCTTCACGGCATCTTTACCCTGGCCTCAATCGCAAAATCCTCAACGGAGCCCTGCTACGCCTGCGGTTTTGCTCAATCGGCCAGGTCAAATCCGCCGCAAATCCTGGCGCGGCCTTCGCGGCAATTATTTACGAACAAGCTCTAAAGCAAAATTTATTTTGCACTCAATTTCTGAAACACTATTGACCGATATGTAACAATATACATAACCCATGCCAAAAGTTTTGTATTAATTATATTAGTTATTTCAGTATATTATAGACGAAATTACTTTTCGTTATATATTTGTGATCATAGTTCATGAGCTTATTAATTGTTCAACTGCCGACTATTTCAGCAAACTGTAAGTTCCCATGGCCCACTGGGGCGCAACCTCTTTACTGCCGGCGAGACAGTCAAACAGGGCTCGGAATATGGTCTTGGAAAAAGCAGAGACAAGACTGCATGTGCGCCGGAATACGTCCGTAACCGACCATGGCCGGGCGACGTGCCGGCGGCCGGTGCATATCATGTCATCACCATGCATGCAATTTAATCAGGAACGTTTGTACTGTGGGGAAAATATCCTGGTGTGACGTTGATAACACCTTGAAATAACAGGAATCTGATACTATGCAGATATTGGCACTGCTTGTGAATTATTGATATAATAGTTTTAATTGCCTGCGGCTGGCTGAAACCGGAGAATTGCGGTGCGTATGCCGAGTGCCGGTTCGCTTTGAAAAACATGAGGGAATGCCGTCGAGAGTAAAATGGCACTGCCATCGTACATGCCGTTTACTTTACAAAACACGCACTCAAGTATATTCTGCAACAAAAATCAAAGTGAACCTGGTTGGACGCATGCCTATGAAAACGATGACAAAGCAGGTGGGACTTGGTGTGGGCGGAAGCTTTTGGCTGAACAAGGAAAGCCAGAAGTTTCTCGGCGCGGATCGCATCGAACTCTTGGTCAGGATCGAGGAACTCGGGTCTATCACCAAAGCGGCAAAAGCTGTTGGCATCAGCTATAAAACAGCCTGGGACCAAGTCAATCTCATCAATAATCTTGCCGAAAAACCGCTCGTGCGCCGCCTGACGGGAGGTAAAGGCGGTGGCGGCACACGCCTCACCGAGGAGGGGAAAAAAGTCATCCACCAGTTTCAGATATTCCAGGCCGAGCATCGCAAGTTTCTCGACATTATCCAGGAAAACCTCGGTGATGCCAGCGACCTGTACAAATTTCTCAGGAGGATAGCGATGAAAGTAAGCGCGCGAAATGTTTTTGCCGGTACTGTCGCCAGCATTACCAAAGGTGCAGTCAATGCAGAGGTCTCCCTTGCCTTGAAAGGGGGTGCAACCATTACAGCGGTTGTCACCAATGGCGCCATCGATTCTCTCGGGCTTGAAGTGGGCAAGGACGCCTATGCCATCGTCAAGGCGAGTTCCGTCATAATAGGCACGGACCTGCACGACGCCAAGGTCAGCGCCCGCAATATGTTCTGCGGCACGGTCATCAAGATAATCGAAGGACCGGTCAATACGGAGGTTGATGTGGAGGTGGGCGACGGCATTGTGGTCAGCGCTGTCATCACCCGCGACAGCGGCAAGCGGCTTGAGCTTAAAACCGGGGGACATGCATGCGTCCTGTTCAAGGCCTCAAGCGTTATTCTCGGCGTTAGCTGATCCGGGCGGATTGAAAAGGGACATTGTTGCCGATGTCCCTTTTCTATTACGGTTCGTTATGTTCATATTGATATAGCGTTTACCGTGTATTCGATGTGTCCCACGGGGCAATCGAACAAGGGGGATCGTCTCATGAAAAAAATGCTCGCCATACTGCCCATGGTTGTAAGTATACTTATGTCGCTTTCTTCAGCCGTGTATGGGGGCGATGTGCATCTTGCCGTCGCGGCAAGCCTAAAGGAGGTCGTCAACGAGCTTTCCGACAACTTCGCCAGAAAACACCCTTCTGCCAATTTCAAAAAGAATTACGGCGGGTCCGGGGCGCTTGCCAAGCAGACTGAAAGCGGTGCTCCCGCCGATATTTTCATTTCCGCCAACACCGAGTGGATGGATTACCTGAAAGGGAAAGGGATGCTTGACGACAAGAGCGTCGATACCCTGACCTACAATGTGCTGGTCTTTGTCGGACAGCCTGAACTGAAAGTGTCCGGCCTGCATGATGTCGCCAGGCTGGGCAAAGTGGCCATCGGCAGCCCCAAAAGTGTCCCTGCGGGGGAATACGCCCTGACAGCTCTTAAAAAGGCGGGTATTTACCAACAGTTGGAGCACAGGCTCGTAATGGCGAAGGATGTGCGCGAATGCCTGCTGTATGCGGACCGCGGCGAGGTTGAGGGCGCGTTTGTCTATCGGACCGATGCCCTGTTGGTTGCCAAAAGGGCACGGATACTTTTCACCGTGCCCCAGGAGTATTACCCGCGGGTAACCTACCCCATGGCGCTTACGAAAAACGGTGCCAATAACCTCGAAGCTGCCGCCTTTTACGCTTACCTGCACACGGACGAAGCGAGGTCGGTGCTCAAAAAGTTCGGGTTCCTTGCCAGGTAGTTTCCATCCGGAAACTCCGGATGAGAAACTATTTGTTTTCAATTTGGAAACGAGCAATTTTTCGTCATGACAAGGAAATCAAGGGATTGCGCGGAGGCGTACATCGGTACGCCGCACAAGCAAGCCCGCAGATTGACGCCGCCATGGCGGAAAAGGGCTGTTTCCGGATGAAAACCAGGTAAGTCGGGAGAAGAGAGATGGAATTCAGCGCCTTGGACTATTCAGCAATTGCGCTGTCGCTCAAGGTATCGGCCGTGGCGACGCTGCTGGCACTTCCCTGTGCTTTCCTGGCAGCTTATGTTATGACCTACAGCCGCTTCAGGGGGATGATACTCCTCGACGTCTTCGTTAATCTTCCTTTGACGCTGCCTCCAGTGGTCATCGGCTATATCTTGCTGATTTTGCTCGGCCAGAAAGGGTTTATCGGGCACCACATCCTCCAGCCTCTCGGCATCACGCTCATTTTCACCTGGAAGGCTGCGGTCATTGCAACAGGGGTGGTCGGTTTCCCCCTCATGGTGCGATCGATCCGCATCGGCATGGAAAGCATCGAGCAAGGGCTGATTCAGGCCGCAAGGACCCTGGGCGCAGGCTGGCTGGACACCATGTTCACCATCATTCTTCCTCTCTCCCTGCGCGGCGTTGTTGCCGGTTCGGCCCTCATGTTCGCCCGCGGCCTGGGAGAGTTCGGGGCGACAATCATTGTTGCCGGCAATATTCCCGGCGTCACCCAAACCATCCCGCTCGCAATCTACGATTATGCCAGTTCGCCGGATGGCGACAGGATGGCGGTGGCCCTCTGCCTGGTTTCAATCCTCATTTCGGTGGTGGTTCTGGTACTTCACGAGTTCATGGGCCGGCGCATGATCAAGGTCGATTGAGATGGATCTGACCGTTTCCGTCACAAAATCATTCAGTTCTTTCGATCTTTCGGTCGATTTTTCCATTACGGACGGCAAGGTCGGGCTTTTCGGCCCATCCGGCAGCGGCAAGTCGACCCTGGTAAGCCTGATAGCCGGCTTGCAGAAGCCGGACAGCGGCGTCATCCGCCTTGACGGGAAGACACTGAACGATGGCGGCACCATCACAGCCCCGGAATGCAGGGGCATCGGCCTGATTTTTCAAAGGCCACACCTGTTCCCGCATTTGAGCGTCCGGGGAAACCTTTTGTACGGCTACCACCGCCGCGCTGCCCACGAGCGGAAGGTTGATTTCGACAGTCTCGTCGAGGTGCTCAAGATCGGTCATCTGCTGGAGCGCGGCGTCAACAGGCTGTCCGGCGGTGAACAGCAGCGGGTCGCCATCGGCCGCGCCGTACTGTCCAATCCCCGGTTGCTGTTGATGGATGAGCCGTTGTCGGCACTCGACGACACCCTCAGGTTCCAGATCATGCAGTATCTGCGCATCGTTTGCGAGACATTCAGCATCCCGTATCTCTTCATTTCCCATTCGCTGCTGGAGATGCGCCTCATGGTGGATCATGTGCTTACCATAGATCAGGGTCGTATTGTTGACCGGTCCACGGTGGAAAATCTAGCCCGGAGCCGAATGGGGCTGGGCCAGACCGGCTACATCAATATGCTGAAGCTTGCCAATCCAGGGAAGGTTGACGGGATGTGCGCGTATCCGTGGGGCGGGACAAATCTGTATGTTTCGACAGCCTGCGGGGACGACGGTGTATTCGAGCTTTCTTCCCGCGAGATCATGCTGATCAAACAGCATCCCTCGGCGATCAGTGCCAGAAATCTGCTGGAGTGTACGGTGACGGACACATTCCTGAGCGGCGCCAAGGTTGGGGTTGAACTTTTGTGCGGGGGGGAGACCCTGGTGGCTGAAATTGTCCAGGAGGCGGCAAAGGAGCTGGATATCCGGCAGGGCGCCAAAATCTACGCCGCCATCAAGGCATCCGCATTCAGGCGCATCTTCCGAGAATCCGAATAATCCTCTGTTCTGCCGGCGGAAAAAAACCTTTTCCGGATGAAAACCAGATAATATCAGTGTCCCGTGCGGCTGGTTCGCAGTTGCAATTCCGCAATTAACCGCACGGGACACCGCATGGTGTGACGCTACAGCACCACCGGCTCGAACGTGAAGCATTTTTTCGAGCAGGTCCGGCCGCACGCCTGACAGCCGATACAGTTGCCATCATTCGCTATCTTCATGAACATCTTGGCGGAATCATCCTCATCGAGTTCTTCAAAAGCCAGAACGTCATGGGCGCAGACCTTGTAGCAGCGGCCGCAGCCGATGCAGAGTTCCTCGTCAATGGACTTGATATATTGGGGTGTCCACTCCTGTTTGTTTTTGGTGAGAGCAGTAATGTACGCCATGTTCTTCCTCCTCTGGTTAGTTAGGCCGGTGCCGACCGGTCCTTGTTGGTATGCCAATCCGTTTGGTTCAATCTTCCAGAAACGATGAGGCCTGGTCCTTATGCAGCGCCTTTCTCAGCCAGGGGGGCGGGTTGCCCCGCAATACCTCCTGCAACCGTTCGACGGTCTCCTTCAGGCTGACCTCGGTTCCGGTCTTCATGGGATGGATCTTCTGCGCCACCAGCTTGGCCGCTGCCGGACCGCCGATCTGCATGGTGTAGACGATGGCGCAGTCTGCGATAGCCGTAGCGCGAGCCAGGATGCGGTCATCTTCGTCTTCCGCCGTGGTTATGGCGCTTACGGTGGTGACGAACTCCGCCTGGTCCGGGCCGACCTCCCAGACATGGAAGTTCTGGCACTGGCCGAAATGCTGATCGATCATCTCGCCGCTTGAGGTGGTGAAAGCTATTTTCATATGATGCCTCCTCGGCATCCCGGCTTTGCCGCCGGGTAGTGCCGTGTGATGTATGGTTACGCCGTGGCTGCGCGTGCGGATTTCATGCCGCGCATCCGGTTCGGCCGGGGAGCGCACAACTGAGGAGGATACCTCCTCAGTTGTGCGCCAGCTTCTGCGCCTCCTTGGCATTTGCCTGGAACAGGTTGGCAACTTCGAAGACAAGGTTCATGGTGCCGCGGTAGCCGGACCAGACCTTTTGATGGGCCCCCAGACGGTCGAATACCGGCAAACCGGACCGGAGGTGGGCGCCGATCTTCAACCTGGCGGCGGCCTGGCGGCCGTTGGAATTCGCCACCAGCAGATCTGCCCCTTTGGCCGCCTCTTCCAGGTCCTCCAGGTCGCCGACAAAGACGTTCGCGCAGGGTAGGCGATCCAGACCGCGGGTGCGGGTAGCGCTCAGCGCCGCCGTGATATCGCACCCCATACCGGCCAGAAAAGCGGCCATCCCCTTGAGGTTGTCGGACTCCAGGGCCAGGGCCACTTTTTTCGTCCCGAACTGGTAGTGGCTGTCGAGCATGGCATCCATGAGGCGGCTGCGCCAGCGGCGATGTTTTTCCGGTATGGGGCGGCCGGCGATGGCGCTCAGGGTTTCCATGAAACGATCGGTCTCGGCCAGGCCGGTGAGGGAGGTGAAGCCGTAGACCGGCGTGCCGAATTTCTCGGCGACCTTCTGCCCCGTTTTGGCAAGGGAGTCGCCGATATAGAGCGTGGCAGCGCTCCTGCCAGCCGTGCGGATTGCCGACACCTTGATCCCGCCGGTGGCAAGAGGCGAAACCACCTCGTCCACGTGACCGTCCATGGCATTGGCGATGTCCGGGATACACACTACGGTCAGGCCGAACGATTCAATCAGCTCCCTGACCTCCTCCACGTCGGCCGGCGTGAGGTGTGCCCCCGGCAAGAGAGTCACCTGCCGTTCCACGACTGGCCCGCCCTCGGCCAGCGTCATGACGATGGCCTCGACGGCGGCAGCGTACCCTTCCTGCAGGGAACCGCAGTAATCCGGCGTGGGCGCCCAGACGACGGGCACCTCGTCATATTCCGGATTCTCATGGCGGAAATGGGTGATGGCGCTATGGATGTCGTCCCCCATGGTCTCGGTCAACCCGGAGGTCATGATGCCGACCACCTCGGGATGAAACTTGTCGAGAACCCGCCTGATCCCTTTCTTCAGATTCTCCCAGCCGCCGAAGATGGCCGTATCTTCGCTCATGGCGGTGGAATTGAGGGCGATGGACTCCTTGTAATGCCTGGAGAGCTGTAGCCTGATGAAGGTCGAACATCCCTGGGCGCCATGCAGCAGCGCAAGCATATTGTCAATACCCAGGTACGCCATGGTGGCGCCGAGGGCCGGCGAATTCTTCTGGGGATTGACCGTAGCGCACTTGGCCGGAACCTTGACCCGCGACGCCGAAATATCCTCGGCCAGAAACGAAGCTGCGTGACCGGCGGCAACCGCCACATCGGCGGCTTGTTCGCCGTCGCTCTTCTCCCATGGGGCCGGCGCGTTCACCACCGGCCAGATCGGGTTGTTGACCGTGAGGTCCAACTGGCGCGCAAAGGTGACCATCCCTTCATAGCCGGCATAGGGATGGGCACGGCCATGGTTGATGTCCAAAAACGGCGTCTTGGTCTTGAGGGCCAGGAACTTGGTCTTGCCTCCGGCGACGATCAGGTCGGGCATTTTTTCGGCCATGATCCCCAATAACCCTGCGGTGGAGGTATCCTCGATGATCTTGGCATCCTTGTGCATCAACCCCTTCATCCGGTAGAAGTCTTCCAGGGTGGAATTCTGGGTGCCGGCCGCCAGGATTTCGACGCCCAGTTCACGGAGGGAGTTCACCATGGACCAGGTCTTGACCCCTCCGGTAAAGAGCACCGCCCGCTTCCCTTCAAGACGGGCCCGGAAGGGAGAGATGCGGGCGCGGCAGCGCTCCTCCTCTTCGGCGACCAGGCGTTCCACACGGTCCTGCATGGTCCGTTTTTCCAGCCCGCCGACCTGGTCGTCCAACTCCCGCGCGATGTCCCGGAGCGCCTTGGCCGTGTCGGTCATGCCGTAGAACGATTCTTCAAGATAGGGCATGCCGTAGCTCTTCTGCATCTTTTTCGCCAAATTGGTCAGGGACTTGGAGCAGATGATCACATTGAGCCTGGCCCGGTGGGCGTAGCGCAACTCGGCAAATTTGGCATCGCCGCTGAAACAGGACAGGATCTGGATCCCCAGCCGTTCGAACAGCGGCAGCATGCCCCACAGGTCGCCGGCGATGTTGTATTCGCCGATCAGATTTATGGGATACTCTCCCAGGACCGGCGGCTCGGCAGTGCCGATCACCTGCTTGAACAGTATCTCCCCGGCCAGCCGGTTGCCGATGTTCTTGTCGCCGATAAAGCCCGGCGTGTTCACCGGAATGACCGGCATGGCGGTCTTTTCCGCGGCTGCCTTGCAGACCGTCTCCACGTCGTCGCCGGTCATGGCGGTCACGCAGGTGGCATAGACGAAGATGGCATTGGCCTCCCCCTTGTATCGCTCGGCCAAATCCAGGATTGCCCGGTAAAGCTTTTTCTCTCCGCCGAAGATCACATCGTTCTCAAGCATTTCGGTGGTGAATCCGCGCCGATAGAGCTGCGACCCCGAGGAACGTGCCCCCCGGTTGTCCCAGGAGTTGCCGGCACAGGCGATGGGTCCGTGCACCAGATGGATCACGTCGGTGATGGGCATCAGCACTACCCTGGCGCCGTCATAGGCGCAGGATCGCTCGGTTCCTTCTCCCGGTTCCGACTTCTTGCAGAATTTGGGAGCCCCCTTGTCATGGGTGTCGCAATCGGTTGTATCGTACCAGTCCGGTTTAGCCATATGGTGATCTCTCTGTTTCCCGGATGCGGCCGGGCATCCGAAGCAAAAAAGGCGCTCCATTCCGGGGAATGGATGGCGCCTTTGCCAACGTTGATTCACGAAAACAGTTGTTGACCTTTAAATAGCATTTACCGTGCCATACATGTCTAAATTATATAACACACCGTAATAATTACTATTATTCTCAAAAGAATTTGCCATGCCGGCAATTTTGCACAAAAAAAAGGCACCAGCAGCGCACGACGGAACAGCGGGACCTGAAAACAGGCACTGTTTGTTGCCGTGTCCCGCACAAAAAAACGGCTGCCCCGGCAGTATCCCTTGTTTCAGTCTCCCCTCAATGCACGTTTCTGGCACCACAGTTGACAAAGGGGGGATAGAGCACTGCCCTACCCCCCCTTCCAAACCCCATTCCATCTCCCGGTCAGGAAGATGAACGGACAAACCTGCCTGCCGCATGTTGTCAGCGCATCATCTCGAACCGCCGGTCTTCACAGGTATCATCAACAATATCGATGAATTTGTTGCAGATCTCAGTCATCATGTTGACTGCGCCCTGGTAGCCGATCAGCGGGTAGCGATGTTTGTTGACCCGGTCGAAGATCGGGAAACCGAAGCGGAACAGGGGGACCTTTGCGTCCCGGGCGGCGAACTTGCCGTGGGTGTCGCCGATAACCGCATCCACCGGGTCGGTCATCAGGAGGCTGCGCAGATGCCAGAGGTCCTTGTTCATGTAGATCTTGCACCCCTGGCCGTACATGGAGCCGTCCAGCATGGCCTGCAACTCCTTCTCGACCTTCTTGGTCCCCCGGCTGCACAGGATGTGGTGCGGCCGTGCGCCCACCTCCAACAGAAAGGAAACATAGCCGACCAGATAATCCGGATCGCCGTAGACGGCAAACTTCTTGCCATGGATGTACTGGTGGGAGTCGGTGATGGCGTCCACGGCTCGTCCACGCTCGTCTTTCAGGGAAGCCGGAACCTCCTTGCCGAACAGTTCGGCCACCTTCATGATGAAGGCGTCGGTCTTCTCGATCCCCATGGGCATGGGCAGGGTGGCATGCTTGCCCGAGTAGTTATCCTTGATCCAGCCGAAGGTCTTGGGGGTGGCATACGGACCGATGGCGATGGTGGCCTTGCCGTTAATGGAGTCTGCGGCATCCTCCAGTTTGGTGCCCCCGGCATAGATGTGGTAGTGGCCGTCGCAGGGAGAATCGAAGCTGTCGGAGATGTCGGCCAGGATCGTATGGGGGATGCTGAAGGCCTCCAGGATACGCTTATACTCCCGGTAGTCGCCCGTATTGAAATCGCAGCCGGCGATCAGGTTGAGCTTCCCGGTACAGCGCCCCTCGATCTGCTTACCTTCGGTGAGGGTCTGCAGGATCGAGACCAGCATGGAGTCATAGCCGTGGATATGGGTCCCGTTGAAGCTGGGGGTGTTGGCATAGGGGATCGGCATCTCCTTGGGCACGAACCCTTTCTGCCTGGCGTTCTTGATGAAGGCGGTCAGGTCGTCGCCGATGACCTCCGGCATGCAGGAGGTGAAGACCGCTATCATCTTCGGCTTGTAGATGGCATTGGCGTTTTCCAGCCCCTCGTGCAGGTTGTTCTGGCCGCCGAACACGGCGCCGTCCTCGGTCATGGCGTCGGATACGGCCGGCGCAGGCTCACGGAAATGACGGTTGAGGGTCGAGCGGTAATAGGAGGCACACCCCTGGGAGCCGTGTACAAAGGGGAGCGTCCCCTCGAAACCGTGGGCCGCCAACTGGGCGCCCAGCGGCTGACAGGCGTGGGCCGGGTTGATCACCAGCGCCTGGCGGGCAAAGTTTTTTTCCTTGTATTCTTCCGAGTTGATCCAGTTCTGGACCTTCTCGATCTCTTCGGTGGTATATTCGGTGACTTTTTTGACTTCAAGCCCTAGTGCGTTTGCCATGATATTACTCCTTGGCGGCCGGGACCAATCTGTCCACAGTCCGGAATTGTTGTTCCTATCGGCGTTCGATTTTGATGTCAGCCCGGTGGGGGGCGAGGGCTTCCGCGGAGGCGTAGCAGCGCTACGCCGCACAAGAGAAGTCCGAAGGCCGGCGGCGGGATGGCGCAAAAGCGGGCGCCGTCACACGCCTAGAAAGGCGCTTTTACCAGCTTCCATGTCGGGCTGTTGACCGCCATGTCCACGTCGCGGGCAAACACTTCAAAGCCTTTGTAGCCGTGGTAGGGGCCGGAGTAGTCCCAGCTGTGCATCTGGCGGAAGGGGATGCCCATCTTCTGGAAAACGTATTTCTCCTTGATGCCGGAACCGATCAGGTCGGGCTTGAGGGCATCGGCGAACTTCTCGAACTCATACTCGGAGGGGTCGTCGTAGACCACCGTGGCGTCGGGCATCTCCGGAGCGGTACGGTCGTAATCGTCCGTGTGGGCGAATTCGTAGCCGGAACCAACGCATTCCATTCCCAGGTCCTCGTAGGCGCCGATGGTATGGCGCGGGCGCAGACCGCCCACCAGCAACATGACCTTCTTCCCTTCCAGGCGCGGCTTATACTCGTCGATGATGGCCTGCATGATCGGGTCATACTTGGCAATGACCTTCTCCACATTATCCTGAATGGTCTGATCGAACAGGGCGCCGATGGAACGCAGCGATTCGCGGATCTTCGTCGGGCCGAAGAAGTTGAACTCGTGCCAGGGGATGCCGAATTTCTCTTCCATCACCTTGCACATGTAGTTCATGGAACGGTAGCAGTGGATCAGGTTGAGCTTGACCTTATGGGTGGCTGCGATCTTCTCCAACTCGCCGTCGCCGGTCCAGACCGCCTTGACGTTCAGGCCGATCTCCTCGAGGAGCGGCTTGGCCGACCAGACATCGCCGCCGATGTTGTAATCGCCGATCAGGGCGATGTCATAGGGGGACTCGGGCTCGGCAAACTCGCGTGTTTCGATGATATAGTCGCGAATGGTGTCGTTGGAGATGTGATGCCCCAGGGACTGGGACACACCGCGGAACCCTTCGCAGTTGCAGGGGATGATCGGGATGTCCAGCTCTTTGGCTGAGGACTTGGCCACGGCGTTGATATCATCACCGATCAGGCCGACCGGGCATTCCGACAACACCGAGATACCCTTGGCCAGCGGGAAGAGCCCTTTGGCCTCTTCCAGCAGAGTTTTGAGCTTCTTGTCGCCGCCGTACACGATGTCCTTCTCCTGGAAATCGGAGGTGAACTGCATGGCGAACTGGGTGACGCCGTTGATGCCGCTCATCAGGTTGCGCCGGGTGCCCCAGGAGTACCAGCCGCAACCGACCGGACCATGGGATACATGCACCATGTCGCGGATCGGGCCCCAGACGACCCCTTTGGCGCCGGCATAGGCGCAGCCGCGGGCGCTCATTACTCCGGGAACAGTCTTCTTGTTGGATTTTACGCTGGCGCAGCCGCTGGCGGCGTCGTTGGGCGCAAGGTGCGGGGAACGCTTCTTCTTGGCTTTCTCGGGATAGACCACCAAGGCTTCATCGATCATTGCCTGGGTTGATTCCTTGGTGATGCCTTCGACTTTTCGTATGGTGTGTGACATGGGATATCTCCTGATCTAACGCAGTTTCCGGATGAAAACTGCATAAAGGTTTCATGTTGGGACGCGCCGGTGCGGCTGCCCCCGATCCGGACAGGCGCGAAGCCCGCCGCTCTATGAACCGGTTTCTTACGCCGCCTTCTCGGCCACGCCGACAATACTCTCGTCCTCGACCTCCATGATGCCGAACTCCATCAGGAGTTCTTCCAGTTCTTCCATTTCCAGCGGGGTCGGAACAACCAGCATCTTGTTCTCGGAAATCTTCTTGGCCAGGGTGCGGTACTCTTCAGCCTGTTTGTGCTCCGGAGAGTATTCGATGACCGTCATGCGGCGCAGTTCGGCCCGCTGCACCTGGTTGTCGCGGGGCACGAAATGGATCATCTGGGTGCCGAGACGCTTTGCCAGGGCCTCGATCAATTCGTCCTCACGGTCGGTATTGCGGGAGTTGCAGATCAGGCCACCCAGGCGGACTCTGCCTGAAGAGGCATACTTGAGGATACCTTTGGCGATGTTGTTGGCGGCGTACATGGCCATCATTTCGCCGGAACAGACGATATAGATTTCTTCGGCCTTGTTCTCGCGGATCGGCATGGCAAACCCGCCGCAGACAACGTCGCCGAGAACGTCGTAGAAGACGAAATCAAGGTCGGGGGTGTACGCGCCGTTCTCTTCCAGGAAGTTGATGGCCGTGATGACGCCGCGGCCCGCGCAGCCGACGCCCGGCTCGGGACCGCCGGACTCCACGCATTTCACGTCGCCGTAGCCTATCTTCATGACATCGCTCAACTCCAGGTCCTCGACCGTGCCCAGTTCGCGCACCAGATCCATAACCGTATTCTGCGCCTTGGCATGCAGGATCAGACGCGTTGAGTCGGCCTTGGGATCGCAACCGACAATCATGACTTTCTTGCCGATCGATGCCAGTCCGGCCACCGTGTTTTGTGTCGTGGTTGATTTGCCGATGCCGCCTTTGCCGTAGATCGCTATCTGTCTCATGGTGTTGCTCCTTTCGCTCATCAATCCGTGAGCATGTCTGAATTTTTCGGGGCGAATAAAAAAGGCGCCCCACTCCTTCGAATGGCGGCGCCTTTGCCGGATTTTCTGCCAGTAGTTGCATACGATGCTTTAACAATTAACTCTGCATTAGGCATGCCAAAACAATTTGTCATTTATTATCAATATGTTTCACAACTATGCCTACGTTTTAAACACGCAATCGGTTCCCTGCTGCTACCGATGCAGCCATGCCCGAGAACACCTGCCTAATTTTGAGTCATAGACTGGGGCCAACCGCTCAGGACCGTCGGAATATCCCCGGATGTCCCCTACGGTTTCAAGCATTCACGGGCCGAGTACAGCAGATAGTCGTACGTTTCTTCCCGGCTTGCGATGAAGCGGGGCATTTCGTTGAGGAGGTCTTCCAGAAGATGCAGTACCCGGCCGTCGCAGCTCTCCAGCGCGTCCATGACGGCCGCCATGACCGGCAGTATCTCGTACAGGTCGTCCCGGTTGAAGGGATGTGGATCGGGCAGCCCCCTGAACTTGGGTTCGTCGCGCCGTTTGACGTCACGCGGGTACCTGAATTTAAGATCGGACGGATTGATCCTAATAGTCATTGCGCGCTCCGTCTTTCAGAGTCCGCTGCATCCGCCGCTGCATCCGCCGCCGCACCTGGGCTTGACGATATCGGCCGGTTCCGGTCTGGCGCACTGTTGCAACGACGACAGATTCACTAACCAGCCGTCGCCTTCCATCTTCCCCTGCAACTCGTCCCTCTTGATCATGATCAGGACCCGCATCTCGGTGGTATTCAACTGTTTTGCCGCTTCGGCTAGGGGGATGAACGATGTTTCCCGTGTACACATGATTATTCCCTCCTAAGCCGCTTTGGATAGCGAATCATCTTCCAGGTAGATGGCCATAAGATCGCAGTTGGAAAGATCGCGCTTGCGCCGGCCCGCCAGGGCGCGGGCCTTGCTCAGCAAGGACTCGGCCCGGTTCCGGTCGATGCGGATGCCCATGCTGCGGTAGCGCTCCATGAGGCCGCTGGTGCCGGAATGCTTGCCGACCACGATGCAGCGCTCCAGTCCGACCTCAGCCGGATCGAACCCTTCGTAATTGTGCGGATCCTTGATGACGCCGTCGGCGTGCAGGCCCGATTCGTGGGCAAAGACCCGTTCGCCGACCACCGGCTTGGAGACCGGCAGGGGACGATGGGAGGCCTTGGCGACAAACAGCGACATTTCACGAAAGCGGTGGGTTGCGATGCCGGTTTCAAGGGCGCACGCATGTTTAAGCCCCATGACCACTTCCTCCAGGGCCGCGTTGCCGGCCCGCTCTCCCAGCCCGTTGATGGTTGTGTTGACAAAGCGCGCGCCGGCCCTGATGCCGGCAATGGCATTGGCGGTGGCCATCCCCAGGTCGTTATGGGTGTGGACCTCGATGTCCAGTTCGGGCACTGCCCGGCGCAGGAAGGTGATCTTGTCGTACATGCCGAAGGGGTCCATGATGCCGAGGGTATCGCAGAAGCGAAACCGGTCGCCCCCCAGTTCATGCGTGATCCGCATCAGTTCCACGATAAATTCCAGGTCGGCCCTGCTGGCATCCTCACCGCCGACGGATACGTACAGGCCGTGCTTTTTGGCATGACCGAGCGCGACCTTCAACTGCTCCGTGACAAAGCTGCGGTCCTTGCGCAGCTTGTGGGCAATCATCTGGTCGGACACGGAGAGGGAAATATCCACTGCCCCTATCCCGCAGGCGATACTTGCCTCTATTTCCGGCACCAGCGCCCGGTTCCAGGTAATCAGGCGTGCATTGAGACCGAGATCGACCAGGGCGCGGATGCCGGCCTGCTCTTCCCTGCCCATGGCCGGGATGCCGCATTCTATCTCCCCAACGCCGATGGCATCCAGCATGCGTGCAATGGCAATCTTTTCGCGCTTCGAAAAGACGACACCGGCAGTCTGTTCGCCGTCCCGCAGAGTCGTGTCATCGATTATAATGGACGGATCATTCATAAACGGTTCCTCCTGTGCCGGAAAGCTGCTCCTCCGGGTTTCCAGGCATTGCCTGTGCCGGGACGGTTGACGTCGGTTCCACGTTGATGTGCTCTATGTCGGGTTGCCGGCTGGTTAAACAAAAAGGCCAGCAGGTCCATCCCCCCAGGCCTCGTTGCCTTTTCACCGGATTTTTTTCAAATGAAGCGTTGATACATCTGAAAAGGTTAGAGGCATAGAGTATGCCAGCTGTAAAAACTTTTATCGCAACCCCTGCAACTGCCCGAAATATGGCGTTTTGCAACAAAACAACCAAGGCTGGTCGCCGCACGAGTTGGATCTGCCCCTTGCGATCTGCACATAAATTAATCATTTATTGGTTTCTGTAATCAATGAGGGGGCATCGGACTTGACATGCAGCACAGGCAGATCAAGTCCGATGTATCAAGACAGCTGCATGGCAGCTTTTCTGAGCCACGGCGCCGGGGTGCCGCGCAGGACCATCTGTAATCTATCAATTATGTCTTCTATCGGCGTCGGTTCTGAAACGCGTAACGGATGGATATTCTGCGCCACCAGCCTGGCGACCGACGGCCCACTGATCTTGGCTGCACAGACAATGGCGCATCCCTTGAGCATTTCGGCCCGCAAAGCTATCCGGTCTTCTGCGCTTTTTCCCTGTTCCTTCACCCACAGGGTCGTGACGTAATAGGCTTCATCCTGGTTGACATCCCAGATGGAAAAATTATCCGCCGCTTTGAAATTGCCGTCCACAACCGCGCCGGAAGACGTTGTAAAAGCCACTTGCATGCTTGCCTCCTCTCCATGTGTGGTGAATAACGCCCACCATGATGCTTATGACTTGGAAACTGATGCCCCGGTCTGTTCCGGCGCCTCGCCGTGACAGGCCTCATGTTGTTCCGTCAGGGACAAGTCCGGCTTTTTCGGTGAGGCGTTGCCGGCACAGGAGCCCTGGCAACCGGCTTTGCCCCGAGGTGTGATCTGGTTACCGCTGCACATGGTAAAACTCCTTTCTTCAAGCCGCCTCTGCCTTACCGATATTCGCTTCGTCATCAACGTCCATGATGCCGAACTCCATGAGCAGGTCTTCCAGTTCATCCATCTCCAGGGGGGTCGGTATCACCAGCATCCTGTTGTCGATGATTTTCTGGGCCAGCGTCAGATATTCCTGGGCCTGCTTGTGATCGGGCGAATACTCGATAACCGTCATGCGGCGCAGCTCGGCCCGCTGCACCTGGTTGTCCCGGGGGACGAAATGGATCATCTGGGTGCCGAGTTTTTTGGCCAATGCCTCAATCAGTTCGTCCTCCCGGTCCGTCTTGCGGGAGTTGCAGATAAGCCCCCCCAGCCGTACCCTGCCGGTGCCGGCATATTTGAGAATGCCTTTGGCAATGTTGTTCGCGGCGTACATGGCCATCATCTCGCCCGAGCAGACTATGTAGATTTCCTCCGCCTTGTTCTCGCGGATCGGCATGGCAAACCCGCCGCAGACA
>Ga0187771_10001032_pt1 | contig 18209 bp, 16 predicted proteins | sample 0116_SJ02_MP15_1_FD_133139 | JGI IMG/M metagenome (GOLD analysis project Ga0187771, IMG submission 133139) | Tropical peat soil microbial communities from peatlands in Department of Meta, Colombia - 0116_SJ02_MP15_10_MG | ecosystem: Environmental > Terrestrial > Soil > Wetlands > Peat | place...
CGATCCTGATCGATCTGGAACTCCCAGTTGGACATATCAAATTTGAATTGGAGTCCGTGGAGAAAATCTAAGAATGCCCTCTTTGTCGTCATCCTTGGGTAATAGACTTTTTTGTGAATGGAAGAACTCAGCACGGACATTCTTGTGATCGGCAGCGGCCTGGCTGGCCTCCTTGCTGCTTTGAAAGCAGAGAGGGCTGGTCTTCGTGTTCTCCTTGTGGGGAAATTTGCCATTGGGATGGGGACCAACACCTCGTTGGCCAATGGCGTCTTCACCGCTGCGAACTCCCGTTTTTCCGAAGAAGCACATCTACAGGCGACCTTAGAATCTGGAAGAGGATTAAACCAGGTCAAACTGGTAAAGGCCTTTATCGAAAAAGCTCCGGATGCGGTAAAAGAATTGAGAGACTATGGAGTCCCCCTCCTTGATAAAGGCACGGGATTTACCGTGGGTCGGCCGAAAGGTTCCTCGCAACTGCCTGGAGTCCTCTTGACCAGACCCCTTGTCGAACGGCTCAGAAATAGCTCGATCAAGCTTTTACCAGGTCTGGTCATTTTTGATTTAGTCATCGAAGAGGACGAAGTCCGGGGGGCATTCGGATTCTTAAGAGACGGTAAACCCTGTTTGATTCAATCAAGAGCGGTCATTCTATCCGCCGGTGGGGCAGGGGCGATTTATCGTAGAAATGACAATCAGAGAAGCATCCTCGGAGACGGATATGCCTTAGCCCTTCGGGCGGGTCTTTTGCTTTTCGATTTAGAATTCGTTCAATTTTATCCGTTTGTATTAGGAGAGCCAAGGCTCGCTTCCTTTCTCCTCTATCCTCCCTGTCCGAAGGGCTTCCGTTTGTTCAATGAGAAAGGAGAAGATCTATTGGAGAGGTTTAACCTCCGAGGAGATTTAAACCAAGCCATCCTTACCCAACGGGATCGCCTCTCTATCGCCCTTTATCATGCCTCTCAGAATGGGGATGTGTTTTTTGATTTGACCCAGGTCCCTCAGGGAGAATGGGAACATTATCCGCTCAACTTTCTCAAGAAATCAAAGTTCCCTTTCTGGGATCGACCCTTTCTGGTCTCCCCGGCAGCCCATTTCTTTATGGGAGGGGTCGAGATTGATGAGAAGGCAGCGACGTCTCTCCCAGGACTCTTTGCAGCGGGAGAGGTAGCTTGGGGAATCCATGGCGCGAATCGACTTGGGGGAAATGCGTTAACCGAGTGTGCGGTGTTTGGGGCAATCGGCGGTCAGTCCGCAGCGGAATACGCTCGCCAGAAAGAACGGGTGGAGGGGTCTTTCCGTCTTTTCTCTGAAAACTTTATCAAGAGATGGGACCGTAAAGTTCGATCCTATCTCAGAAAAAGAAGAGGAATTTTTGACCGACCCAGAGATATCCTTAAGGAGTTAAAAGACTTGGCCTGGAGATGTGCCGGTCCTGTTCGAGAGGAGGAGTCCCTGAATGAAGGGTTAGATCAACTAGCTTCTTTCAGGAAAAGAATCGAGGATGTTTATCCCGCAACCTTAGAGGATCTTTTTAAAAGAAGAGATTTGGGAAATATGGTCCTCCTTCTCAAAGCCATTTTGGAAGGGAGTTTGCTTCGAAGGGAGAGCAGAGGTCCCTTCTTTCGTAAGGATTTTCCAGACCAAGATGATCAGAATTGGTTGAAAAATACCTGCTACCGCCTTAAGGGAGAAGAACTGCAATTGGGTCATCGTTCCATACAGGATTAGAGTCTGGCTCAAAAATACCATAGAGGATAGTGCATGGCGCATAGCGTAACTTGTTAACTAAAATGTATGTTTCCACCTCTGGCGGGATTAGTGGGTGACGACCCCGTGATGAAAGATTGTTAAACATTTCAGAAGGGAGTTTTTATGAGGCGGATCATCCAGTTAGGATTCATCGTTTTTTTCATTACAGTTAGTATTTCTAGTATTTCCCCTGCCCGGGCTCAGAAAACAGTCCGGTTTTCCATTGCCACCGGGAGCACAGGAGGCATCTATTATTCCATTGGTGGGAGCCTGGCCAATATGCTATCTAAATACATCCCTTATCTGGAGGGGACAGCAGAGGTGACCGCGGCCTCGGTCGATAATTGCCTGTTGGTGGGCAAAAAGAAGGCGGAGCTGGCCTTCACTATGGCGGATACAGCATGGGATGCGTATCAAGGGAAGAAACCGTTTAAGGAAAAGATGGCTTTGAGGACAGTGGGGGTACTTTATCCAAGCACCATGCATGTGGTGACCATAGAGGGGAAAGGTATAGAGAAGGTCACGGATCTGAAGGGGAAAAGGGTTTCGACGGGAAGTCCGGGAAGCGAGACAGAAGTGATGGCCTTGAGGGTTCTCGGAGCTTATAGATTGAATCCGAATAAAGATCTAACCAGGGATAAGTTGAGTGTTTCTGAATCAGTTAGGGCAATGAAAGACGGGAAGATTGACGCCTTTTTCTGGGTTGGAGGTCTTCCCACCGTAGCGATCACGGATCCGGGAGGAACCCCAGGGGTGAAGATAAAACTCATTGGTCATGCCGAGGCGGTTTCCAAGATGAGGGAAACATACGGGCCTTTCTATGTAAGAGGAGTGATTCCTGCCAAAACCTATCCCGGACAGAGTATGGACGTTCCGGCCGTCGTCGTTTGGAATCTCTTGGTTTGCAACGAGATGATGAAGGAAAAAATAGCCTATGATATTGTCAAGACTCTCTTCGACCACAAACCGGAGCTGGTGGCTTCTCATAGGGAGATAAGCAGCTTATCTTTTGAGCACCAGGCGGGTGGGGGTTCCCCGATTCCATTCCATCCAGGGGCAATTCGATATTTCACAGAAAAAGGACTTAAGACTAATTGATTTTGAAATCGAAGACCTGGTCCCTACTGATATTGGTTAGCCTCAGGAAATATCATTATCCTCAAATAAACGATTTTCTCTCTGAGAGATTTAAGCAAACCCCGTTAGAAGGGGCGGGGCTTTGACCCCGTCCTAAATAAGGGGCTGATACTTTCTATTTCTACCATTCCCAGCATAAATGTGGGGTTTTCTAACGGGGTAAACAGCGTGTGAGAAAAGAAGAGTGGAAGCGGGGGAGAAAGAGAGATAACCAACTTTCTCTCACAAGTGTACGGTGAAATCGCCTACCCTGGGGTTGGCCAATCGAGCATAGTCGTTATATTTGATCTTTAGTGTTTCCACATGACTTCCTGCCCGAAAAACAATAAATTCATCCTCGGTGAGAACTCGATCAACCCATACTTCTAAATGATAGAGGTCGCCAAAGGGAGGCATGGCCCCGATATCACAGTCGGGAAAGAGTTCCTCAAAATCTTTTTCTTTTGCAATCGCTAATTTCTTACATTGAAGAGCTTTTTTAGCTTCTTGATTTCGACCTGATAACTGGCAGGCAGGACCAACATGACCATCTTCCCGTCTGCGTTTACCATGACCACTTTGGCAAGCTGTCTTCCTGGGACATGCATGGCCGCTGCAATTTCCTGAGAAGTATAAACTCTTTCATGATAGCCCGCCTCATATCGAACCTGATTCTTTTCCAAATAATCCTTCAGTTTCTTCAGAACGGTCATCCCCGCAACCTCCATTTCTCCTCTAAAACCGGGAAACTTGTTGATAGGGTTGGGCTAAAAAAAGTATACTCCAAATCCAGAGGGATGTTAAGAGGAAGGAAAAGAGTTAGAAGCGTTTGATTCCCATCGAGGAATATTTTAAAAAAGAATACTGATGAAAAAATCCGCGCTTTTTTTGCTACTGGTCTCTCTGTCCCTTTCTTTAATGGCCTGCGGAAACCTTCTTTATCTCTCCAATCTGGGATGGCATCAATCTTCGATTATTTTTCATAGTGTCCCGGTTGAAGAGGTTTTGCAGAATGAAGGAGTGGACCGTCAGGCCAAAGAGAAGATTTTGTTCATCCAAGAGGTGAAGCGTTATGGAGAAGAGAAGTTGGGTCTCACGAGGACGAAGAATTATTCAAAATATTTCGAAGTCGAGGGTCCAGTCCTCTATGTCATCACGGCCTCGGAGAAGGATGGTCTCCAGCTTTATCATTGGAGTTTCCCCATCACCGGGAAGGTGACCTACAAAAGTTTTTTTACAAAAAAGGGTGTTTTAAAGGAAGAACGGTCGCTCGAGACGAAGGGGTACGATACGTTTGTCCAGGAAGCCGGTGCGTACAGCACTCTGGGATGGTTGAAAGATCCCATCTTTTCATCCATGCTCCAATGGGATGAGGCGACGCTGGCTAACGTCATCCTCCACGAGATGACGCACGCCACGATTTATTTTAAAGGCCAGACCGAATTCAATGAACAGATGGCCACCTTTGTTGGGAATCAGGGAGCCATTGATTTTTTGTGCGAGAAATACGGGAAGCGATCCAACGAAGTGGTCGAAGCCATTCACTGCCAGGGCGACGACCTCCTTTTTTCTCAATGGATCGATCAGGCCTGTCAGACTCTTTCCCATTTCTATTCGAGAAAGATTTCAAGGGATGAGAAATTGAGGGGAAGAGAAGAGTTGTTTCAGCGTTTGAAGGAAGAATTCAGGGAAAAGATGGCATCCTTTAAGACAGAGGGTTACAAAAATTTCGAAAAGATGGACATCAATAATGCCGTACTGTTAGCCTATCACCGATATTTCCATCGCCTCGAAAAATTTCAAGTTCTTTATGAGAAATTAGGAGGGGATACCATAAGGGTGGTGGAGTATTTCAAGGCCCTCCAGGCCACAGGCGATAGGGTTACTCTCAGTTCTTTTCTGCAGTGAGTCTTTCTCCAACCGTCTAAGCACTGAACACTAAACTCTAAACTTCTTATTACCGTTCCCGCTTCCCTTCAATGAAATCCTCCACCATGGATTTGGCTTCACTGTCAGGGATCTGGACAATCGGATGTTTCATCGCATAGGCCGAAATAGAAAGAAGGGGGCCTCCGATTCCTCGTTCACGGGCGAGTTGGCAGCACCGGATGGCGTCAATCGTCATCCCACCGCTGTTGGGAGAATCCTCCACGGAAAGTCTCATTTCAAGGTTAAGGGAAACCTCCCCAAACCCTCTTCCTTCCATTCGCAAAAAACAGACCTTGTTGTCATTCTGCCAAGGGACGTAATCGGAAGGACCGATGTGAATATTTTCCGGTTCTAATGGGACCCCGAGCTGGGATTGAATCGCTTCGGTTTTGGAGATCCGTTTACTTTTCAAGCGATCTCGATTGAGCATATTGAGGAAGTCGGTATTTCCGCCCGTATTGATCTGGTAGGTCCGGTCCAAGCGTACCCCTCGATCTTCAAAGAGTTTTGCTAATGCCCGATGGATGATGGTAGCTCCCATCTGGGATTTGACATCGTCACCGACAACGGGAATGCCTTTTTCTTCAAACCGGGTTGCCCATCGAGGGTCGGAGGCAATAAAACTGGGCATGCAGTTGATTAAGCTGACCCCTGCACGTAAGCAAGCCTCTGCATAGAACCGAGTGGCTTGGTCCGAGCCTACGGGAAGATAGTTGAGGAGGATCTCCACGCCGGAATCTTTGAGGACCTTCTCCACGTTGCAGGGTTTTTCATCGGCCACAAGGAAGACGCGATCCTCAGGGTAATCCTTCATATGCCCTGAAACCCCGTCCAAGACTTCTCCCATGGATACCGTCACGGCAGAATCGTTGAGGTTCGGATAAATAACTTTAGTGCAATTGGGTCTGGCGAAAAGGGCCTCTTTGAGGGGCCTTCCCACCTTTCTTCGGTCGATATCGAACGCCGCCCCGACTTCAATATCCCAAGGCTTGTAGCCTCCGATATCGACATGCATCAGACCCAAAGGTTCAAATCTCGGATTCTTCCGGCTGTTTGCCCGGTAAAATTCAATCCCCTGGATGAGGGAGCTGGCACAGTTTCCAACACCCACGACAGCAATTCGGATCGGCTTTTTCTCCATGGAAGAGGCCAACCTTTCTAAATAATATCCTCATCCTTTCTCAAGTAAAATTAATTATCGTATTTCATCCCAAATGTCAAGCAAATTGGGACAAATGGAGGGCAAAAGACGGATCATTTTGCTTGACTTCTCTGTTTTTATTTGATACGTTCCGCAGAAATTCATGCGCATGGCGACAAAGATGAAAAAAAGGAGATCCAAATTTCTTCAACAACCTGTCCAACATTTAGATCCCAAGGGAACGAAAAGCCTTCTCGATCTGGTAAACGCTTTCCAACACACCTCCTTTCAAAGCCGAAACGTCTTTAAATGTTTTGAAGTTTTTAGAACCATGCTCGATGATCCTGCCTGCATTATCTTTTTGGGGTTGTCCGGGGCGATGATCCCCGGGGGGATGCGCAGGGTGATCCGCGAGATGATCGAGAGGAGATTGACCGATGTGATCGTCTCCACCGGAGCGAACATGTTTCACGATCTTTTTGAGAGCTTTGGATATCGCCACTATGTCGGGTCCGAGGAAGGCGATGACGATGCCCTGCGGAAGCATCGTATCGTGCGAGTCTATGATGCCTTGATGGATGACCACGAAATCAATCGGGTGATTCATCTTCTCTCAAAGGTTCCGGAGAAATTGAAGGAGAAGGTCGTTTCCTCTAGGCGATATTTGGAGGTTTTGGGGAGTACCATCACGGATGACGAATCTATTCTCAAGGCGGCCTCCTGCCATGGAGTTCCCGTCTTTATCCCTGCCCTGAGCGATAGTTCGATCGGAATCGGTCTGACATTTCTCCACCTCCAGAAGAAGGTTCCCTCGGAAGGACTCCTCATCGACCAAATCCGGGACAGTTTTGAGATCGCTCAATTAAAGAAAATGGCCTCCGTCACCGGAGCGATCTACATCGGAGGAGGAGTCCCCAAGAACTACATTCAACAACTGGGACCTGTCAGTGAACTTCTATTCCAAAAAGAGAGTGGCCACCGGTATGCCTTCCAGGTCACCACCGATGATCCGAAATGGGGAGGGCTTTCTGGCTGCACCTTTGAAGAAGCGAAGTCTTGGGGGAAGATTGAGAAAGGGTCAAACTATGCCGCCCTTTATATGGACGCAACCGTCGCGCTTCCCTTATTGGTTGGCGCCATCCTTCAGGAAGGGAAAGTCTATCGGAGAAGGAAAAGGCGCCGCTTTCGTTGGGAGGGAGATAGACTGAAATCCGTCAAGTTCATTTAAGCGCCTTTGATCCCTTCGTCCCATTCTTTCTTAGTAACCGCCATCAGGCTGTAAGTACACCCCGTTAGAAAAATGATGCCCCCTGCTTTGCGGTCCCGCCTACGGCGAGACTAGGTTCCAGAATAATTCCGGCGGCGTTTGACTCCCCGCAGGAGTTTCTGACGGGGCCTACCATTTTGATTAAGGATTACACCCATAAATCCATTAGTTGAAAAAAACTGTGGTAATGGTTATATTTGTCTGAGTAAATTGCGAGAAAAAGGAGTTAGGTTTCGATGAAAGATTCTGATTCGAAGATTCCAGACCAGAAAGATTTGGAAAAGGAATTAAACGAGTACTTAGGCAAAAAGTACGGAGACCGGATCCGGTTGGTTGTACCCATGCTCTTCCCAAAACCTCAGGTGGAGGAGGTGTCGAAGGAGGAGAAGGAACTGGGTGAAGGAAAGAACAAGGTTCATTTTGACCTGAAGCCGGAGGAGTTGGAGGCCTTTCTGGATGATTACATCATCCGGCAGAATGAGGCCAAAGAGATCCTTGCAACCAAAATCTGCACGCACTTCAATCGGATCAAGTTCACTGAAATGACCAAGGGCCGTAACCGATATGAAGGCGTGGGCCAGATCAAGAACAACATCTTGATGATTGGTCCCACCGGTGTGGGAAAGACCTACCTGATTAAGTTGATTGCCAAGAGGATTGGAGTCCCTTTTGTGAAAGGGGATGCGACGAAGTTCAGTGAAACCGGCTATGTCGGTGGGGATGTGGAGGATCTCGTCAGAGATCTTGTCTATGAAGCCAACGGAGATATTGAGACGGCCCAGTACGGAATCATTTACGTGGACGAGATCGACAAGATCGCCTCGTCGAATAACCTCATCGGGCCGGATGTATCGAGGACGGGGGTTCAACGGGCTCTTCTTAAACCGATGGAGGAGACAGAGGTGGACCTGAAAGTCCCTCATGACCCGATCTCTCAGCTGGAGGCGATCGAACATTATCGGAAGACCGGTAAAAGGGAAAAACGGACCGTCAATACCAAGAACATCCTCTTTATCATGAGTGGGGCATTCAATGGTTTAGAGGAGCTTATCAAGAAACGGTTGAATCGAGAGGGCATTGGTTTTGGGGCCGAGATCCGCTCGAAGGATGAACAGGCTGAACATCTCAAGCAGGTGAAGGCAGAAGATCTGATCGCCTACGGATTCGAGTCGGAGTTCATCGGGAGACTGCCGGTGACCACCGTTTTTGAAAAACTTGAGGTGGATGACCTCCATGCGATTCTGAAAAATCCCAATAATCCTATTATCCTTGGAAAGAAGAAAGATTTCAAGGCCTACGGGATTGACATTCAGTTTGAAGAGGGAGCCCTTTACGGGCTGGCCGTGAAGGCGTATGAAGAAAAAACCGGTGCGAGAGGACTGGTCAGTGCGGTGGAGAAGGTTCTCATCAAATTCGAGAAGCGACTTCCGTCCACGGATATCCGAAAATTTGTTGTCACCCGGGAGCTGGTGGAAGATCCAGGCCGAGAGTTGGAACGATTGTTCCAGGATCCCTCCAACCCGGAGATGTTGGAAAAATTTGAAAGCCTCCTTTCCCGCGAGAAGATGGTCTTGAAAGAGTCCGTCCTGCGGAGAGAGGCGGAGTTTAAAAAACGTTACGGAATTGTTTTCCGGGAGGGGCGGATCGACCTGATCGTCAATCGGATGATCGAAAAAGGATACGATGTCAACACCGCTTCGGAAGAGGTGGTAGAGGTTCAACGTCAGGTGGAGGAGTTTGAGAGGGATTTTCAACGACGGACTGGAATTGATCTTGAGTTCAGCGAAGACGCCATTCATCGGATCACAGAGATTATCCTGAATGAAGAGACAAAGGGGGTGGCGCTCTTCTCGCGGCTTTCAAAAGATTATGAATACGGTTTCGAGTTGATCCGCGATAAGACGGGTCAAAAAGAGTTCATCGTGACGAGGGAGACGGTCGATGACCCGGAGGGATATCTTAACCGGATGATCCGTGAAGTTTACAGGCGACAGTCGGACCAGAGGCTTGAGGATAAGGAATAATGGCAGCCAAGGATTATTATACTACCCTGGGTGTCGGTAAGAATGCCAGTGATGAGGAGATTAAGCGGGCTTACCGCAAGTTGGCGATGAAATATCATCCCGACCGAAATCCCAATAAAAAAGAGGCCGAGGAACGTTTTAAAGAGATCAACGAGGCCTATGCCGTCCTGAGCGACAAGGAGAAGCGGAAACAATACGATGCCTTCGGCGCCGAAGGATTTCACCAACGATTTACTCAGGAGGATATCTTCCGGGGATTTGATTTTGACGAGATCTTATCCAGCCTCTTCGGGGGAAGGGGCAGATGGGAGTTCCGATCCGGAGGTCGAAGCGGCTTTGATTTTGGAGACTTTTATGGCAGGCAAGGGGGCGACGAGGATAGGGGTCGGGTGCCCCAGAGGGGAGAAGACATCGTCTACGAGATGGCCATTTCTTTGGAAGAAGCTGCCTCTGGCGGAGAGAAGAGGATCTCCTTTCAAAAGAATGGAAAGATTGAAGAAATTTCTGTGAAAGTTCCGAAAGGGATCCCCTCGGGAAAGAAGCTCAGACTTTCCAAGAAGGGGATGGAAGGGAGAAACGGCGGCCCGCCGGGTGATCTCTACCTTCAGGTTTCTATTAGGGAGCATCCGATCTTTAGCCGGGAAGGGGACGACCTCATTGTAGAGAAGGAGGTTAATTTTTCAGAGGCGGCTCTCGGGACGACCATTGAAGTTCCTACCCTCGAGGGGATGAAAAAGGTCAAGATTCCTCCCGGAACCCAGTGCCATACCAAGATGCGGCTGAAAGGCCTCGGTATGCCGCATTTTCAACGGGAAGGCAAGGGGGACGAATACGTCAAGGTGATCGTCAAGGTTCCCAAAAGAGTGTCTGAGAAGAGCAAAGGGCTGATCCAGGAGCTTGCCAAAGAAGGCATTTAGAAAAGTCCAAAATCCAAATTCCAAAGTTCAAATTTCAAAACAAATCCGAAACTGACTATCATGTCAAACATTTTTGGACATTGACATTCATTTGACATTTGCCTGCCCTGCACCATCACGGTTCGGGGCCTGCCGGCGGGCAGGAATTTTGATATTTGGATGTTTCGCTCTTAATTCATAATTTATAATTTATATTCCATCACTCTTCACTCTTAATCCTTGTTTTTTTAAAAACCTCGTTGACATTTCTCAGCTTCTGAGAGAAAATTGAAAGTGAAATAAGTTGCATGGTCAAGGACAAAGGGGGAAGCTATGGTCGACAAACTCTATGAAGAAGTTCCGGTTGAGAAATTAAGGTGGCGCTGTGATCCGGAGACGCTGCCCTTCGAGACCACTCAGGCGATTCAAGCCTGCGAGGAGATCATCGGTCAGGAGAGGGCCCAAGAGGCGATTCGGTTGGGATTGAACATCCATAGCATTGGGTACAATATCTTTGTAACGGGTTTGACAGGTACAGGCCGTTTTACCACAATCAAATGTATTTTGGAAGAAGCAGAGATACAGGGGAAGATTCCCAACGATCTTTGTTACGTAAACAACTTCAAAAACTCAGATATGCCCCATATGCTAACCCTCCCCCCGGGGCAAGGGAATGCCTTCAGAAAAGAGATGGAGACCTTGATCGAAACCCTGAAGAAGAAAATCCCCTTGATGTTTGAAAATGAGACGTATCTCAACAAAAAGAAAGAGGTGGTTGAAAAATTTCGGAACAAGCAGGCCGAGATGTTCCGAGAGTTTGAAAAGAAGGTCAATAAAGAGGGCTTTGCCTTGGTTCAGATCCAAATGGGCCCTTACTCCCGTCCCGGCATCTTCCCCTTAATCGAGGGGAACCCTGTCAATATTGAACAGGTGGAGTCCATGGTGGAGGAGGGTAAATTCTCTAAAGAGGAGCTGGAAAAGCTTAAAGAAAAGCAAGCTCAGTTGATCAATGAATTGGAGGACATCTTCAAGGAGACCCGAAAGGCAGAGAAGGAGATCAAAGAAGAGCTGACCTCCTTGGACAATGAGGTGATCTCGCCGGCGGTCGAAGACTCCATTTCCGATATTAAGGAGAAATTTGACAATGAGAAGGTTCACCAATATCTGGATGAAGTTCAAGAAGATATTTTGACCAATCTTGGCCGCTTCAGAGAAAAGGAAGAAACCCCTCCGCCAATCCCCGGGCTGGTCTTGCCTCAGGCGGTAGACTCCTTCAGTGAATACCAGGTGAACGTATTGGTGGATAATTCAGATACAAAAGGAGCCCCCATCATCGTCGAGACGACCCCCAACTACCGAAACCTTTTCGGCACCATCGAGCGGGTGGTTGAACGAACAGGAATCTGGAAGACCGACTTCCTCCATATCAAGGCAGGCTCCTTTTTAAGGGCCAACGGAGGTTATTTGATTTTCAATGCTCTGGATGCCCTGACCGAGGCGTGGGTTTGGCCGGCGTTGAAAAGGACATTGAAAAACCAGGTGATTGAGATTCAGACCTTCGACCCCCTCTATTTCTTTTCCACCTCGGCCCTGAAGCCGGAGCCGATTGATTGCAACACAAAAGTCATCATGATCGGAGATGCCCAGATTTACTACCTTCTTTACAGCTTAGACGATGATTTCAAAAAGATTTTTAAGATCAAAGCGGACTTCGACTCGGTGATGAACAAGGAAAGTGACAAGATCCAGCAATATGCCTCCTTTATTCGAAAGATCTGTGACGAGGACAAATTAAAAGCCTTCGATAAGACAGCGGTTGCAGCCGTAGTAGAGCATGGAGTGAGAATTACGGGAAGACAGAAAAAACTCTCGACACGCTTTCACCTCATCGCTGACCTCCTGAGGGAAGCCAACTACTGGGCGGAGAAGGACGGAAGTGGTGTGGTGACTGAAAAACATGTGGATAAGGCGATTGACAAGAGGAATTACCGGGTAAACCTTATTGAGGAGAAGATCCAGGAGATGATCGATGACGGAACCATTCTGATTGACTCCGACGGGATGGTGGTGGGCCAAGTCAATGGTCTCTCCGTCTATAACCTTGGGGATTATATGTTCGGAAAACCCTCGCGGATCACTGCTAAGACTTCGCTGGGCAAGGCGGGCATCATCAATATCGAAAGGGAAGCAGAGATGAGCGGCCCCATCCATAACAAGGGAGTCTATATCCTCAATGGGTATCTGAGAGGGAAATATGCTCAGGATAAACCGATTACCATGAGTGCCAGCCTTTGTTTTGAGCAGTCCTATAGTGGCGTGGAAGGCGACAGCGCCTCTTCTACAGAAATTTATGCGTTGCTTTCAAGCATCTCTGGGCTGCCTCTCCGGCAGGACATCGCTGTGACCGGTTCGGTCAATCAAAAAGGAGAAATTCAGCCTATCGGCGGTGTGAACGAAAAGATCGAAGGGTTCTTCGACGTTTGCAAGGCAAAAGGATTTACGGGCAAGCAGGGTGTGATGATTCCTCATCTCAACATCGATGATCTGATGCTGAGGAAGGATGTAGTGGGGGCAGTGAAGGAGGGGAGGTTCCATATCTATCCGGTTAAAACCATTGACCAGGGGATCGAGATCCTCACAGGAATGGAGGCCGGCGGAAGAATGGAGGATGGGCGCTTTAAGGAGGGAACCGTGAATGACCGGGTAGATAAGAAGCTTAGAGAACTGGGAATGAAGATCAAGGAATTTGAAGGAGGAGAGGAAGGGGCAAAAGAGGAAAAAAAGAAGAAAAGAGGGAAACCTTCTTGCAGTGGACAGGATAGTTCTTGACCGAAAGGCTGATATTGGGAAAGAAGTTTTGATTAAAGGGCCTCCGTTGGAGGCCCTTTGTTTTCAGGGCAGCCGTGTGGGAAGCCTCGTCACCTTGACCGATTCGGAAGGGAGTGATTTCAGGGGAAGAGTCACTCGTCTCTCTGAGACCGAAGCTTCTATTTTGATTTTTGAGGTCTTTCCATCTCCCACAGAATCATCCTTGGAAATCATCCTTCTTCAGGCCCTTCCGGAAAAGGAAAGGATGGAGCTGATCATCCAGAAGGCAACGGAACTGGGAGTCACGACCATCGTTCCCTTCAAGTCTGAAAGATCTACGTCCCTAAAGGAGAGGGAAGCAAAACAGAAAAAAGCGCACCGGTGGCAGCACATCGCCGTGAAAGCAGTCCAGCAATCGAGAAGGGCCAGGGTTCCCTATATAGGAGAATGCCTACCGTTCCACAAGGTGTTGGAAGGTTGCGGTGAGGATGGGCTTAAAATTCTCCTTTGGGAAAAGGAAGGGGGAAACCTTAAGAGCGCCTTAAGGCAGCATGACACCCAAAAGATTTATGCGATGGTTGGGCCAGAAGGGGGTTTTACCGAGGATGAGGTGAAGCTGGCAAAAAAGAAGGGATTTATCCCTGTTAAATTGGGACAGCGCATTTTGAGGACTGAGACCGTCGCCATCACCATGGTGGGGATTCTTCAGTACGAATTAGGCGACCTAAGTTAAGTTCATTAAACTTTGAGGAGATTTTGAAATTCCTCTCACAAATCAAAAGGACTATTTGCCAAAAATGTTTCTATTTTGACAAATAGTCAATTCCTGTAAGGATGTTTTGCAATTCAAGCCCTTATTTATGATTAAATTGATCCTTAGATTCCAGGTAGTTGTGAAACTAGAATGGGTAGTCTCTTTCTGGTATAATTTTTGCTGCATTAGGTCAGTAAAATAAATCTAGGGAGCTGGCCAATGGAGTTCGTGGAAAGGGATCTTAGTTCAGAAAAAAGAAAATATCCAAGATTCAATGTCGATTTGCCGATCAAGTATAGTCGAAGCAGCTTATTTTCCAAATACGCCCGGGCCGTCAATGCGAGTGAAGGGGGATTACTTCTCCATCTTCCAGAGGAATTAGAGGTTGGTCAACAATTGACATTGAAATTATTTTTTCCTTCTTCTGCTGATTCGAATATCATTGAGATGATCGCCCAGGTGGTTTGGATGGATGTTCGACTCAGGAAGGACTGGGCGTGGGATTACCAGACGGGAGTGAGATTTATCGATATCTCCCGCGAGGATAGAGATGTTTTGAAGAATTTCTTAACGGACCATGCACAAAAACCAGAATACACTGCTTGACATATAATTGAGCAAATCGATTCTATGATGACCCCAAATGGAATGATCTCCCCACCCATCGAGAAACCGGCCGTCCGAAAGAGATAATCCGGAATCCTCATACCGATCCAAAAATCTCCAGAATTTCAGTTTGAAAAGGAATCTCATCCTGCAACCAGAGATCATGATGTCTCGCTATTACTCTGAATAGAAATTGCCTTTTCCGAAGCTTTGAAGTATATTCGTTGTACCAAGAGGGGCGAAGAATTAGGAAAGAGCTATTCCCTTTTCAAATTCATTTCGTTATGAAGCCCATGCGCATCACCAGGACTGACAAGTCTGGAAAACCGTTTAACATAGGGATCAGTTGTGCCGAAGATCTTTCATCTCTTTGTGAGATGTACCGCATGTTCTCTCCTAAGCCTGCTTCCCAGGGCCTCCCACCCGAAGACCCCGAAATCTGCCACAGCTGGGTGAAGAAGCTTTTCGAAATAGGGGAGAATCTTCTCGCATGGAGAGGCGATACCGTTATAGGCCACGCTGCGCTGATTCCCGATAGGGAGGGCAGATCGGGTGAATTTGTGATCTTTGTCGATCAAGACCACAGAAATCTCGGGGTCGGCACAGAACTCACACGGTTGACTTTGGAGAAGTCCAAGCAGCTCGGGCTCGACTCAGTTTGGCTGACAGTCAGCGTAACAAACTTCATAGCCATCAAACTTTACAGGAAGCTCGGTTTTGAATATTGTGACAGGGATAACTATGAGAGGGTGATGACGATCAGATTGAGGCTGATTGAACCTACCGGGCATTGAAATCCCTTCGTTGACCCCTTCACCCTTCCCCTCTCCCCACCAGGGAGAGGGATGGAGTGAGGAGAAATTTGAAATATTTTTGTTTAAAATTTAGCCTCTTTTTTTAAGGAACTTAGCCGGAGCCTTCGTAAATTCGTCTTTACATGACGTTCCACAAAAGTAGTAGGTTTGCCTTTTGTAATTGTAAGACGCTCCTGCATTCATCTCGTCAATGCTTGAACCGCACACAAGGTCAGTTACCATGGTACCCACCTCCTCATTGGTTTGAAATTACTACGTTTTAAAATAAATATGGCTACGATTCATGGAGAAATCAACACCCACGCGCCCCCTCCCCCCGCCGGGGAGAGAGGGGGTGAGAGGAATCGTCACCCGTTCCACAAGTGGACAATCAGCGCCTGGTTTAATATAATTTTTTAGCTCATTGACGAAACCCATGAAAATCCTGCTCCTTCAACCGCCGATTCAAGATTTCTATCGAACCTCTATCCGGACGCAGCCGATTGGGCTGGCCTATCTCGCTGCCTCGGTAAGAAATCACGGCCACGAAGTGGAGATCCTCGACTGTCAAACAGAGAAGAGAAAATCGATTCCTATCCCCGCAGAACTTTCCTATCTTAAAAATTTCTATCCTTTAAATGATCAAAGTCCATTCAAACTCTATTCTGGTTATTACCATTTCGGAATGGGATGGGAAGAGATCCGAATGAAGATTGAAGATTCGGAGGCCGATGTTTTTGGAATCTCCTCTTCTTTTACCCCGTATCATGGTGAGGCGCTGGAAATTGCTAGGATCATCAAGCAATGGGATAGAAAAAAGGTCGTCGTGATGGGAGGAGCCCATGTCAGCTGCGATCCTGAAGGTGTTCTACGGAGCCCTTTTGTTGACTATGTGATCTTGGGGGAAGGAGAGGGCCATTTTCCCGTTCTTTTGGAGCAGATTAGGAAGGGAAAAGTAGAGGATATTGGAAAGATCGATGGGATTGGATATCGAATAAACGGGGAAATACAGGTTAACCCTCCTCAAACTTTTATAAAGGATCTGGATTCGGTTCCTCATCCTGCGAGGGAACTGCTCGATCTGGAACGATATCGGATGAGGAGGAAACGATCCACAATGATCATTACCAGCAGGGGCTGCCCGCATGGGTGCGCGTACTGCTCAGCTCATCTTGTCATGGGCTCTTCTTTTAGGGCTCGAACTCCAGAGGCAATTGTTCAAGAGATGGCGGAGTGTAAAGAACGATACGGGGTCGGGATGTTTGATATTGAAGACGACAATTTCACCTTTGATCAAGAGCGGGCGAAGCGATTAATGAATCTCATTATCGAAACATTTGGAGAAGAGAAGATGGAACTTTCTGCGATGAATGGTGTCTCTTTTGCTTCTCTGAATGGAGAGCTTCTTGGGTTAATGAAAAGGGCGGGGTTTAAAACAATCAACCTTTCCTATGTCAGCACAGATCCCACGACGAAAGAGAGGATGGGAAGACCCAAGGCAAAGACTGTGTTTGATGAGATTCTGGAAGAGGCAGAAGCTGTTGGCCTTAGCGTGATTGCCTACGCTATTCTCGGGATGCCCGGCCAAACCATCGAAGAGATGGTGGACACCTTAACCTACCTGATGGGGAGAAGAGACCTCATCGGCCCAAGTGTCTATTACCCTACACCCGGGACTCCGCTTTTTGAGAGATGTAAGGAAGACGACCTTCTACCTCCCCACCGATGCCAGTGGCGGTCAAGCGCTTTTCCCATCGAGACGAAAGAATTTAATCGTATCGATCTGGTCACGCTTTTTCGTCTGGCAAGAGTCATTAATTTTATCAAAGGGAAGATGGACGGAAAAGAATTAGAAGAGGGATTGACGTGGAAAGGACTCTATCGAGTGTTAGAAAAAAAGCTTAAGCCTGAGACAGAAGATAAGGTTAAGGATGAGGCTATGACTTGGGTCGATTTACTTTTGCTGCTCAAAAAAGAAAGGTCTTTCTTCAGCCTGAGAAAGGATTCTGGGGGAAGGATATCCATTTCAAGGGTGGAGAGTTCGAGAAAGGTCCTGGACTGTTTCTTCGAGAAGGCGTGGCAAGGGGTCATCCTGAAAAGTCGCCCTTCTGTTCTCTCATGAAGCTTGGTTCTAGGCATTACAGCCGGAAATTGGCAACCCAAAATCAGCTTTATGGCTTCCCAAAGGATTTTCAATCCCATGAAGGGTCTTGGGAGCAGTATACCAGAGTTCATCAATCTATGGTCATTCTTAATCAAAAAGAAAAAAGCTGTGGCGAAAAGAGATCATAACGCCCCGATTCATACTCTAATACTCTCCATTTTCTTATAAAATAAGTTTAAATTCTCAACCTCCGTTAAAATTTGGCTTTGGCCATCCTCCGATTGAAGGACAGCCATGCCTTTCATAATTCTTTTAACCTTATAGTATTTGCCATTGAAGAGATTTCTTACTGTATCCCCATCTTTTGTTTTCATGGTGGTTCCTCCTTTTATCCCCTTTCGGCCACAGTTTCATAAGTCAACCTTTCTGATCAATTTTCGGATGATCCATAGAGAATTATCCGCCGGCCAAGCAGGGCCTTCCTGTTAAGGTTACTGATTGCCACTCGCGCCTCAGCCTGGTCAGGCATTTCTACAAACGCAAATCTTCGTAACTGACCATTTTCTGTGTCCTTAAGGTTTGTTGATGAAATTATGGCAAAGCTCACCTGACCGAAAACTTCGAACGTCTGGCGAAAAAGCTCCTCTGATACAATGGGGGACAGATTCCAAACATATATCAGCATGATTTTCTCCTTATCTCCGACGCATTTTGGCATCCTCTTAACGAATGAGTATTCGATTCTGAAATGAACGCCCTTCTTGTGAGCCAGCTAAACCACTGCCCGATGACCAAATTGCAATCGATGAAGGTTAGTGAGGAAATGCGGCAACCGTGTCTTCTCAACAACGAAGAACGACGATTCTTTGACGGAGAGAAAGTACTTGGGAAAACAAATAGGAGGACTGCTTGAAGGGAATGGCGCCCAAGAGGAACATAATGAACAGGGTACTTGGTCCATTTCCCTTCAATTCCTTCTCATTATCAGGTAGCCCCTCTTTTTGGTCCGGATTCTCAAAGC